>WNGC01000607.1_pt1 | contig 21019 bp, 22 predicted proteins | sample 5400051 | NCBI WGS metagenome assembly WNGC01 (sample SAMN13153368, study PRJNA577476) | soil metagenome | isolation source: 20 cm soil or saprolite under grassland replicate 2 | place: USA:California | collected 2016-06-15
AAGCATTTCGTCCTGGATTTCGACGGCCAACACCTTACCGGCCCTGCCAACTCTCGGAGCAATGCGGAATGTAAAATAGCCAGACCCAGCACCCAAGTCCACGACGGTCTCACCGCCCCGGAGTTTCAGAGCATCTAGTCATGCGCCTGGGACTTGAAAGGCAGCGAATCTTGGCAAGTAAGCATCACACTGCACACGTGTAACGTCTTGGAGTGAGTTTATGAGCCGAAGGCTTCTCGTAGGCGTTTTTCTTATGGTGCTGACATCCATCGCGGCGGCGGGGCCAAAAGGCATAGTTCCTAGAACATCCGCCGACCGCTACCCCATACATGCCGGGAATGACGGAACCGAGGTAGGTGCCGCTTTGCTGAGTCCCGCGGAAGTGCGCAAAGCTTTTTCCTTCGATGTTAGCGGTAGTTGCCTGGTTATCGAACTCGCGCTTTACCCACAAAAGGACAAAGAGCATAATGTGTCGCTGGCCGACTTCTCGCTTCACCTTGCCGGGACGGATACTGTCGTCAAGCCGTCCCGCCCGACAGCTATTGCCGCCAAGTTGCCGCAACAGTCGGTTTCACCAGGCGAAGTTGTTGTTACTCCTTCGGCCGAAGTTGTCGTCGGCCCGCACAGTTTGCACACCGAAGCAGAAGTCGCTGTAGACGGTCTTTCCGGTGTGCCACATCCAGTAAGCGAGAGGGACCGCGCCGTCGCGGAAGTCCAACTCACCGATAAGGGCTTACCGGAACGCAAAGTCTCATCAGCAGTTGCCGGGTACCTCTACTTCTCCATTGTGCCGAAGAAAAGGCAATCCGTCCTGCGGCTGGATTACGAACAGAGTGGAACTAAGGTCGTTCAGCACTTTTCTGAAAGACCGCCTGGGTAGTTCTCGGTTAAAACGGGGTAACCTCTGAAGTTGCCTTTGGACGTGGACCTTTCCGATTTCGACTAACCAGATGAGCTAGCCGGCCTTTTCAGACAATCACGAGCCCATGGAGAGTAATGATTGCGATCGTGGATTTCACTACCAGGACGGCCGAGCGAACCGGACCAAGTCCTTGGGCGCCCTTGGCTGTAACGCCCCGTAGCCACTCAACGAGCGCCGCAACCCCGGCGCACTGCAAACAGAGTGTGAGGATTAACAAGAGAACAGCGGCAGCGGCTTGAGGAATGAGTGTCATTTTCATTGCTTTCAGGTTGTCTGCGGAACGATTCTAGCCGCTTCAACAACGTCGTCGTGAATGGCCGAGTCCTTCGCTTCCCAGCGGATGATCTTCAGGTCGAGCACGAAGATGCTGTAAAGGACCGGTACCAAGAGCAAAGTGATAAAGGTAGCGACGCCAAGGCCACCGATCTGCGCGTAACAGAGAGGCTGCCACAGCGGACCGCCCTCCAGGGCAAGCGGAAAAAGAGCCAGAATCGTTGCTCCCACGGTGATCATTACAGGTCGAATTCGCTGGATGCCCGCATCGGCCAGCGCTTGGACCAGTGGCTCGCCCTTTGCGTGCATTTCCTCGATGAAGTCGAACAGCACGATGACGTGGCTGACAATCACGCCTATCAGGCTGGCGATGCCGAGAAAAGCCATGAACCCGAACGGCGTATGCATGATCGCGAGGGCGACCAGAGAGCCGATCACGCCATAAGGAGCAGCAGCAAATACCAAAAGAGGTTTGACGGCGTTATTGAATTGAACGAGCAAGGCCAAGTAAGTCCCAATCAAAGAAATCAGCAGAATGATTTTGAGATTTGCGAAGCCGCCTAATTGCTTGGCCCTTTCACCACCAATCCGCAGCTGATATCCGGGCGGAAGATTTTTCTGGAACTCCTGCAATTTCGGAATAATCGGATCGGTTACTTCCGATGCGAGAACTCCAGGCTGTGGATAACACAAGATGGAAATGCTGCGCAAGTGTTCTCGCCGCGCGATACGACCGGTTTGCAGGAGGTGCTCCAAATTTGCGACCGACAGTAGAGGCACGCGGTTATTCGTCTGTGAGCTGTAAACATAAAGGTTCTTGATGACCGCGCTCCTGCATGCGAAGGCGCGCCACCACAGGAATGTTCTTGTTGCCTTCCTTGAACACGCCTACTAGGACTTTGAGGAGGCCATCGCGGGTCAAAAAGCTACGCCTACCTCTTTCCACCCATGGGCTACAGCTTTCGATTCGGAGCTTGTACGACCGAATACCCGATCAGCAATGGAAATAATGATACGCGCAAAACCCTGAAAGTCTGTATCAGATTTCAGACGTTTGTCACTGAGTGCTTCATACCAGATCCGTCCCGCTTTTTCCCAGGCGTAGCCACCCAATCTCATTGACGAAAGATAAAAAGCATGTCCGGGAATACCAGAATTAGAATGAATACCACCCTGATCGTCATCGGTCCGAACGTAGCTCCGCATGTGCGACGGTTGTGGATCCTTCCCAAGCGCCGGATCATCGTATGCGGACCCTGGAGCAGCAAGCGAGCTTAACGCGACTCCCTTCACCTTCGGTCCAAGGAGTGTCGTCCCAATGAGCCAATCGGCTTCCGATGCCTTTTGCCCTAGCGAGAACTGTTTCACCAAGCAAGCAAAGATCGAGCTAATTCCTTCAATCAGAGCGCCGGATTGTCCCTGGTAGATTAGCTTTGTGTCCATATTGATCAAACCCTTGCTCCATTCCTTAGCAATCACATCCAAGCCAGAAGTAAAACGGTTGAATAGGGCGCCGTCACCATCGCCCAGCACGAGTTGCTTCCCATTCCATATCGCGTTGAGGTACTCGTGGCCGTAGTGCACGGTGGCGTGCAGGGGCAGTCCCTTCCCGTTGATCGACTTTCGCTTGAACGTCTGCCAGAAGAAGTCGTAACACACTCCAAGGTGGTCATACGCTTCGTTTACGGCAAGATCTCTAGAAGCAGGATCGCCCTCACGCCGCACAACCGGGCCCGGCAGTTCCTCCCTGCCGGCGGCATCGTGGATAGTGCGGTCCAGACCGACTCGAGTTTTGGTTGCTCGCTTCGCGGCAGTCGTGGATTGCTTGATCAGTGCAGTAGAGATAATGGCACTCGCTCCGCTGGTTTGGCTTCTTAAAACCTTTCCAGCTGCAAGTGCTTCAGCTACCTTCGCAATTCCTTCCGCCACATTCTTCCATCCGGCATTCCGTGGTTCCCAAAGTGCTATCGGCTTTCCATCCTTAGGTAGCGCTTCTAGTTTGCCAAAAGGTGCCGGCGCCCAGTACAGGGGAGTAAGAATGACTGGGATGACTTGAGCATCACCTCTATCGTGTCTCTCCAAGGCAAGCTTCATCTCTTTTCCCCAGCAAAATTCAGACGCTATAAAGTTGTCGCTAACAAGCAGAAGAATGATGTCCGAGCTCTCCAGGTGCGAACGAATCTCTCTCTCAAAGGCGTCGCCCGGATCGATCTCACGGTCGTACCAGTCCTTGATAATACCCCCACGTTTCAACAGAGCGAGATGGCTGGACAATTTGTCTCGCGCCTTCTCGTCCTTATGCGAATACGAGTAGAATAATGACGGGATTTTCTTGCTAGTGGAGGGCATGCGCAGTTCCTTTGTCTTCGTCCGGTTACCTCTTCGATCCTCCAGGCGCGAGAACTCAAATTCTAGCGTCTGGTCTCTCCAAATGTAAGTCTGCGCTTGCGCCTCGCCAAAATACAGAACGCATTTGCGTCGGTGCGGCTGTGGGACGTGGCCTGTCTCTGGCGAATTGATACGGTGGGAGTGAATAGGATTCCGTCCGTGCTCTTGTAAGTCGTTGCAAGTACTTATGAATCGCTCACTGTCACTACAGCGTCCTCGATTCGCAACTTCCCAGAAGCGGACTAGGACTTTTCTGGCCCGTCGCTCGGGAACAATCGCCGAGCCGGATCACCTGTGCCTCTCGAAGATGTCGAAATATCTGAGTAGATGAGGGTTACACGTCCTTTATAATTCTCGCTGATGCTCATTTTTCTCGCGACACTCCTTGCACCTATGCGCTCGATCTTCCGATCACGCGCGACGCTCGAACTCCAGAACTTGGCTCTGCGCCACCCAATCGGCGTGCTTCGGAGATCTGCAGCAAAACGCCTGAACTTGACCTCCCGCCGACCGCCTGTTGTGGATGTGTCGCCCTCTCGCTCCCAACCACAATCTTCGCCCCGGATGCAACTAGCGCAAGGCCGAGTTCGCGACACGCTGCGGTAAACAAGGCGACGTCGGCCGCAGAGGCCAGAGGCTCTGATTCTTCTGTTTCCAGCTTCCGGTAATGGCAACTCGCATGGTGATGCCCGTGAGTTAATGAGACGCCCAACGCTCGAGTCGCGCGCCGCGGTGAAACGATCGCGCAGAAGGTCTGGCGCGTCGATTCCGGGCGGATGTTAGGCGATCGCTTGCTCACAATTCCCTCAACACCGCGTTCATATTCTCTTTCAGCGCCCCTTCGAGCCGCTTGCACCCGCGCGGCGAGTATTCGTACAGCAGCACACGACGGTGCCTCAAGTCGAACGGCACGTCATCGATGGATTGTGCAAGGAGAAGTACCGACTTGAAGAGTTCCACGGCCGCCTGCACATCGCGGCGAAGGCTCTCTACTTCGCTCGGCTCGAGCGTTCTGGTAGGCGCCCCCGGTTGTTCGCCCTTGGCCGCCCTCGGCCGCTCGCCTGTTATCCCCCAAATCAGGCGCGCGAGCGCAGCCTCGTATTCCTCCGTGAAGTCAACCTAGGTCAGCCGAGACAAGAAGCCGGTCGGTGTACACGGGCGAACCAGAAGCGGGAGGAGGCGGGCGTTCTTTTTCAGCTGTCGCTCAAGAGCCACGTTGATTTCTTGCTGCGCCCATGAGGATCGCAAGTAGTCGGGGGAAAGCACGGCCAGAATAATGTCTGCTCGCTCGATCTGTGCTGCCAGGGTGTCAGCCCAGGAACCCCGGGCGAGATCAGCATGTCGAGAAGATCTCGATCTGCGGAAGACGCATCCCAAGATCGGTCACGAGTCGTTGCACAAACTTTCTGTCCTTATGCGAGTAGCTAATGAAGACCTGGCTCATGTCGTCTGCGAGTGTCCTCTGATTCCCCTAACGCTGGGCGTAACCGGCCTGCAACGAAGTGCAGCGTAATTGCCAGTCCGCGTTTGCGCGTTTGTTAGAAGGCATACATCTCCTTCGAAAAGCTTCCCATTCGTCATTTCTCTTTCGATTGCCTTGCGTCTTTTCTCAATTTCTCGTGCCTTGTTTATTGCGGGAGCTATTACTCTATCCCCATAAACGTGACCGGACCAAGTTGTTGTACCGATTTCACTGAGGAGTTTACATTCGCAAGCGGAGCGCGCCAGTCGTCGCCCGGATCCTGTTTGTGAATCCGACCAGCTCCATCGGTTTCACTGCGTCTTGGCCTCTTTCCCAGTGCCACTCTGCTTTCCGTGCTTTGGTTCCGTGACTTTCTCGGAGATCGCGGGTTTCAAGTTCGACAATTGCCGCAGCGTATTAAACCAGAACGGAGCGCCCAGACTCAGAAACACGATGCTGACCAGCGTACCAAGCAGGTGCCGCCTCACCCCGTAAGCCGCCCACCAGTGCGCTCTGCTATCGAAGACCGGCTGCCCTCCGATTACCGCAGGAATAATTTTAAGATCCGTTTTCTCCAGGTCTGACTGAAGCTCACGGATCTGGTCATACGAGTTGCCCATGGCTCGCTGGGTTTCCTCCCGGCATGCCTTGTCGAACTCCTGCTCAAGCTTCTCTACGTCAGGAAGAGTCTTGATGTTCTCAATCAGCCAGTTCTTCCCGTCGACGCAGCGAGTCAGATGTGGCGTCTCTTTGTTTAGCGCGGCCACGATCTGTGCATCCTTTTCGTTTTGCTTTTTGACGTCTGCCAGAGCCGCCGTCGCACGCTCACCGTTGTCGAAAATCTTGTTCGCCTGCGAGAGTGCTGTGTCAGACATGGCCGCGAGCTTGGCGCGCAGCCCGGGAGTACTTGTGATTTGCCGCAGGATCTCGCCGGAATCGATCTGCAACACGACCACGAACAACAAAGAAATCACGACCGTAATCACCCGCGTCTTCCGCGTGAAAATGTCGGACAAGCGATTCATGATCGTGTCGAACCACTGCCCGATTTGCTGCTCCAGTTTGGAAACGGTCGCATAAGCCGCGTCGACGGTCACTTTTATTTCATCCTTAAGTGCGGGGAACTTCGCGCCTAGTTGATCGGCTATAGCTCTTGCTCTTGCCGCGTCCAAGGTCTCAGCCCCGCCGGGTACGCGTGCATCAAGCAAATCCTTGAGCTTGGTTTTGATGATTTCATCGATCGCGGCCGCATGGTTATCCGAGCAAAGGTCGCGCAGCACGCGCATGAGTTCTCCGTGACTGATGGCCTTGGCACGCGTACCAGCATGCGCGACTGCTGGGTGCTTTACGACGATCTCGGCGAGGTACTCCGCGATCGTGGACCCGCCGACTAGCTTCTGGCGAAACGCCGGCTCGACTTGGTGGAAAAGATTGCCCAGACCCGACGCAAGGTTTCGGCCGCGAAGATCCGTCAAGGCGGAGATGACCTGCACGACCGCAGTGACGATCAAGCTGAGCATTAACATCACCACTGAGAAGGCAATGGCAGTATCAATCTGTTCCAACATAGAGTTCCTTGTCTGGCGCTTAACGTCGCGCCGCCCAGTTCAAAGTTTGTGGCCTTCTATGCCTACGTCGACAGCTATTCTTTCCCAACCATCAAGCGCGATCCCTGAAAATTGCTTTCCACCGGATCCAAGACAGAAACATCGTACGCAATGCACTGACAACTATTTCTTAGCTCTGGTTTCAAGCGCCTCTTCAATCTGTTTGGCCCACGGAAACGCTTCGTGCCGTCGTTCGCGCGCTTCACGAATCAGCCGCAGATTTCGGGCCGTAGTCTCGGCTTCCCACCCTTCGCGCACTGCGGCCAGCGCCTCGCCGACAGAATCGATAGCGCGTGCTTCATCTTTGGCCAGCACCGCGAGTTCCAGCATTGTGGCGTGGTCCCAGTAGTCGGGCTTCCCGGCTGCAATCCGCCGACCAACTGAATAAGTGACCACGGGCAGTATCTGCTGCCGACGCGGGTCCGGGGGCTCCCGTAGCTCCATGAGTGTCACCGCATTGATCCCTGGATAAGCGTCGCGCCAATCCGTCTCAAAGCCGCGCAAATAGGCCGCGATGGCTCTCTCCAGTAAGCCGCGGGCAAGCAGAGTGTCTCCGCTCTTCATAGCTGCCTCCCAGCGGTCTTTGTAGACTCGTCCCAGAATTCCGCAGGTCTCACTACTAGGGCCACGCCGCTCGATGAGGTCAAGCAAAATTCTCTCCGCGCCTTCTCCCCGACCGGCGCGATTGAGCGCGAGCGCCAATTGCTCTTGGACCATTACCGTTGCAGCCAGAGGTGCGGACATCTTCTGCACCAGGGCAACCATGTTGTCCCACGCCTTCACCGCCCGATAGGAGAGAAACAGGTCAATAACAATGCCATACTCAGCGTCGGCGATCGGGTCCAACTCTTTTTCAATCGCACGCACTGCGTCGGCGCCTAGGGTTCGTGCCCTAACGAGGCGTTCCTTGACGTCGGCTGAATACTTCACGCGATCGCGAAAAACGTCTGTCTTGACGTGGTTGATATCCGGCTGCTGCATGCCCTCGACCAACTGAAAAACCGGGCTGTCAGCCGTGCTCTTACGAGCTTCGTTGAGCCGCATCACCAGAGCGGCCTGAGTCGACGTCGTATCCGCGGGCGTCCCCGCCGGAGTTAACTTGTATGGCAAAGCCCGCAGCGGAGCCACATCAAACGGCAGTCGCCCGCCTTCGCCGAAGATAAGGACCGTGCTGTAAGGCCGCACCGCGTGCCGAACCCCGAGTTCATAAAATACATTCGCGTTGGCCGTGCTCAGATCCGCCACGGCGTACGGGCACAACATCAGGCGCTCGAACATCGGTTTGTGAATGATGCCGCCGGTCATCTCTTCATCAGCGCGCAGCGGATCGAGATTGGCCTGCGTAATTGCCGGAGCAATCAATTGGCGGTACACGGCGTCAAAGTCCACCAGAGTTCCGCTTGAATCGGGCTTCCTGCCAAACGGCATCAACACGAAGCACAATTCACGCGCCATTACGCGCCTCCACGAAAAATCTCCTGTAGTCGGGCCGCAGCAGCCGTGTCGCCCAATACGCTGGCCACGCGAAATGCCTGCTGAAACATGGAGTCAAGTTGTCTCGGCTCTACATCACCTGCAGTCGTAGCCTTCTGATAAAAGTCCATCGCAGCATTGGTGTTCCCCAAAAGCAGATTGGCCTCGCCTTTGGTAGCCAGTTGCCACTTGTCCTCTCTTGCCGCATCGCAATGTTCAAGGACTTGTTTTGCTGTTGCTTGCACCGCCTTCTCTTGCTTGCGATACGCCAACTGCATGAACGCCACGTTAATCCCATGATAGAAAGCCTGGTCGTGCCTTCCCGACTCCTGTGACGCATCAAAACCCTCTTGATAGAGTTTGAGGGCTCTATCGGCATCATCACTCTTACGCTCCACCAGCCAGCGCCGCTTCAGTCGGCCCGCCAGCACGCCCTTCGCATCGGTCCGGTCAGGATGCTTACTTTGACTCTCCAAAACCTCAATCGCCTTTTTGCGCTTCCCCACGGATTCCAAAGCCAGCGCCAGTTGGACCGCTCCATCCTCGTCCAATCCCGTTGGATCTTTTCCCAGAATCTCGATGGCCTTCTGGAATTTGCGCATTTCCACTGCCAGGCGTGCACTGTCTTGCGTAACCGACTCGCCGTTCCCGGCAAGCGCCTCAATCACGATTTGCACCGCCGGAGCCTCGGCATTTTTCGGCTTAACGATGGAAAGATGGTCCCCGCGAACGATCTCTCGCTGCTCTTTCGGGAAGGGCAACAGTGAAGATTCCTTCGGCACGAATTGATCTTCATCTCCTCCCGTGGTGCGGAAAACGAAGGGCAGTTCTTCGCCGAACTCTTTTGCCCAATCCGAGCGCAACGTGTCGATGAACTCGCCGTTTTTGGACATGGCCCTCAGCTGAGAATTCCAAAATTTTACGAAAGCTGCTTTCTTCAAACCCTCGCTGGGAGTGCCGAACAGCAAGACATGTCCGACGCGCCCACGCAGCCCGGCGTTGTCTAGCACAGCCCGCTGCACAACCAACCCTCCCATACTGTGGGCAATAAGCGCGAGGCTCTCGTAGCGCTTCAGCGGCTCGATCGCCGCGCGCGCAGCCAGAAGCAGCGCCAGGGCATTCAAATCCGGCCTTGCCCGCCATATGCCCAGTATGTCCAATCCCGCCCCGGTGTGATACCCCAGGCTGTATACGTCCCAAGTGCGGAGACGGTTGTCTGCCATCAGCAGAGCTGGAAATTGGCCCCACGTCTTGGCCGGGTCACCGGAAAACCCGTGGATAAACAACATGGCAGCCGGGTTTCCAGCAGTTTTTCGATGCTCGATAAGTTCAGGTTGTTCCGCCATTTTTCTCTCTTTCGGACGAGTGCTTGTTTAAGACCGCGGGACGCATCGCTTCGTCAATTCGGTTTGCGCCCTTTCTGCGTTCTCTGCGCAGCCGCCAGAGCCTGGCGAAAGTCGATACTGCTCTTGATATACGGGGCAAAATTCGAATCCGTACGAAATTTTCCAGAATAGGACGGGTCAAGCTTCAAAGTCTGTTCTACTTCCGCAAGAGCAGCAAAGGGGTCCCCGACTTCAAAAAAGGCAAGCGCGAGACTGTAATGTGCTCTTTCGTTTTTCGGATCACTGTCAGCGACTTTCCGCAGGAGAATGATGGCCTCTTTCGGCGTGCCCAGGCGCAGCAGTAGTTGACCCTTGGCTTGTAGGGCCGACAAATTGTCGGGCGCTTTTGCAAGAAGTTCGTCGTACTTCTCCATGGCAACCTGCAAATCACCATGCTCTTCCCGTTGTAGGCCCGCATCAACAGTAGCGCTCACATCTAAATTGTTGGGAGGCGCCGTTTGATCGGCCGGCTGCTGAACTTGGACCGGCTGTTGTGGTGTAGGTTTACCATTGATTGTCGACCACACATATCGGCCTACAACAAAAAACACGACAAGGAGTGGCACCAAGCCCACAGCGCAATGCGGTTGCGTGCCTCCGCTGCTTCTGCCTCCGCCTTGTGTCTCAGCTCCTCCTCTTGTCTCCTGAGTTCCTTCGCCAGTTCCACTTGGTCGAGGGCTTCCCAAGGTCCAGCCAAGGTAGCCAGCCTTTTAGCTAAGCTGGCGCAAGCTCCCATATCGGCTTCCTTTTACTCAACTCTTCGTGAGGTTTTGCAATTCGTCCCGTGAACCACCGAACCGGTCGCAATCAACATTCCCGTGCACCCCGTCGACACTACCGATCTCCGAATACTGCCAGAATGTCCACGAGGCCCAGCTTGACGGAGTGGAAGGCTGGGCCACATTGTAGTGCGCAATCCACAATCCTGAGCTGGCAAGCGTTTTGACTTCATCGCCGAGCAGTGGCTCGATAAAATTCTGGCGGGTATAAATCATTGGCCGCATACTCAGCGCTTGCTCAACCGCGTCGAGCCAGTTCCAGATAGCCGAAAGACGCTGGTCAGCGGGAACATCCCTCCAGGCATCTCGTTTCAGCGGATCACTCTTCGGAATAGCTTCTTCTAGATCCAAAACAGGAGGCAAGTCACCTGGGTTCAACGCGCCAACTGTTTTTATGAAGCTCTCCGCCTGGTCGTGCCAGGGAGTTAAAGGCCAGAAAAAGTGATAGGCCCCGCGAAAGATGCCCGCATCCTTCATGCCCTGCCAATTGGCAGCGAACTGGCGATCGGCCTGGTGCCCTCCGATTGTTGCCCGAGCAAAACCGAAAACCTTTCCCGCTCGCGCCGCCGCACCCTAATCGACCTTGTCTTGGTTCGAGGAAACGTCGATACCTTCTATAAGCGTGTCTGGCATATACCCCTTGTTACTCCCTAAAGCAGGTCTGCCGACCCTATCTGAGACGAGACGACCTCAAATTGCTTCATCGCTGCATGCTTCCTGTTTCCAGAGCACCTGCACGCAGCCGCAGGCCTATTCAATCGTGTAAGGGGGGTTAAACTCGGGCACTCCAGCACGCCGTCCGGCAATCCACCGCAGCACATAGACGTTCTTCGGGTCGGTTAAAGTTCCTCCAATGCCATTCACAAGGACTTCCAACAAGGCGTGGGATAAGAGATCCTTGTAGTAATCAATATCCGGCTCTACCACGATACACTCTGTGCCATCGATGATTTGCGTGTCATTTTCGTGAAAGGTCAGCTGGACATTTGCTTCTCCGAATTGAATTTGCTTGTAGCTGCTCGTTGCTCCCTTATGGAATGCGCCCGGGTCCATCTCCGGCGCGAATTCGTTTTGCTGAGCTGCCAGCTGGACTTGGTTGACGAGGGCTTTGTCAGCATAAGCGTAGAACCGGTCCTGTTTCGGCGCGAAGATGTTGCGGTCAGGCATATCTTCCCAAATCAGTTGTTTCAGATAGGTTAGCGGCGTCCCGGATGGCAGGTCGATGTCCCTCATCGCCGTCATCAGATTCCACAGACAGGCCAGAGTGGCTGGATTCTCCTCCATCAAATTCTCATAGCGCGCTTGGGCGTCTGCTCCCGTCGCCGCTCCTTGCCCAAGAATGGAGTGAATTTCCGGGAACTTTTGGGGGAGATCGTTCCATATTGCACCCGCAAAGTTAAAGCTCCCGTTCTTGTCCAAAATCATAAGGTCGACAGTTTGCGGGAGGCCTCGCTGAGCGTTCACGGGCGTCGCGCCGGCCTGCGAATGATGGTCCGCAGACGCGATCAAGGTATAGCGGTCACCGAAATTGTCATAGAAGGGAACATGAAATTGAAAACTGGAACCGTTGCGAAAGTCACTAAACAACTGTTTCTGATTCCCGTCAATGATGCGCACTAGCAGATTCTTGACTCTCGGTCCAATCGGTTGACGCGTTCCGTCGAATACGTTCAGCAGAATGGTGGCCTCGTCCTTTCCAATAGTCGATGGGGTTGCCATGGTTCTCCTTTCACCAAGAAACTGGCCGTGCTGTGACGACTTTGAACTAGGGAGCCATTCCTCAAGCGATCGATTTTGCCGCTCTCGCCGCCATGGACACGATGCTTAGCGTTGGATTCACCGCCACCGCTCCCGGAATGATCGATGCGTCCAAGACGTAAAGCCCGTCATACACCGTCTCCGTCCCGGCCGTTGTGTTGTACACCTGGCCGTTGCTGTTGACGACCCCGTCCGTCGAGCTGCCTCCGATGGGGCAGCCTCCCAGGGGATGTACGACGACCAACTTCTTCGACACAAATGGTTCCAAACCGTGCCACAGCGGAAACGCCCGATAGCTTCCGCCCATCGCCTTGGCCAGTTCCTGAAGAACGCTTTCTGCCTTCTGAAACGTGGGATGCTTGGCGATTGCACCTGTGAAATTGAGCTGCAGGTCGTCGCCGTCCAGACTGAGGACTCCAGTGGCGTCGTCCATTCCCATACAATTGAACCAGCAGGTGTTGATCAGCATCTCAGCTTCCGTCTGCATGTCATTGGGATCGCTATAGTCGGGCAATTGTGCGCTGTTCCAGAGCAGCCCCAGCATGTCGATTACGTCGGCCTGCCCTTTGTCTTGCTCCAGCATTTTCAGCGTCTTCTCGACTAGCGCTGCAAACATGGAGGGTATGCCGGCATCTTCGACATTCACCAACAGCTTCCCGTCGCGGAACGTAACGTGCGACGTGTTGATTGGCCCGCGCGTCGCATAGATTGGATATTGCAGCTTGTCCGGGGCAACCGTCACGAAGCCGGAGAAGTCTCCATTCGTCGAGAATTTCGAGCCGACTGTTTTGCTCACCGCAAACTTTCCATTGCTCTTGTCCCGCGAGCGCAGCAGGATCTCGGTGCTGCCCAAGCATCCGGCCGCCAGGATCACAGTCCTGGCCGTGGGATGATACTCAGTACCGTCTTGGAGCCCGATGTAACGCACAGTGTAGCCACCGCCAGGAATCACCTCGATGGACTCCACATTCGCGAGTGGCCGTATGAGGACTTTGTCTTGTGCGGCCAAAGGCAGCTGGTTCAGCAGTGTTTTGTTCAGCGTATGCCGTGCCGCTGGCAAACAGCCGAGAAAGCACCGCCCCTGGCGTTCACAGAAGTTCTTGTTCGTGGCCGTATTCCCCGGATCTGCTTCCTTTATCTGCAGCTTCAAAGGCGCCCAGGGCTCAACGATCTGTCCTGCCAGTTGTGCTGAAAGGTTCGGGCTCGTGGAGGCGTCTCTCAAGAACCGGGAGCGCCCGAGCAACCTCGGGTCACTGCTGTTGACTGCCTTCAGCTGATCCTGGGGGATAGCCTGCGGATACTTAGTGACTACCTGATTCGGCGCCCCGCGATTGGTCGTCATCCAGGCCAGGCCATTGGTATAGTCAGCTGGAAGGAGCTTCGCCTTCTCGGGCCAGCTCTCCATCGCTGGATATTGCTTTTTGTCCGTATCGAAGAACGGCTCGATCGTCACGTTTGAGTAGATCAGTGAACCGCCTCCGACGCCGCTCGCCGAAATCACGTCCGCCTCCTCGAAAGTGCTATAGCGGTATAGAGGCCGGGGCCTCTCTTTCCCGGTGAAAAACTCAGCCACGCCATTGCCAAAGTCTTGCAGCGCGCCCGCTACCCCATTTGCCTTGACGACCGCCAGAAAGTCTACTAGCCCACGGCGGTGATCCGGCCGCGGCCAGTATTGCACCGGTTGCGTTTTCAAGAATGGGTTCATTGGATTCTCGGCAGACAATTCAGGCGTGAGCCACCATACGCCCCGCTCTAGAATGAATACGGTTTTCCCTTTTCCGGCTTGGTCGATGGCAGCAACCGCCGCACCGAATCCCGAGCCGATCACAATCACATCGAAATCAAGGGCCATGATTCCTCCTCAGATTCGCGATTCCTCTTCAAATTTCTGCACTGCGCACTAGCGTCAAATAAGCGGAACGATGCGAGCTACGACGTTGACGAGCGAGCTAACTGCTTTGAGCACCGCTTCGACCTTAGCCAATTTATCGAGCTCCGCCTGAAGAGCCTTTTGACCGTCTAGCAAGTTCTGTTCGTTCTCCTTCAATTGCCGCGCGATTTCTTGCAGCGCGGCATTTGCCAGAACTAACCGCGCATGCTGCACACGCAGGAGCTCTGCGAGCGCCTTCTGCCGCTGTTCGGGCGGTGCTCCTTGTACTTTGGCGTCCCACTCCGGCGACGTCAGCCTCACTACCGTCTTATTCAACTGCTCCAGTGTTGAAGAATAAATTTGTGCTGAATCCATAAAATCCGCCCTCTCGTTTTTTCAATTATTGGTTAGGCGTGGCCTTCTTGATTGCCTCGGCTGAATTCAACATCGAATTAATTGCTGCGATGATGCCGGCGATGGAAGGTTCACTGAGACGGTTCTCTACCAGCGCGACGAAACTTTCCCGGAGCTTTGCCGCGGCCTCCTGGGCCGCTTTTGAGGAGGCTGCTGCTACTCGGGCGCGGAGAATCTCTTCTCGGCGAGTCGCCCAGCCTTTCGGCAGATCCTTCGGAGCAGCAAAGGGCTCGATCACCTCTTCCGTCTCTTCAAGCTGCAGTTGGACTGTCAGATCTGTCTCTAAGGTGCTTGTGATGACAGTAAAGGCCGCCTCCTGCAAGGCTAACTCACGTTCAATGGCTTTAGATCGTGCCTTCAACTCGTTTTCGAGTGCCTTCGCCTTGAAAACTTGGACTACAAAATTCGTCGCCTGGGGGATATGATCCCCGATCTTCACGCCGCCCAAACTGGCGCTTTTGATCGCTGGACTCAGTTCTCCGATGGAATCGAATACGCCTTGAGCTGCCGTCCCCAGTGTAGCGGGGGCCTTTGGATCAGCTAGCGCGGCGAGCGTCTCGAAATACGATTGCAGCAGCCTCCCGTGGCGCCCGATGTCCCCCAGCAGCACCAATCGTTTGCGTAGTTCTTGATTCTCGCCATTGATGAATTGGCGGCGCTCATCCGCAGTTCTTAGCCCGTCCCTGCCCTTCTGCGCAATCAAGGAATCGGCTTCAATAGCAGCTGTGCCGGCTTCATCGAGAACGACTTGGCTTGCCTTTGTGTAGGCTGTTCCCGCTTGGGCGAAATTATGAAACTGCGTCAGCCGGGCCGCGGCACAGCCGTTCGTGATTTGCAGCAAACCTGCAAGAAACAGTGCGCTCAATACAGAACGTCTCCGGCGACAGGTTGATATCGTTGTATTAATCTCCTGATTGTCATGGCTGTTAGTCATAACCTCTCCTCCGCTGCGTTAGGAGCACGCGACCGGAGCGGGGACCCAATCCGCGCAGGTTGTGTCTGAATACTCTCCGTGTCCTGGAGGTCGCTGAATATAGTTTTGTTACTGTCCATAAAATCAAACAATCGGTAGATATAGAGAGTTGGAAGTTAAAATTGGCTGCCCGAAGAGTGATGTACTAGCGGTAGGATGTTCGACGATCCGGAGTTGGGTAATTGCAATCATCTCAAGTCGTAGACAATCTCTGGATTCGCCTTTTGACAGCGCATCTAGCGAATCAGCGACCGCAAGTATGTCAAGCGGTACACGCTAGCCTAGTCACATCAGGTGCTTTAAGAACGACCTCTCTAGTTATAGTGACCAGTAAATTCGGATCGTTACAAAGCAAAAAAAGTTCGAACTTATTGATCAGCTTGGCGCGTTCAGTCTCTTATGCCAAGCATGTGTGAACGCCTTTCGTACTCAACGAATTACCGAGGCCGCCTGCACCCCCAGATTCTCACAGTTGTGGACTTGAAATGGGCGGATTACTTTCGACCGCTTTTGTGAGCAGAAATGCTGGGATTCTTCGGATCGAAGCCTCCTCTGTCGAAAGCCACTGATCGAGTGGAGTCCAGAGCGAATCGTCCGTGGCTTTGCAGGACGCCAAAGTTGAGTTGCTGCACACATCAATCGCGTAAGCCGGGTGAATCTCCCAGATGGATATGCGCTTCGGGTTTGGGCCCTTACCGTTCTTGCAGGGTTTGTGACTGGCATCGAAAAAAAGCTGGCCGGTGATGCGCACCGGATTCTTCAAGTTAAGGCTGGGCAATTGGTCCCAAGCAGCGGGTCGAAAATGGGGGCTCATTTCGGCCGTCACCGTGCTGCAAGCCGGCGTGCTCGTCGTCGTTCCTAGCCTAATGTGGATGTCATTGCTCTCCTGCCCGTGGACCTTGCAGTTGACAGTTTCGCCTTTGCTCACATTCGAGAAGTGGGCGTCCACGACAAACGCGACCAGGCGGACAACGGCCCCCTCTCCGACCTTTTGACCGCTCGAGGTCGTGATCAGGTCCCGCAACACGGAACGGTCGTCCGGCAAGCCCTGGTCGCTGCCGAAGGGAATGTTCTGGTCCTCAGCAGCCTGCTGCAGCCTGGCGAATGTCTGGAATGTCAAGCTCACGGGATTGCCTGTGGCGCAGAAATTGTTCTTGGCAATGTTCTGGATACGAGTGGCGTCACTGGTAGTCTTGCCCTCAGCGCCGCATGAGCTGTCGAGGGGATGACTCTCCTTGATACTATCAAATGGGAGGGTGCATCCGGGAAAGTCCTGAGCCCTTGCAGTGCCAGTGAGTGCTACTGTGTTCAGCGACAGCATCATCCAAAAAGGGAAAGCCTTGTTCTTCATCGGCAATGGACACTTCCGGAAACCGACGTAGTTTACTGCCATTTATAGATTGCCGATTGTAGCATGTCAACCGATGGATATGACTGAAATTGTTACTCCGTCTCGGGTCGACAAACACTCAGTCCCCCGCGCCGCGGCGAAGGATCAAGTGGCCTGCGATTCGACATTCTGGATTCGAGCTCGTGAACAGTTGCTATCGGCCATCCCACGAACTCTGTGCCTCGCCAAAACGTCGTACACCTGCAAAATGAATGACTTGGCGAAGAGCTGAATTCGGATAGTTCCGATAAGATTCTTGTTATGATCGTGTCGCTCCGACATTTCCTCGGTTGGATGTTCAGCGCTTGCCGTTCGCGCGAGGACCTCGTCCTCGAAAACCTGGCTCTCCGTCGGCAGCTGCTGGCTCTGCACGCGCAACGACCTCGCCATCGATTGACTACCCTGCACAAGCTGTTCTGGATTGCGTTGAGAACGTTCTGGTCCGGGTGGACCAGGCCTCTCGTCTTGGTCACTCCTCGAACCGTCGTGAACTGGCATCGAGCGGGGTTTCGTTTGTATTGGGCATGGGTCTCCAGATTCAGACGAGTAGGAGGACGGAAGCGTGTCCGCAAAGAGGTTCGCGCCTTGATCTTCCGTATGGTTGCCGAGAATGCGACCTGGGGAGCACCGCGTATTCACGGCGAACTGCTCAAGCTGGGTTTCGATGTCTCGGAAAGGAGTGTCTCGCGATGGATCCGGCGAGCCCCGAGAGATCCAGATCCGGTGAAGCGATGGCTGACGTTCCCCAGAAACCATCGCGAGGCCATTGCTGCGATGGACTTCTTCACCGTCCCAACGCTCACGTTTGGTGTTCTGTACTGTTGTTTCGTTATCGGCCACGACCGGCGTAAGGTCCCGCACTTCAATGTGACGCGAAATCCCAATGCGCTTTGGGTTATACAGCAATTGCGAGAGGCGTGGGCCTACAAACAGCCGCACAGATTCTTACTGTTCGACCGCGACACAGTGTTTGGAGCCGATGTGGTTCGGCTGTGAAGGACATGGGAAGCCAGCCAATTCGCACGGCCTTTCGCAGTCCGTGGCAGAACGGTGTTGCTGAGCGTTGGGTGGGAAGTTGCCGACGGGACTTGCTTGATGACGTGATCATCCTGAATGAGCGGCATCTCAAACGGCTGCTGTCTTCCTACCTGCTCTACTACCACGAGGACCGGACTCATCTCGGACTTGCGAAGGACACGCCAGCAGGTCGGCCCACAGCAATCCGCTCTGGGACTGAGTGCAAGATTCAGTCTTTTCCGAGACTCGGTGGACTGCACCATCGTTATGCGGTGGCAGCTTAGACTCAAGAGCTATTTTTCTGAAGACCAAACTCTTTTTCTTGAACCCGGCCGAGGCACGGTTCTCGTTTTCTGCGAGCTCTCTCGTCAAGCGGAAACAAATCCTCTTAATGCAGGGCACAACGATTTGGCGAACTACAACCGTAGGTCACTTCTTATCGTCCCCTTATTGTACCCGGATCGTGCTTTGTCCACTCGCCCGGCTATTGTCGGCCTCCTTGACGTTTCTTGCGCTCGGCATCCTGCTCTAGCATGCTCACCATGAGGCGAACCGGTGACCGGAACGTGGTCGCGCGCAGCCGGTCGAACATGGTTGCAAATCAACGAGTCCATGGCTGCAGCAAGGTCCAACGCTGCGAGCGTACCCACCACCTTCAGTCCACGATGTCGAGCTATAGTTACCCCGTCTCGTTCATCCATCAACAAAAGGATGGCTTGGAGTTCGGACGCGAGCGATATCGCTTCGCGCTCACCCGCGTCGAGATGTTCCAGAGCCGAATCGACGGGCCGTTTCAGCCTCACAACTTCCAACCATGCATGAGGCTGCGAAATCCACGCGCGCACGACGGCGGGAGTGTTTGGATGAGCCAGCTCGGCCTTCACAGCGGGAGGGATCAAAACCGTTCGATACAGTTCTGGAAGAATATCGGTTGCTTGGATGAGCACAAGATAGTTTAGAGGAGTTGTGTCAGCTACGATCGATTGCATCTACATGCCGATCTGCCGGTGTGTCTCGCGATCCCGCTCAATGTCTTCTAGAGTGTATTCCAGTTCGACGCCATGACTCTTCAGAAAGGCATCGACTTCCATCCGGGTCTCGTATCCCAGCAGGTGGCGCAGTTGGGCAGCCGAAATCTTGCGTTCGCGGTACGCTGCTAGGGCCAAAGCCTCGAAGGCCGCGCGGGACAAATCTTGACCTGGAGCAGCCAAAGCTGCTGAGAGTTCGTCAGGAAGCGCAATCGTGACGTGTCGCACTATTAGAAATTATAACATCATTCGACAGGGAAATACGGTGGCCGACTCGAATGGTCGTTGGCAGTGAGGCCTATTTAAAGAAATAAGTCTCTTGAAATATGGCGGGGACGACGAGACTCGAACTCGCGACCTCCGCCGTGACAGCGGCCCCCTGAAAGGTTTTACAACAACGCAATATAAAAGGGCGCCCCCTTTGGAGTAGGGTTTGGGTGCTTGCCTCAATCCCTACACCTGAAGAAAGGAACGCCCTCAATGGATAGCAAAAAGTATATCGGTATGGATGTGCACAAGGAAAGCATTTCGATTGCGGTGATGAATGGTGCGGGAAAGATCGTGATGGAATGCTTGATCGAGACGAAAGCGAGCATGATTCTGCAGTTTATCGATGGGCTGCGCGGTGACTTGCACCTTACGTTTGAAGAAGGAACCTCGGCCGCCTGGTTGTATGACTTGCTGAAACCGCACGTGACGAAATTAGTGGTGTGCGATCCGCGAAAGAATGCCTCCATGAGGGAAGGCAACCAGAATGACAAGATCGACGCCCGCCGATTGGCCGAACTGCTGCGCCTCAACCATCTCAACCCGGTCTATCACGGTGAACACGGCTTACGAAGCCTGAAGGAACTGGTGCGCAGTTACCTCACGATCACCAAGGATCTCGGAAGGGTCATGTCGCGGGTGAAGGCGATCTATCGAAGTTGGGCCATTCCTTGTACCGGCAAGCAGGTCTATGCACCGCGTCATCGTGCCGAGTGGCTCGGGAATCGGTGAACCGGGAGTGCGCCGGCGGGCAGAGTTTTACTACCAACAACTCGATGCGCTGCGGGTGGTGCGTCAGCAAGTGCGGCGGGATCTGCTCGCGGAGAGCAAGAAACACAAGGCGTGGAAACTGCTCTGCCAGATTCCTTCGATCGGTCCGATCCGGTCAGCAGTACTGCTTGGGATTTTGCAGACCCCGAACCGTTTCCGCACCAAGCGGCAGCTATGGACATACAGCGGATTTGGCATCGAGACACAAAGCAGCGCCGATCACCGTAGCGTCAACGGGCAGCTACAACGAGCGAAGAAACAGAGCTCCATTCGCGGACTTAACCGAAACTGTAATCACGATCTGAAGAATCTGTTTAAGGGCGCGGCGGTCGTGGCCTTGAGCAAACCGGGTCCGTTTCAGGAGTTCTACACAGCATTATTGGCCAAGGGCATCAAGCCGGAAATGGCGCGTCTGACCTTGGCCAGGAAGATTGCCACCATCGTATTGATCGTGTGGAAGAGAGGAGCGTGCTTCGACGCCCAACATCTGAAACCACAAACAGCTTGAGTGTCTCTGATTGAGTCCGCTCCATCTCTGGGAATTTCTCTAGCGGTGGCCGTCGGGTTCTCGAGACACTCTGGTTCGAGAGAGAGTCTCAGCTTGTAAGTTAGGCGCCGTGTGCCTCGGGCACCTAGTCTCACAACAACCCTAGTCCCTCTCGGATAACCAGAAAAAGCTATGGGCCACGAGTCCCGGATAGAACTATGGTCGCCAAATTTGACCACCGTTCTGCTTTGTTGGTTTCGGAACTGACAGGCTTCGTCGCCAAGAAGCGATGAAAACCGCTGGTAGAGAAACCCCAAACCACGGGGTTGCATTGCCCCGCAACCGAGCGCAAGGCGCGGAAGAGCAGAACAGATCTCGCTCGATCAAGTGGGCTGAGAAGCAAGAAAAATTTCAGCCGAAGGAGATGTGTTTTTTCTTGACTTCTACCTTTATAGAACATACAAGACCGCGGGGACTGCCAAGGGCCGCCTAAGTTGTTAAAAATCGCACAAGACACAGTATTCTGTGGGTTGGGTTGTGGATTGGAAATTTTGCGACTGAAGTGGCGAGGGCTAGCTCGCCATCGACCTATCGACAGGAGATTTAAGGGTGATCAAACCTCAACTGCCTGGCCGAAGTTTCTTCCACGGTACCAAAGTAGACCTAAAACCGGGGGATCTCATTAGGCCCGGCTACAATTCTAACTACGGTAAGAGGAAGAAGGCGGCCTACATTTATTTGACCGGCACGTTGAA
>WNGC01000608.1_pt1 | contig 21018 bp, 16 predicted proteins | sample 5400051 | NCBI WGS metagenome assembly WNGC01 (sample SAMN13153368, study PRJNA577476) | soil metagenome | isolation source: 20 cm soil or saprolite under grassland replicate 2 | place: USA:California | collected 2016-06-15
TCAGCGCAAAGAAATACCCGAGTACCGTAGTCAGCACCACACGCACGACGGCGTAACGGAGCGGCGTTCGCGTGTCGCGCATTGCGTAGAACGTCGATGAGTACAGGCGGCCCATCGTCGAAGCCAATATTCCGACCGTGGACCCGATCAGGATCTGCCACACCCAAATCGTATTCCCGCGCTGGAACTTTCCGCTCTCGAGCAGAACGTGGACGATCAGGTCGCCCAACGCGAGGAAGGCGACGGCGCTGGGCACAATGAAGTAGGCGATGCGGTCGAGTCCCGCGGTGAGGCGGCCGCGCAGATACGCGCCGATTTCGGCAGTCGTACCCGTCGCTCGCGACATCGTTGGCAATTCGGCGGCGGAGATTGCCATCCCGAAAAGGCTGATCGGCAGCACGTAGATCGTTTGCGCATACGTGAACGACGAGACGGCGCCGTTCCCGAGATAGCTGGCGAGCCACGCATCCACGTATGCACTGAGCTGCACGACTCCGCGCCCGACGAATGCGGGCGTGAAGTTGCGGAACACGTTACGCACACTCTCGGCGGCAGCTGTGAGTCGTGGTCTGACGCCTGGGGCGAGCGACAACACCTGCGGAAGTTGAATTCCGAACTGCAGAGCGCTCCCGAGGACCGAGCCGTACGCCAGATAGATCGCGAGCTGCACGTCGCTGCGTCCCGCATGGAAGAAAACCAGCGTTGCCACCATCGCAAAGTTCCAGAGAACCGGAGCCGTGTAAGACATGAAAAAGCGACGGTGGCTATTGAGGATCCCGAGGCACCACGCCGAGAAAACCAAGAGTCCGGCGCCAGGAAAGAGGATTCTGGTCAGGCGCACCGTGAGCTCCCGCTTCTCGCCCGTGAAGCCGTTGGCGATGATTGCGACGAGCCATGGTGCAGTGATAACGCCGAGCAGAACGATGATGGATGCCACGAGCGCCAACATGCCTGCGATTGCGCCAGCTAGACGCGTCGCCTCCTTGTCATCTCCTTTACCGAGCAGGCCCGCATACTCTGGAATGAACGACGCCGAGAGCACACCCTCGCCAAACAAATTCTGAAGAAGGTTCGGAATGCGGAACGCCGCGTTGAAGGCATCGGCCGCCAGCCCGGCTCCCAGATAGCGCGCCATCATGGTTTGCCGGATAAGTCCTGCCAGACGACTGAGAAGAATTCCAGAGCCGACGAGAAATGCTGCGCCTCGGAATCGATCGCCCTCCGCAGCCATCGTACGCGGCGTATCCCTACGCTCTATCGGGGGAGTTGCCTCTACTACTTCATCGGCGTCGGGTGGAAGAAAATCAGGAGGTGAACGACGCGGTCCGTCCACCTTGTTCCGCTCGATCACGATCCGCCTCGAGCACTCGCAGTTTCCTGCAGCTCTCCGGACGCGTTGCTCCCGCCAACCAGGCTGTTCGCGTGACGTCTTGCGTGGAGGAGCATTTCATCGCGCAGCGCTGGGCCATATCGCGCCAGAAAGGGCACGAAGTTGAGGCCTCTCTCCTGTGGCTTCCCGAACGGATACAGCGAGCCGCGCGCGGTGCCGATTTCCTGCATCGTCTCGGCGTGCTGCTTCTTTACGGAAGCGATCAAACGTCGCTCGAATCTATCGAGACGACGCATAAGATTTGCGCGCAAACCGCCAGTAACTGCCGGGCTTACCGGCGCCCGCCCTTCGGCGACTGCGTCACTCAACGCTTCGAGCCGCTCCTCGAGAAATGCCCGGGTCGCGTTGAGCTCCTCGAGCACTGACTTTGGCAAGCGCGCACGCGCGACCCCTGACTCGACTTCGTGTGGATCGCGCAGGTCTTCTGGCAGGAGATGCAACTTCTCCAGGATTCTTTCCACGTGTGGCTCGATGATCGTGCAAGACCACCGCGGAACGATCATGGGCCGCGGGACGCCGAGGACGCCAGCGATCGGAGCTATCTGGGCGAAATATGCGATCTCCGCCGGACCGCCGATGTATGTAACCGTCGGCAGTATCGCACGCTCGACTACGGGACGAAGCAGCACATTCGGGCCCATGTCGTCTGACCCGGAGCTCTTCGCGGCTGACTTGATCGGAATTCGTTTGCGACCGCCGGATCCGGAGCTGAAAACCAGAGAGAGTCCTTTCACATCTGGAACCTGAAGCGCGAATCCGGCCTGCTCAATGTCCCGATCCCGTTCCGCTACTTTCGTCGCGATGTCTGCCGCCTTGTGCAGCGCGTCGATCAATATCGGCTTGGCCGCAGCGCGAGTCGCTGGGTGGGACGCATCGATTACCGCGACCCCGAGTGGCGCAAGCAACACCCGCAGAAACGAGACGTACGCAGATCCTATCGTCTCTCTGTTGGTATAGAATCGCCGCAGAAGATCGATGGGCTGAATATCGATTGTCGAACCTGCTGCACGCGTCAGCGCCTCCAGTTGTGCGGATACGTCGCCCAACGGCATCGACGCCATCGTGCGGCCGAGTGATTCGGGATGGTCGATGCGAAGAAGCTGCGCGCCACCTGTAATCGCAATTGAGGTGCTGCTTGCTTCCTTGAAGTCGGTGTCGTCAGTGGCTGCCCAAAATACCGGCGCGACTGGGACGCCTGCCGCTTCTTCGAGTGCGTCAGCGAGTGCGAGTGCGCTGAGTGCCTTGGATAAGGTGTAGACCGGTCCACCGAAGAGTCCGGGCTGTTGACCGGTCGTTACGACAATGCCGCGGCCGCGGCTCGCCGCGTCTAGTCTCTCTTTCGCTCTGCCGGATGCCTCGAACGCCGGAGCGAGACGCGTCAGCCAATCCTCCGCAAATCCAGTCCGGACGGATTCGATCCGCTTCCGCCAGGACGAAACGTTGCGTGGCGCCGTCTCGTACCAAGAGTCTGGCGCACTTCCGCCGATCACAGTGGCGGCCAGAAGATTGCCGCCGAGTGGCTGGCTGATCACCCGCGGATTCATCGGCGGCTCGCGAACAATATCGTGCGGGGCGAATCGTCCGACCACGCTGACCCGCCGTAGTCGCCGAAGAGTTTCACGACGTTGAAGCCCGTCGTCTCGAGCATCCACTCGAGGTCGTGCGGGGATAGCAATCGAACACGCTCGATGTATTCTTTGCCGCGCTCGCGAAGCCGGATCTTTTTCTCGACGAACCTGTCGTCGGGGCTGATGGTGCGGCTTTGCTCTATAGTGATGCCATTTACGACCCGCTCATCGTAAGGCACCAGATCACGGCGAACCTGGTCAGCGTTCAGGAAATCGATCACCAGTGTTCCGCCTTGCCGCATCGCGGCGCATACGCAGGCCAGAACACGAACGTGCTCGCCGTCATCTTCGAAATATCCGAAGCTCGTAAAAAGGTTCACCACCAGGTCGAAGCTCTCGTCGGCAAATGGAAACTCTCTCATGTCGGCGCGCACGTAAGGGCCGTCCGGCGTCTCGCTTCTCGCGATCCTGAGAAGAGCCATCGAGAGATCGAGGCCGACGGTCCACCAGCGCTCACGAAGGACTTTGGTGTGACGGCCTGTCCCACAGGCGAGATCGAGCACCGCGTTGACCTCGCGGCCGGCCAGATTCGTGGCGATCAATTCGATTGCGCGTTCCGCCTCGGTCTCATCGCGGTGCTGATAGATGTCGAGATAATCTTCGCCAAACCACTCTTCGAACCAGTCGGCTTCCTGAGATCCGGGAAGATGCATCGTCGCCGGCTCGTGGAGGAGAAGCGTCACTTGTGATAAGGCTCGCCGCGCACGATTGTCCCAGCGCGATAGATCTGCTCGACCAGAACGAGCCGTGCGATCTCGTGCGGCAGCGTCCACGGCGCGAGCGACAACCTCATGCTGGAAGACTTGCTGACGTCGGACGCGAGTCCGAACGCGCCGCCGATCAGAAACGCAACATCCCGCTCCTGCTCACGCGCGGCACGGAGGAATTCGGCGAACTCCGGTGAGCTCAGCGCTTTGCCACCAATTTCGCAGGCGACAGTCTGCGCACGCGCTGGCACCTTCTCAGTCAGCCGCAGGCCTTCACGCTCCTTCACCTTCTCAACCGGGATACCGGCCGCCCTTTCTTCCCGAACTTCATGGACGTCGAGGGGCCAATACCGCGCTGCTCGTACCTCGTAGTCCCTGATCGCCTCGCCCAGCGCCGGATTGCGCGCCTTGCCTACGACAGCGAGCACAAGCCGCATCTATGCGTAAATGCCGCGTAATTTGTGGACGCTGGCGACTCTGCTGATGGAGAGCATATAGGCAGCGGTGCGCATATTGACGCGCCGCTCGCGAGAGAGATCCAATACGTCGTGAAAGCTCCGCTTCATGATCGTCTCGAGCCGCTCGTTGACGAGATCTTCCGGCCAGAAATATCCGCCGCGATCCTGAACCCACTCGAAGTACGAGACGGTGACACCGCCGGCATTGGCGAGGATGTCCGGAATGACGAATATGCCGTTCTCATCGAGGATCGAATCGGCTGCCGCCGTTGTCGGACCGTTTGCGCCCTCGCAGATGATGCGCGCCTTGATTTCGCCAGCGTTTCGCGTCGTGATGACGTTCTCGAGCGCGGCCGGCAGCAGCACGTCGACGTCGAGCGTGAGCAAATCGGTGCCCGAGATCGCCTCGCCCTTGTTGTAGCCTTCGAGGGACCGATGCTTCTTGACGTGCGCGATCGCTTCGTCAATGTCGATGCCGTTCTTGTTGTAGAGCGAGAGCGACCGGTCTCCGATCGCGACGACCTTGCAGCCCTCGCGGGAGAGAAGCTGTGCTGCCACGGATCCGACGTTGCCGAATCCCTGTATCGAGATAGTAGTTCCTTTCATCGACATCCCGAGATGTCGCAACGCTTCTCGTGTAACGATCATGCACCCCCGCCCAGTCGCCTCACGACGCCCAAGCGAACCGCCCAGCTCGACCGGTTTTCCGGTAACGACCGCCGTCGTAGTGTGACCGACGTGCATGGAGTACGTATCCATCACCCACGCCATGACACGCTCGTTGGTGTTGACGTCTGGCGCCGGGACATCCGAGTCGGGGCCAAGCATGTTGATGATGCCGGACGTGTAACGCCGAGTCAGCTTCTCGAGCTCGGCAGCACTCATCACGAGCGGATCGCACCTCACGCCGCCTTTGGCGCCGCCGAATGGAATGTTGACTACCGCGCACTTCCACGTCATCCACGCCGCGAGCGCCTTCACTTCCTCGAGCGTCACCTGCAGGTCGAAGCGGATACCCCCCTTCGCCGGTCCGCGCGAGGTGTTGTACAGAACCCGGTAACCCTCGAACACGTCGACCTGACCATTGTCCATCATCACCGGAATCGAGACGATTACCTGCTTCTCTGCTTGGCGCAGCACTTTGTACAATCCCGGTTCGAGGTCGAGCAGCTCCGCAGCTTTGTCGAACCGCGACATCATTGCTTCGAACGGATTCTCCTCATCGAGGAAGCGGTCCTTGTCCGGTCGAACGAGTTTGTTGGCAGGAATTCTATAGTCGGTGGCCATGTAGGTCGTGGGCGTGTCTTGTCTCGGAATGCGGACTTCCTAGGGTACTGACGACAGAACAGAGTCGAGCAAACGGTCGATGTGCATCTGACCATCCTCGATTCGCAAACGCTGTGAAACATACCATAATGACCCTGCTTCGGCAGGCCAAAGAGATTCCAGTTTCACTGCGTCTTTCAGAGTGCAAACCACGAAATCCGAGTTGCTCGCTTCGGCCGCGAGGGTGATGGCCTCGGCGCGCGTGAAGGCGTGGTGGTCGGGAAAGGCGAATGGTCGAACCACTGCGCCAAGCTCGGTCAGTTGCTTGAAGAAAGATTCCGGGTGCGCGATCGCGGCAATCACCGTGAGATCAGCTCCCGGCAGGACGTGTAGCGGCATGGTCTGCCCGGTGGCGGTGCTTATCAACGCCGCCGGCGTCAGCGCTGCCACGGCAACGGGTACCTGAGGAGCGGCATTCGCGAGCGCGCGCCTCACTTCCTCGACAGCGCCGCGGTCAGCAGTTTTTCGAGTGATTATTGCCAGTGTCGCGCGGCGCGCGGATCGCAGCGGTTCGCGAAATGGCCCGGCCGGGAGTAGTCTGGGCCGCCCGGTCCAGGCATCCGCGTTCAGTAATAGGACATCAACATCTCTGCTGGCGCTGCGATGCTGAAATGCGTCGTCGAGAACCACGACATCGACACCCTGCGCGATCGCCTCTCGAATACCGCGGGCGCGATCAGGCGCCGCGACAACGGGAACACCTTCGTTGAGCCGCTCGTGTACGATTATCTCGTCCCCGCCATAACCGCGAAGCACAATTCCCGGGACGGCACCGCGCTGCAAGAGCTGACGCGCAAACCAGGCGGCAACCGGAGTCTTACCGGTGCCTCCCACGGAAAGGTTCCCGACACTCAATACCGGCACGGAGAACTCTTCCGCCCGAAATATCCGCCAGTCATACAGCTTGCCGCGCGCCGCTACGATTGCCGCGTACAACGTCTCAGCCGGAGCGAGCAGCGCACGGATTGCACGACCGCGGCGGCCACGGCCCGTCCATATTGCATCAAGCATTTTGCGACGGTCAGGCAAATGCCATCCGAAGCGCTTCGCCCATCAGCGCCTCGAAACGGACGCCTTCTTCAGCTGCCGCGCGGGGAGTAGAAGCCTCAACTCTCGTCGGCGGTCCGTACGAGATCGTCACCTGTGCGAATGGCTTTGGGATCATGAACCGATCCCAGCTTTTCAGACGCCACGCTCGATCGGCGACGGCAACCACCGGCAGAATTGGCGCGTTCGATCGCTGGGCGGCGATGAGGGCGCCAGGAGCGAACTTGCCGGCAGGTCCGCGCGGACCGTCAGGTGTTATCGCCACCTCGCGGCCGGCCTGTAGCTCCTGGACAATCGAGATGAGCGCGCGGTTGGCTCCGTGTGTCGTCGACCCTCTGATGAGATTGAAGCCAAGTGATGACGCCGCGCGCGCAACCAATTCGCCATCGCGATGCTCGCTTATCAGAACAGCGACGCCCTGCTCGCGATGGTACCAGAGAAGTGGTAGCAGATCACCATGCCACAGCGAATAGATAAAAGCCTGCTTCGCCGCGCGCAGATCGCGCACCGCCGCACGATTAACGAGACGAAATCGCCACGTTCGGGCGAGCACCCAAAGCACGCCTCTCCCAAAGAAAAGGGCCGCCTTCGAGCGCCACGGAAAGACTTCGCTTTCGTTCGTCACCCGAGGGGACCCACCAGCTCTCCGGCCATTCGCGCAACGCGTTCGGCTGCGCCAGGCCTTCCCAATTTTGCGCGCACTTCGGCGAGTCCCAGCAGTACTTCGCGTCGCTTCTGATTTTGGTGGTCGAGAAGCCCCTCCAACACGTCGGCCATTCGGCTAGGTACGATGTCATCCTGGATGAATTCGCGCGCTACCTCGCGTCCGGCAACGACATTCACCAAGCCAATGTTCGGGACAGTCACAAGACGCTTCGCAACGGCGAATGAAATCCGTCCCGTGCGATAGGCCACGACCAGCGGACAATCGGCGATCGATGCTTCGAGAGTGGTCGTGCCGCTCTTGCACAGCGCGGCGTCCGCGGCGCGCAGCACGCTCAGCGATGCAGAGTGAACCAGCCGGAAAGGACAGCGTTTGGAATCGAGCGCAACCGTCGAGGCAACGCTGACAATCACCTGCAAGCGCGGCATTCGCGATTGGAGCTCGCGCCCGGTGGCGACGAAGTCTTCAATCAGGCGATCGATTTCCTGCTGCCGACTTCCGGGAAAAAGCGCCAGCACCGGCGCATCGGGTGGTAACCCGAGCGTTTCTCGCGCCTCCTGGCGCGTAGGCATGGCGATCGCGCGGTCGAGCATTGGATGGCCAACGAACGTCGCGTCGATTCCATAACCCCGCAGCAACGGCTCCTCGAAGGGAAGAATCACCGCTGCTCGGGTGACGAGCTCCGCCAATTTCGGAAGTCGCCCCGCTCCCCATGCCCAGACCTGTGGCGTCACGTAATAGAGCACAGGCACGCCAGCGTGCTTCGCCGCGGCCGCCACTTTCATGTTGAAACCCGGATAGTCGATCAGTATCACGAGCGAGATCTCGCCCCCCTCGAGCATCCGGCGTATCCTTCGCAGCAGCAGAAAGTGACTCGGCACGTACCTCAACACCTCGAGAAACCCCATCACTCCCAGCAGGTTGTCGCGGTGAATGAGCTCGACCCCCTGCTCGGCCAACTTTGCGCCTCCGACCGCCGCCAGATTGAGCTCTGGTCGGATACGTCGCAGCGCCTCTGCCACACCGGCGGCGTGAAGGTCGCCGGAAGCTTCTCCGGCGACGAACAGCACTTTACGCATGGTGGTGTGCATGCCCAACGAGCGAAGGAAGAGTCAGCTCGATCTCCTTCACTATTCGCAGCGCGACACCCAGCGCCAGCCGTCCTTCATCGCCTGTAACGACAACATCACCCTTTCCCTGGAGCGCCGCGACGAAGCTCTCGAGCTCCAGCTTCAGTGGCTCGCCGTCTGGCGCCTCGAGCTTGATGCGGTCGACAAATGCGGTGATGTCCGCTGGTGCGCTGCGGACCGAGAGTGGGTCGATGTCAGAGCGAAGGCGAAAGAACTCACCCGTGCCTGCTCCCAGGTCGAGCGACAGGTAACCACTTTGCTGGAATATCCGGATCTTTCTCTTTCTTTCGCGTGATATGCGGCTCGATGTGATGTTGGCCACCGCACCCGACGTGAACGTGACCCGCGCGTTCGCGATGTCGAGCATTGGTGTGAGAACCGGCACGCCGACCGCTGATATCTCCTTCGCGCCCGCACCGACGAGAGTGAGGAGTAGATCGATGTCGTGGATCATCAGATCGAGCACAACGGCGACATCCGATCCCCGCGGACTGAACGGCGCCAGCCGCTCGCTATCGATAAAGCGTGGCTTCCTGACGTGGGGAAGCGCGGCACGAACGGCCCGGTTGAACCGTTCGATGTGACCGATCTGAACCATCACGCCCTGTTTGGTTGCCAGCTCGAGCAGCGCATCTGCCTCCTCGAGCGTCGTCGTAATCGGCTTCTCGATAAAAACGTGCTTGCCACGCGCGATCGCTGCGCTCGCAACGGCGAAATGCGCCGAGGTCGGGACGACGATGACGACGGCATCCGACGTATCGAGCAGGCTCTCGAGTGATGAACAGCTCCTGACACGAAGTTCCTTCTCCACTTCGACGCGGCGCTCCGTGCGTGTCTCGACGAAGCCACTGAACTGGATGCCGGTCAGGTCGCGCAGAATTCTTATGTGGTGAAAGCCCAGGCTTCCGGCGCCGACGACTCCGACGCGTGGAACGTGCGTCAAATCACAACCCCGCGCTCGCTCGCCTCGACAAACCGTAGCAACTCCTTCACCTCGGCGAGCGGCTCCAGCTCGTTCTGGGCCCGCTCGATCGCTTGCGTCACGTTCAGGTCGGATCGGAAGAGAAGCCGGTACGCGCGCTTAAGCTCTCGTATCGTCGTCTCGTCCAGTCCGCTGCGCTGCAACCCAACGGTGTTGAGGCCATAAAGCTTTACCGGATTGCCAACCGCCTTGAGGAAAGGAGGGATATCCTTCGCTACGCGCGAACATCCGCCGATGAAGCTATGCCTGCCGATTCGCACGAACTGATGCGCGGCGCTCAACCCGGATATGATCGCCCGGTCTTCGACCGTGACGTGACCAGCAAGCTGCACGACGTTCGACAGAATTACGTTGTCTCCAATGTGGCAATCATGAGCGAGATGCACGTACGACATCAGCAAGCAATTCTTCCCCACGCTCGTCTTGAACGAATGCGCCGTTCCGCGATTGATCGTCGTGTATTCGCGAATGACGGTTCCGTCGCCGATTTCTACCGTTGTCTCTTCCCCGGCGAACTTGAGATCCTGCGGCAGTCCGCCGAGAATCGTCCCGATCCCGACTTTGACGTCACGTCCGAGGGTAACATTTCGTTCGAGTGTCGCGCGTGGAGAGACGACACTGCCGGCACCGAGCGTGCAGCCTTCGCCGACGATCGCAAACGCGCCGATCTCGACATCGGGCGCAATATCCGCATCGGGCGAAATGATCGCCGTCGAATGTATTCTGGACGTCTTCATCGGTCGCGGATTGTCGCGGCCATGTCCGCCTCGACCACAACGTCGCCGTCAACTTTCCCCACCCCACGCATTTTGCACACAGTTCCTCGGAGCTGTACGACCTCGAGCTCGAAGCGCAGTTGATCGCCCGGTTTTACCGGGCGCCGGAACTTGACGTTATCCAGCGACATGAAATAAACGACCTTCGTATCAGGATCGGGAACCGACCCCAGCAACAGCATGCCCCCAACCTGCGCCATCGCCTCGATGATGAGGACACCGGGCATTATGGGGTGCCCGGGAAAATGTCCCTGAAAAAATGGCTCGTTGATCGTGACGTTCTTTATCCCGACGATTCGCTTCTTCTCTTCTATCTCGATGATCCTGTCGACGAGCAGGAACGGATACCGGTGTGGCAGGACCTTCATGATGTCTTCGATGGCGAATGTCGCCTTCTTGTCTTCCATCCTGTTCTCCTTTCCGCAGACCTTCACCATTTCTCTAACGAGCGTAACCGTTCCACGGTGGCTCGGCTTCATCGCTACGATGCGCGCTCGGACACGTGCGCCAGCCAGCGCAAGATCCCCTACGCAGTCGAGCGCCTTGTGGCGAACGAACTCGTCGCTCCAGCGCAGCTCACCACTGAGAATATCGCTGTCGTCGAGCACAACCGCATTCTCCAGAGAGGCGCCCTTTATCAGCCCCTTCGCGCGCAGGGCATCGACTTCGTGAACGAAGCCGAACGTCCGCGCTCGCGACAGATCATTTGTAAACGATCCGGCGTCCACGACGAAGCGACGGTGCTGCTTTCCGATCAGCGGATGCGGGAATTCGATCGTCACGTCGAGCTCGAGCTGGTCCGAGGGGTAGGCTTCGTAAACCGAGGCGCCGTCGATTATCCTCACTGGCTCGGTGAGATCCAGAAAATCCGGTTCTCCGTCGACCGTGGCAACTCCCGCCGCAATCAATGCCGATACGAAGCCCGCGGCGCTACCGTCGAGGATCGGAGGCTCCGGTCCGCTCATGTCGATGATGACGTCATCAATCCCGAGCCCGCTCACCGCCGCCAGAACGTGTTCGACGGTATGGATCGCGTGCTCACCCTTGCCCAGCTGCGTCCGCCGCTCGCTGGCGCTGACCTCGCCGACGTGCGCGCGAATCCGCGGAGTGCCAACGCAGTCGGTGCGACGAAAAACGATTCCTTGTCTGGCCGTAGCGGGCTGGAACGTGACGGTGCACGGCACGCCCAGATGCAATCCTATTCCTTCCAAGGCCGCCGGACGGGCCAGCGTCCTTCGACTCACCTGGATTCGGGCTCTGCCAGGAGTTTCTCCAGACGGCGTATCATCCCGGCCAATTTAAACAATGCGGCCGATGCACGAAGCGAATCCCGGTGCGGGCGAGCCGGATATCCCGACCACGTTTCGCCGGCCGGAATGTCGCCGAAAACTCCGGCTTGTGCGGCGAGGCGCGCGCCGGCCCCAATGGAAAGGTGACCGCTGATCCCTGCCTGGCCGGCGAGTATCGCGCCGTCGCCAATCGTCACTGACCCGGCGACTCCTACTTGCGCCATTACGAGACACTTCTCTCCGATTCGGACGTTGTGCGCGATGTGAACGAGATTGTCGATCTTCGTTCCATTTCCGACGACGGTGTCGTCGATGCTGCCGCGGTCGATCGTTGTGTTCGCGCCAATCTCGACGTCGTCACCGATGATGCACTGCCCAATATGGGGTATCTTCTGGTGCGCGCCGCTTTGAAACACGTACCCGAACCCATCGCAAGCGATGCGGGCGCCCGAATGGACCACCGTGCGCGCGCCGATAGTGGCTCCCGAGTAAAGCGTGACGCCGGGCCAGAGATGTGCACCGGCTCCAATCGAGACACCGTCCCCGACGACGCAGTGAGAGCCGATGACTGCTCCGTCGCCGATGTTCGCACGCGCCCCAATCACTGCGTATTCGTCCACCGAGACTCCTTTCCCCAGAGCCACGCCCTTTCCGATCCGCGCGGTCGCGGCAATTCCTGGTAGCGGAATCCGCGGCGGGTAAAGTTTCGGCAGCAGAACAAGTAGCTTCTCCAGCGGCTGGGCCACAATTATTCGCGCGCGCGGAGCACCCGCGACATCGCGAAACTCCGGATCGACCAGAACCACGCCGGCGTTCGTCGTTGCCATCATCGGCGTGTACTTGCTGCTCGAGAGAATGCTGAGGTGCGTCGCTTGAGCGCGGTCGAGGGGAGCGATCCCGCTGACTGCAGCCTTGCCGTCACCTACGAGTTCGCCGGACAGAAGCGCCGCAATAGCCTCAGCGGTGATGGTGCTAGCACCATCACCGCTGGTTGAATCTTTGGCTACCGCGTTGACACTCACTTCTTGGGCCGAGTCACTCCCGCGGGCTGTGGGACTACTCCGCCCGGTGTCGCAGGAGTCGCGCCCTGAGATTTGAGCCGGGCGAGGACGCGGTCGGTCAGGTCTAGTCGCTTGTCAGCAGCCACGACCACGCTCACTTGCGATCCTACATCGAAAATGAAGGCGTAGCCATCCTCGGCGCGAATCGCTTCGATGACACTTTGTACGCGCTCCATGATCGGCTTCACGAGCTGCGCCTGGCGCGCCTGCATCGTCGAGTCGAGCCCGCGTGCCCGCGTCTGGTACTCGACCTCACGCTGCCCGATGCTCGCCCGGCGCGTCTCGCGGGTCGCGCTGTCGAGCTTTGGCGCCTCACGGTCGAACGCCGCCATCAGCGTGCGGAGCGAATCATCCATCCGCTGGATCTGTTGGCGGTAAACGCCAACCTCCCTATCGAATTGCGCTTCAGCCTCGGCGCGGCCGGGAGCCTGCTGCAGAAGCTGAGCGGAATTTATGTAGCCGATCTTGACGGCCGCCGGCGGAGCTTGCGTCGCCTGTGCTCCACCCGTTCCGACGAGCATCAGTGACGTGACCAGTGCGACGGCATTCGCACGGAAAAGCACTCCCATCTATGACTCCAGTTTTAGAAGAATTGTCCGAGTTTGAAGTGGAGCTTCCAGCCCGGTGCGGGCCGCCCCTGTGCGTCAATCTTGTCGAACCCATACCCGATGTCCACACCCAAAGGTCCCAATGGGCTCAAGGTGCTTACTCCGAACCCGGCACTCCTGAAGAGTCGGGTCGGGTCGAACTCCCGTGGCTTGTTCCAGACGTTGCCGCCTTCGAAGAACGTGTTCAGGTAAAGCGATTGGTTGACTCTAAGGCCAACTTCGCCAGTTCCGACGAAAAATGCGTTGCCGAATGAGGACCGGCTCGCCTGCGTGTCTCCGGTTGGGTTGTATCCGCTGGGCGTGACTGAAAACTCGTCGTATCCGCGGAGCTGCTCGCCGTACTGAGTTCCGCCCAGCGCAAAAGCCTGAGTCGAGAAAAACGGACCCGGATTGCCAAACACGGCGCCACTCCGCGCAGACAAACCCACGATGAACATCATCGGCTCGCCTCCGAGCAGGCTGCCGCCGATATGTCCAATTGGCGCATACGACTTGAGCTCAGTGGTGTAGCGCTGGAACTGCGCCGTTCCGCCCAAAGGTCCGCCATTGAACTGGGCGTTGAAAGACTGGAGGCCGCCATCGGCGGGAAATGGAAGACCCGTCCGCGTATCGTGCTGCGCGGTAAATCCGAGCGTCGAACGGAAACAATTCTTGCACGCCTGCGCGACCGTGCTCAGGAATCCATCGCTGGTATAATTGACCTTCTCTCCGCCGTACGACACGAAGAGTCGGGTGTAGATCGACTGTGGAACCGGGAAGCCAAGTTGAAGCTGGCCTCCGGTTCTGATGATTCCCCCGAGGTCGGCAACGGTATAGCGAGAGCGGGTGTGATAGGCGGTAAGGCTGCCCGAGATGCGCGACTGGCGGATGTTCGGATCGCTATAGGTCGCATTGAAGTCGCTCAGGTAGCGCCCGAACTGCCACTGCACCTGCGCCCGCTTGCAGCGTCCGAGGAGATTCGGCTGATCGAGACTGATAAACCCGCCGAGACCGGTCCCTTGACCCATGGACGCGCCGAAGTTGACGTTGCCCGTTCGCTTCTCTTTCACGTTGAAGACTATGTCGACATCTCCCTGATCTCCGCTTGGCCGCGTTTCCGGGGCGGTCATCGGCGTCTCGAAAAAATTGAGGTTGCCGATGTTCTGGTAGCTGCGAATCAGATAGTTGCGATTGAAGACCTGGCCGGGCGCGAGCACTATCTGCTCGCGGATACAGGATTCGTGCGTGTAGTCATTGCCGGCGATCTCGATTCTGTTGACGATGGCGGGCGAACGCTCGTCGATCTCCCAGCGCAGATTGACGGTGCGCACGGAGTCGTTGCCGGGAACCCTTTCCGTGACCGGACGGATGTTCGCGTAGATGTAGCCTTCGTCATTGTAGGCTTCCATCAACTTTTGCTGGGCGTCGTCCCACCTTGCTTCGTCGAAAGTGTTTGGCGGGTTGACATAACCGCGGCGGATAATCCCTGTCGCCTTCTGCACGAGCGTGGTCTGCGTTTTGTCGCCGAACGGATAAAATGCCTTGATCTGCTCGGTGGAGAATCGACGATTACCGATCGCTTCGAAATTTCCAACCTTATAACGCGGACCTTCGATGACTGTAATGTCGATCAGGCCTTTGCCCTTGGCGCGGTCGACGATCAACGTGTCCTTGACGATTCTGAAGTCGATATAGCCGCGGCCCGCGTAGAGCTGCGGGATTTTCTCGCTGAGGTCCTGCGCGTATTTCGCGTCGTCGAGCTCGCCATTGCGCGTCCACAGGAAGCCCTCGGGCTTCGTGTCCATCGCCGCAACGATGTCAGCGTCGGAGACTTTGGTGTTGCCGTTGATACGGATCCCGGAAATCGCCAGTCGACGCCCCTCATCGATCAGGAAGTTGATCGTCAGCTTGCCGTCGGTAACCGTCGATTCCGGCTTCACGCTCGCGAGGTAATAGCCGTTGCTCTCGTAGAGCGAGTCGACGCTGGCGATCGCCTTCGCAATCTTGCCCGGATCAACGGGTCCGCCCGTCGGAAAGCTCAGCTTCTCTTTCACATCCTTGGGCGACACTCTATCCGCTCCGATCACTTTGTAAGCGGTAAGAGTTGGGCGCTCGCGGACCTGGATTACCAGCGTCGCCTTGGCCGGCGTTTGCGACACCCGGCAGATGATCTGAACATCGTCGAACTGAGCCGTGGCGTAGAGCGCCTTGATGGCGGTCTGGATATCGTGGACGTTGAGCTGTGCCCCAGTCGACAGGCCGGCCGTGGAACGGACCGCTGCGCTATCGACGCGCGAGTTTCCGGTAACGACTATGGCTTCAGGGGTCGAGCACGCTCCGGGCGCGCTCTCCTGGGCGTACAGGGAAGCAGCGCCGGCAGCAGTGAGCGCCAGCGTGTATATAGCAATTTTCTGCATAACACAAATATACACTAGTCAGTTTGGTGGAGGTCCTCTGGGAAAAGCGCGAGCACCGCGCGCAGCCTCGCCTCGAGGACTGGGAAAAGCGCGAGCACCGTGCGCAGCTGATTAGACAAAGGGGCTGCCGGAGAGTTGCCTCTCCAGCAGCCCCTTGATGCGCAGCGGACCTCTTACGCTTTGGGCGACCCGCTCAGTACGCGGAAGTCGAGCTTCTCGCCGTCGGCAGCGAGATCGACTTCGATCTCGTCGCCCTTGGAGAATTCGGCTAAAAGGATTTTCTCCGAGAGCGGATCCTCGATGAACTTTTGGATGGCCCTCTTGAGAGGACGGGCTCCGAATTTTTCGTCGTAGCCGTGTTTCACCAGGAAGCCTGAGCCCGCCTCGGTGAGCTTCAGCGTCAGCTCTTCGTCTCCAAGCCGCTTCTGAACGTCCTTGAGCAGAATGCCCACGATCTCGGCAATGTTCGCTTGCGACAGCGGGTGGAAAACGATCACGTCGTCGAGTCTGTTGAGGAATTCGGGATTGAAGGTGTGCTGCATTTCTTCCTTCACTTTTTCCGCAATGCGCTCGAAGTTGGACTTCTGGTCGGGCGCGTGGAATCCGAGTCCACGACCCTTGGTGATGTCGCGAGCGCCGACGTTCGAAGTCATGATGACGACTGTGTTCTTGAAGTCGATCACACGACCGTAGTTGTCGGTGAGGTGTCCTTCATCCAGTACCTGCAGGAGGATGTTGAACACATCGGGGTGCGCCTTCTCGATCTCGTCGAGTAGGACCACACTGTATGGCTTGCGACGTACTGCTTTGGTCAGCGTTCCGGAATCCTCGTAACCAACGTAGCCCGGAGGCGCGCCGATGAGGCGGGATACGGAGAATTTCTCCATGTATTCGCTCATGTCGACGCGGATCAGAGCCTGAGGATCCGCGAACAGGAACTTGGCGAGAGCGCGGGCCACCTCGGTCTTTCCGACACCGGTCGGTCCGGAGAAGATAAACGAGCCGATTGGACGGTTGGGATCCTTGAGCCCGGCGCGGCTGCGACGTATCGACCGCGCAAGCGCCTTGATCGCCTCTTCCTGCGCCACCACAGACGCATGGAGTTCTTCCTCCATCCGCAACAGTCTCGCCGTCTCGGCTTCCTGAAGACGCATGACCGGAATGCCGGTCCAGCGGCTCACGATGAAGGATACCTCCTCCTCACCGAGCACGGGACGGTGCGACTGGCGGTGCTTTTCCCACTCTTCCTGCTTGCGTCGAATGTCACCCTGTAGCTCACGCTCGCGATCGCGCAGCGATGCAGCGCGCTCGAAGTTCTGATCGCGCACAGCCGCTTCCTTGTCGACGTTCACGGCGTCGAGCTGGCCCTTGAGCTCAGCGACCGCCGGCGGCGGCGACTGAGTCGCAAGACGCGCTCTCGCTCCTGCTTCATCGATGACGTCGATCGCCTTGTCAGGGAGGAACCTGTCCGTGATGTAGCGCTCGGAGAGTTTCGCCGCCGACTCGAGTGTCGTATCGGGAATCGTGACTTTGTGGTGCTCTTCGTACTTCTTGCGAAGTCCCTTGAGAATCTCAACGGTTTCGTCCACCGAAGGCGGCTCGACGATGACCGTCTGGAAGCGACGCTCCAGCGCGCCATCCTTCTCGATGTACTTCCGATACTCGTTCAGGGTCGAGGCGCCGACGCACTGGAGCTCGCCGCGCGCGAGCGCGGGCTTCAGCATGTTGCTGGCATCTATGGCACCCTCTGCCGCACCGGCTCCGACGAGTGTATGCAGTTCGTCGATGAACAGAATGATGTTCTTGTTCTGCGCGATCTCGTTCATGACCGCCTTTAGGCGCTCCTCGAACTGACCGCGATACTTGGTGCCCGCGATTACCGCCGCCATGTCCAGCGACAGTACGCGATTGTCGCGCAAAGAATCGGGGCACTCGCCATTGGCGATCAACTGTGCTAGCCCTTCGACGATGGCAGTCTTGCCGACACCAGGCTCGCCGATCAGGACCGGATTGTTTTTCTTGCGACGCGTGAGAATCTCCATCACGCGCTCGATTTCCTTGCCGCGGCCGATCGTCGGATCGAGCTGATTGTCGGCGGCGAGCTGCGTCAGATCCCTGCAGAAATGATCCAGCGCGGGGGTCTTGGATTTCTTCTCACCTTTGCCAGTTTGTGGCTGGGTGCCGGGTGTTCCCTGTGGCGCCGCCTGCGTTCCGCCCTGCGGCATCTCGGTGCCCAGGAGACGCAGCGTCTCCGCTTTCGCGGCGTCGAGGTTGACGCCGGCGTCGGTTAGAACCTGTGCCGCGATTCCCTTCTCCTCGCGCAGCAGACCGAGCAACAGGTGCTCGGTGCCGACATACCCGTGACTCAGGTCACGAGCCTCTCCCATCGCCAGCTCCAATACCTTCTTGGCGCGCGACGTATACGGAAGATCAGGTCCAGTCGCCGCGGCGGCTTTTCCTTTCTTCACGGTCTCCTCGATTTTCTGCTGAATCTCGTCGAGGTCGACACTGAGGTTTTGTAGGACCGCGGCGGCGACTCCTTCGCCCTCGCGAATCAGACCGAGCAGTATGTGCTCGGTTCCGACGTATTCGTGATGGAGACGCGCAGCCTCCTCACGAGCCATGGCGAGAACCTTTCGTACTCGCTCTGTAAAGTTGTACCCGTTCATTTCTGCAATCCTCAGTGCGGGAGCTAGTTCTTTCGCGTGCGTGACAGTGTAGGCCACTGCTGCGCGCGTGATTACCCGCTACCCCTTACTCTGCCTCTTTTGCTAGCGTCTCCCGCACGTATCGAGCGCGCGCGACATTCGCTTCGCTTTCCGTCAGCGCTCTTCCCTCACTGTGAGCGAGGTGCGCCAACTGACTAAATATCAGGAGCTTGTTGAGAGTATATACACTGAGACCGCTTATCAGTTTCAAACCGACAGCCAGTCGCACGCCGCTTAGATAATTCATCGCTTCATCGAAGCTCAAGCTGCGTGCATATCGCAGCGTGCCAAAGGCACGCCAGAGCTTGTCTTCAATAATATAACCCGCATCGCGCAACAGAACTCGTCGCGCTTCCTCTTCGCGCTCGATTACATGTCTTACGACGCGCACGAGGTAATCAAGTAACTCGCCTTCCGATCGACCAAGCGTTGTCTGGTTCGAGATCTGAAAAAAATTCCCGACGACTTCGCTTCCCTCGCCGTACATGCCCCGATAAGTGAGCCCGACCTGCTGCAATCCGGCCAGGACTTTCCCGATCTCCTTGGTCAGTACCAGGCCGGGGAGGTGGATCAGGACCGAGGCCCGGAGGCCGGTGCCTACGTTGGTCGGGCACGCAGTGAGGTAGCCGAACTCGCTGTGGAAGGCATAAGGCACCCTGTTTCCCAGCTCCGCGTCGAGACGCTCTAGCACTCCGAACGCGTCGGCTACGTGGAACCCTGAGTGGAGTGCCTGGAGCCGCAGGTGGTCTTCTTCATTGACCATGATGCCGACGCCGCGCGAGAGGTAGACAGCTGCGCCAGTGCGTACCGGCTGATCGTTCAGCCCGGCCAGCTCCTTGCTCACCAGATGGCGCTCGTGCAGCAGCAACCGGTCCTCGGGGGGAAGCTCGTCGACCCGAACGAGGACCCCGTCTTCGATCGATCGCAGGCTGGCGAAAGCTTCGCGAACCTGCGTAAGGATTCTAAGCCGCTCACCGTCGCGCGCTCGCGGAGTGAAGGCATAGCCCTCCAGGTTGCGGGCCAGCCTGATCCGCGTGGAGATCACGATGTCGGCGTGCTCGCCGGAGGCATCGAGCCAGCTGGCACCACCATCCGGAAGCAGCGAAAGATCGAGCATCACTCGATTCCCCGTAGTTTGTCCCGAATGTCTGCAGCGAGCTCGAACTGCTCCGCTTCGATCGCCCTTTTTAGTCGATCGCGAAGCTCAGTGGCGCTGGAGACATGAGGCAGTTCGGATGGCAACGGAGCAACGTATCGCCGGCCAATGTGCCGCGAGTTGCCATGAACTCGCCGCAACAGGTCGCGTAGACTCGTCTCGAAGGCCTCATAGCAGTGCGCGCAGCCAAGGCGCCCGGTGGCCCGAAAGTCCGCCAGAGTCGATGAACAGAACGAGCACTGCACGGGCTCCCCTTTGGCGCCCGGCATTTGCTCGTGGATCGTCTGGAGAAAATTGTTGATCTGGGGTTTCGCTGCCGTGATCGTCGTCTCGACTCCGCGCTCGGCTGCGCATTTCTCGCACAGATGTAGCTGTCTCACCCCGCTCCCTTCAATTTCAGTGAGCTGGATAACAGCATCGCCATCCTTGCACAGATCGCAGACCATTTATACGACGACCTCATCGACCTCGGTACGACTCAGCCGACCCCCCTCGAGCAGCAGCACCTGGTTCGCGCGCGCGGCGAGAGAGCGACTATGAGTAACGACGACCATCCCGATCTCGAGGTCATTGACGACCTCGCCCAGCAATTCGTGCAACATCTCCGCGTTCGAGCGATCGAGATTTCCCGACGGCTCGTCAGCCAGAATTATCTGCGGATCCATCGCCAGCGCTCGCGCGACGGCCGTCCGCTGCTGCTCTCCACCGGACAGCTCGCCCGGGCGATGTGTCATCCGCGCGCTCAGTCCGACCCGCGCCAGTAGCTCCGCCGCTCTGCCCCGCGCGAGCTCCTCGGACCTCCCCGCGATTCTGAGCGGCATCATCACGTTCTCTAGAGCCGAAAACTCTCGCAGCAGATGATGAAACTGGAACACGAACCCGACGGTCCTGTTCCTCAGCTCGCCAAGCTCGGTCTCACTGCGACCATGAACTGGCTCCCCTCCGATTACTACATACCCGCGCGTCGGTTTGTCCAGTGCTCCGAGAACGTGCATCAACGTACTCTTTCCCGCGCCACTCGCTCCCACGACCGCGATCATTTCCCCACGCGGCACGGATAGGTTCACGCCATTCAGAACGTGCAGAACACTTCCGTCTCCACCTGTATACGTCTTGTGGACGTCGTGGGCTTCCAGAACGGTAAGCGTCATTCGTGCCTGATCGCTTCGATCGGAAAGAGTCGCGATGCCTGCACTGATGGGTACACGGTGGCGATGGCGGCGATCGCGATGCTCGCGAGGACGATCCACATCACGTCGGTCGGCTGTATCGACACTGGTAGGTGGTCGATGAAGTAGACCTGTGCGTCGAGCTTTATGAACTGGTACTTGTCGAGCGCGAGCGCGGCGCCGAAGCCGAGGACCAGCCCGAGAGCGGTTCCCACGACTCCGATGACAAGCCCCTGTGCGAAGAAGATCCTCCGGATCGATCTGGCCGGCATGCCCATGGCTTTGAGGATACCTATTTCCTTCGTCTTGTCCGCCACAACCATTGTCAGAGTGCTGACGATGTTGAATGCGGCGACCAGAACAATAAGCAGGAGAATCACTCCCATGCCGAGCTTCTCCAGTTTGAGCGCCTGGAAAAGCGAATGGTTCTGCTCCTGCCAGTCGACGGTCCTGTAGGGCCAGCCCAGCGCGCCAACGAGTCGCGCCGCGACGCTCGCCGCCTGCCAGCGGTCGGTGGTCTTCA
>WNGC01001100.1_pt1 | contig 21009 bp, 15 predicted proteins | sample 5400051 | NCBI WGS metagenome assembly WNGC01 (sample SAMN13153368, study PRJNA577476) | soil metagenome | isolation source: 20 cm soil or saprolite under grassland replicate 2 | place: USA:California | collected 2016-06-15
TGCACGCCCGCCTGCAGTCTCCTCTCGCGCCCGCCGTTCCCGCCTACCGTGACGCGTGGCAGCTCTCCCATCCGGGAAAAGCGCACGCGCCCACTGTCGGCGTGCACGACAAGCTGCAGTGGCCGGGGCCGCCGTTCGCATGCGATTTCATCTTCGTCACGGAGGACTTGGCCGATCGCGTCGAAGACGTGGTCGTAAACGGCGAGACCGACGCCTCGGACCACCAGCCGGTGCTGCTCGAGCTGCGGGATTGAAAAGAGGGCGCGGGTCGGACCCGCGCCCTCCCAGGACTGCTATGAGTCTTGAGCGACCGGCCCTTACAGGGCGTCCAGCGTGCTCCACGGGTAGAGGGTCGAACTCTCGTACGTACCGTTGCCATCCGCATCGACCTCGATCCGAACCTGATCAGGGGCGGTCGGATCGCTGCCGAGCACCGTCAACCTGGCTTTGCTGTTGTTTGCGCCGGTGGCCACGACGACCCCGGTGTACGGATGCCGGGCGCTCGTCAGGCCTTGAAACGGCGTGGTCGTGGTCACCGCCACGGAGCCGTTGAGCTTGGTGCTCGACACCGTGTAGTGGAAGTCGACCGTGACGTTCTGGGTGCTGGAGACGAACGCTTCGTTGATCGCGAAGTTGGTGATGAACCAGGTTTCGCTGCCCTGCTGGGCGCCGAGGCTGGTTCCCGTAAAGCTGTCCGTGCAATCGTGGGTCGAGGTATTGCAGTTCTCGACGATCGAGAAGTCGCCGACGATCCGCAGCGGCGCGAATCCGGTTTCGGTGAAGGTGATATCGAACCTGAAATTCCCGGAGAGATGGCTTCCGTCGGACGCGGCGAAGAACCCGGTCGCCGAAACCGAGCCGTTGAGCGTCTCGCCGGCGACGTCGGAGCACGCGTTGAAAGTGATTGTCCCGGAGGTGCCGTCCGCGCTGAAGTCCGCCGTTTTAAAGCCACCAAAGTGACATGGGGTCTGGGCCGCGTCCACGACGCTCTGCGAAGCGGAGAGTTGTGTCTGCGAGTCGCGGGCGACCGCGAGGAGCGCGCGTGTTACGGCGCGCGGTTGCGGTGCCGCGGTCGTGTCCAACCCGGTGACTGCACCCAGCGCTCCGCCGCCGCCGACCGCGGGTTTGAGCGCTGTTGCGCTGACTTGCGTCGCGTTGGTTGCGGTGACTGGGACCGGAGTGCTGGGGGGTGGCGTCAATCCGGCGGACCCGCCGCCGCCGCCCTCCGCCACATCCCCAAAGAAAGGCGAAGAGCAACGCCGCGACCCGCCGATACGGAGTAGACCCTCTTGCCGCGTTGAATTTGCGAAGCATGGAACTCTCCCTGCGGACCCTCTAATTAGGCCGAGGAGAAGGTGTCCGCTGCTTCAACTCGGCTCTGGAATGAAAAGTCTATATAAATTGAGCGGCTCCTTCAATGCCGTCGGGCTCGGGCGCGAGTGCGAATTCTCGAGGGTCTTGATTAATCGAGACTTGTTGTCGATTTTACCGAGCGTGCCCGAAGCAGCTAGGCCGCGAACCCTTCGCGGTACCTCGTTTCATAGGACGGATCGAGCGTCCCCATCCAGCGGTCCCAGAACAGGAAATAGAACCCGAAGTTATGGCGCGCCTTGTCGTGGTGGGCGTTGTGCGCGACCGAAGTGTTGATCCAGCGCCCCAGCGGATGCTGCGCCCACCCTCTCGGATAAAGCTCGTAGCCCAGGTGCCCGTACACGTTGATCGCGGTCGAGATCGTGTGGAAGATCAGCAATGCCGCCGGATGCAAAGGGATGATGAAGATGATCGCGACCAGGCCGAGCGCCTGGACGACCGATTCGAGCGGATGAAACGCGTACGCGGTCCACGGCGTGGGATTCCTCGAAAGGTGGTGCACGCCGTGAAAGATCCGGAACAGCGCCGGCGTGTGCATCAGCCGGTGCGTCCAGTAGAAGTAGGCATCGTGCGCGAGGATCACGAGCGCGATGCTGAGCCAGAAATACGCCCAGCCGTACCGGGCGACATCCAGATAGACGAGCGTGTAGGGCGCGATGCCGTAACCGGAGATCGCCCCGATGACGAAGCCGAAGATGAGAACGGCCATCGCCGAGTAGGCGATCTCGCGCCGGATCTGGGCTTTGCGCGGCATCGCGCGCTGAAGCTTGCCGTCAGCGGGTCTCGCGTACCAGAAGAGGAAGGCAATTCCGGCGAGCAGCACGTAGCGGATTCCGTAGATGACCGTTGCGACCAGGAAAGGCCTCAGGAAGCCTTGGGGCAGCAGGACGTGCGCCAGGTCGTCCATGTAGCCCGCGTCAAAACCGGTACGCCAGGCTTGCGCTAGCGTAGTGGTTCGATGTGCGCTCCGCGAGCGGGCTGCGCGCGGCATCGCCGTGCAGCCGCCGCGCCTCCAGGTTGCCGACGACGATCCATTCGCGGCTGAGATCGACCCCCCAGAGCAATCCGCCGCTCGTGTACAGCGGGCCGCTTCCCGCCATCCCGTAGAACGACTGGTTCGATTTCGAATCGGCCCAGGTCCCCTGGACGAACACGGCGGCGGTGATCGCGCCGCTGCCGTAGACTCCGGCGGTGAAGCGCAGGTCCGCCTGCGCGCCGCGATCGCGGTCGACGAAATGACGGCCGCGCGCAAGCAGCGTGACCGGCGTCGGACCGAGCTTCTTGTCCCATTCGAGGTGCAGGCCGACCGAAGCGCCGGGGTTGATGTCCGGAACGTTGTTGCTCCTCAGGAAATCGGATTCGCTCGCGAGGCGGCCTCCCTCGTAGGCGAGCTGCGCGCCGACATTGAGCCCGCGCGCGAGCTCCGTCCTGGCGCCGCCCTCGAGGATCCCCTGGGTGGTACGCGCGAACCAGGGCTTTCCGTAATATCTCACCGTCGGAATCAAGTCGGTTCGCTGCGCGGCCGAGCCGTCGTACGCGGGCCGTGTGCGCACGCCTGCGCCTATCCACGCGTAGTCCGGCAAGGCGCTCTGGGCGAGGGCCGCAAGCGGAGCGATCAGCAGAAGAGCGAGCGCGATGCATCGCGTAGTCATGCGTAAAGTGTACCGCGACCCTAGGCGCGGAGAAAATCGACCAGGGCATCGAGGACCTCGTCCGGCTTTTCGCCCATGAGGTTGTGGCCGGCGGAGGCTAGCGTCACCACGGTCGAATTCGGAACCGCCCGCGCGAGATCCCGTCCCGCGCGGGCCGGGGTCATCGCATCGCGCGCACCGAGCAGGAACAACGCGGGGCATTTCACCTGCGCGGCGCGCTCGAATCCGGTCTTGTATCGGTCGCAGGCGGCGAAGTCGGCGTGCAGCACCCCTGGCTTCTGCCGCTGCATCAGCCGCAGGTTCCCGCCGATCACCCAGAATCCCGGCCCCGGATTGCTCGGATAGTGCGCGTAGGCGGAATGAGACCAGGCGTTGATCATGCCGTGGGCGTCGGACTCCCTGCTTTTCGTCGCCTGGAGGAGATCGGGCGAGACGCGCATCGGAAAGGCGGTTCCGAGCAGGGCGAGGCGGTGGACGCGCTGCGGATGCCGCGCGGCGCACTCGAGCGCGACCAGCGACCCCATGCTGTGGCCGACCAGGGCCGCGGTGTTCACCGCGGCTGCATCGAGGAGCGCGACGATCCAGCCGGCCATGTCCTCGATCGTCGCGAGCGGCGCGCCGCCGCTCTTGCCGTGCCCCGGAAGGTCGACCGCGAGCACTGCGTAGCCGTGGTGCGCGAGATAGCGCGACTGCAGCACCCAGACGCAATGATCGTGTTCGCCGCCGTGGATGAACACGACCGCCGGAAGCTTCGCATCGAGGGTCTTCCCCCCCGTGTAGGCATAGGCGGCATTGTTCGCGACCCGAAGCTCCATCTTCAATCCTTTGCAGCTCTCAAGGCGCGCGCGAGATCCTCGATCAGATCCTGCGGGTCTTCGAGGCCGATCGACAGGCGAATCGTGCCCGGTCCGATTCCCGCCTCGGCGAGCGCCGCGTCGCTCATGCGAAAGTGCGTGGTGCTCGCCGGGTGGATCACCAGCGACTTCGCATCGCCGACGTTGGCGAGGTGCGAAAAGACCCTCAAGGCCTCGATAAAGCGCCGGCCGGCGGCCCGGCCGCCTTTCAGGTTGAAGCTGAAGACCGCGCCGCAGCCGCGCGGCAGAAGCCGCTTCGCGAGGGCGTGGTCCGGATGCGAAGGCAGCTCGGGATAGGCGATCGATTCGACCGCGGCCTGCTCGCCGAGGAAAGCGATCACTTTGCGCGTGTTCGCAACGTGCCGCTCCATCCTGAGCGGAAGGGTTTCGATGCCTTGGAGAATCTGGAACGAGCTTGCCGGGCTCATGCAGGCGCCGAAATCGCGAAGGCCTTCGCGCCGCGCGCGCAGGAGGAATGCCGCGACGGTGGACTCTTCCTGGAAATCCATCCCGTGGAACCCCGCGTAGGGCTCGGTCAGCTCCGGAAATTTTCCCGAGGCTTCCCAGTCGAACGTGCCTCCGTCCACGAGCACTCCGCCGATCGCCACGCCGTGCCCGCCGAGGAACTTGGTGGCCGAGTGGTAGACGAGGTCGGCGCCGTGGTCGAAGGGCTTGAGCAGATAGGGCGTGGTGAAAGTGGCATCCACCAGCAGGGGCAACTTCGCAGCGTGCGCGATCGCAGCCACCTGCGGGATGTCGAGCACGTCCAGCCCCGGGTTGCCCAGCGTCTCGCCGAAAAGAAGCTTCGTGTTCGGCCGGATCGCTTTATTCCATGCCGCGAGATCGCGCGGGTCGACGAATGCGGTCTCGATGCCGAAGCGCGGCAGGGTGTAAGAAAGCAGATTGTGCGAGCCGCCGTAGAGCGCGCGCGATGCGACGATGTGCGAGCCCGCTGCCGCGATCGTGGCGATCGCCAAATGCAGCGCGGCCTGGCCGCTCGCGGTCGCGATCGCTCCGACGCCGCCTTCGAGGGCCGCCACCCGCTCCTCGAGCACCGCGTTGGTGGGATTGGAGATGCGCGAGTAGACGTGCCCGCCGCGCTCCATGTTGAAGAGCGCGGCCGCGTGATCGGCGTCGCGGAAGACGAAGGACGTGGTGAAATAGATCGGCACCGCGCGCGCGCCGGTGACCGGGTCGGGCCTGTGGCCCGCGTGCAGGCTGAGCGTGTCGAACTGGAGAGATCGGGGTGCGGCCATGGCGTCCTCCTCGGTGTCCGGCCGATTCTAGCAGTCGGTGCGCTTTTCGAAGGCAAAAAAAACCGCGCCTCGAAGGCGCGGTTTCCATCGGATCCGGCCGGTCAGCCGAGCCGGATCGGGACGTAGATCTTGTTGCCCTCGCGCTGTATCAGAAGCGCGACGCTGCCGCGCGAGCGGTCCACCAGGCGGCGCAGCTGGTCGACGCTTTTCACGGGCTGGTTGTTGAGGGCGAGAATGACGTCGCCCGCCTGAACGCCCGCCCGGGCAGCGGGGCCTTCGGATTGCTCCACGAACAGCCCGCCTTCGGCTTCGATCTGTTTGCGCTCCTCCTCGGTCAGCGGCCGCACCGCCAGACCGAGCTTGCTCGGCTTGGTCTTCGATTCGCTATCGGCTCTGGCGACTTTTTCCGCCGGGGCTTCGCCAAGAGAAGCGCGCAGCTCCTGTGTTTCGCCCTGGCGCCAGACCTTGAGAGTCACCGCGGTGCCCGGGCGGGACTCGCCGATCATGCGGGGCAGGTCGATCGAATTCTCGATGGCGCGCCCGTCCACCGCCAGGATGATGTCGCCCGTCTTGACCCCGGCCTTGTCCGCGGGACTCTTCGGTTCCACGGCGCTGACCAGGGCGCCCTGCGCTTTCTTCAGCCCGAAGGAATCGGCCAGCTCCTGGGTCACGCCCTGGATGGTGACTCCCAGCCGCCCGCGGCTGACCTTGCCGTACTTCTGCAGATCGGTCTTGACCTTCATCGCGACTTCGATGGGAACGGCGAACGACAATCCCATGTAGCCGCCCGTGCGGCTGTAGATCTGCGAGTTGATGCCGATCACCTCGCCCGCCATGTTGAAAAGAGGCCCGCCGGAGTTGCCCGGGTTGATGGCGACATCGGTCTGGATGAAGGGGACGTAGTTCTCGTCGGGCAGCGAGCGCGATTTGGCGGAGATGATGCCCGCGGTCACCGTGTTCTCCAGACCGAAAGGCGAGCCGATCGCTGCGACCCATTCGCCGACCCGGGCTTTCGAAGCGTCCCCGATCCGGACCATCGGGAGATTGCGTGCGTCGATCTTGACCAGCGCGACGTCGGTGCGGCGGTCCACACCGATCACCTTCGCCTTGAATTCGCGCTTGTCGGTGAGCTTCACCGTGACCTCGTTTGCGTCATCGACGACGTGCGCGTTGGTGAGGATATAACCGTCGGCGCTCACGATGAAACCCGAGCCGACCCCCCTGCGAATCGCGTCGCCCTGGGGCATGGGAATCTGGAAACGGCGGAAAAACTCCTGGATCGGGTCGCCCGGCTCGCCGGGGATCTGGGGTAGTTGCATCTGGGTGCGCACGGGCGCGGCGGTGGTGCTGATGTTGACGACCGCGGGCCCGTTTTGCTCGACCAGGGCGCTGAAATCGGGGAGCGCGACGGTGGCGGACCTCTGGACCTGCGGTGTCTGGGCCTGCGAGCTCGATACGGGAGTCAGCCTGGCGCCCTCGAAGCCCAGCATTGTTGCGGCCGCGCACACGGCCAGCACTACGGCGAATTTCTTCTTGGACATAGGGGTCTCCTGCAATGATTTCGGTAACGCGTCTTGGGCAGCGCATGCGGGTCGAAGTTCCCGCCGCTCCAGGCCCCGACACATTTTGTTACCGGAAGGCATCAGTCCTGCTTCGCCTGCGGGGTCCGCACGGCCTGCTCGCGCACCGCCTGGTCGGCGCGCGCCTTCTTCAGGATGTCGGCGCACTCCTGCGAGCCGATCCGCAGGGCGAGCTCGATCGCCGTATCGCCTTCCTCGCTGACCATGTTGACGTCCGCGCCGTTCCTGAGCAGCAGCTCCACCATCTTCGAGTCGCCGCGCGCCGCGGCGTACATCAGCGGCGTATAGCCGTTCTCGGCGACAAGATTGGGGTCGAAGTTCTGGGAGAGGACCTTCTGCGCGTAGATGAGGTTGCCTTTCTCGATGGCGTAGAACAGCACCTTGATGCCCTCGGCGCTCTGCTCTCTGGGCTTTTTCTCGAGGCCCGACGGGAGCAGGTCCACCACGTAGTTGATGAGCGAAAAGCCCACCATGGTGGCCATGGCGATGATCAGGGGCAGGGTCGACATTCCCAGGCTCTCGGCCACTTCTCCGGGCATGTTCGCGGCGACCGCCAGGAGCACGACGAGGAAGAAGAACTGGAACTTGAGGTACAGGAACAGCGCGATGAAAACCGTCAGGGCGAGCGAGCCCAGCAGCAGACCCCGATCGATATCGAAGCGCTCGAGCGCTTCCTCGGGCAGGTTGGCGAGGGTCGCTGCGAGCCCGACCAGGACGACCAGCGCGATTTCCCGTACCCGCCTGCTGTTGAATTTCATGGCGCTTTCCCTACACGGGCTCCAGCTTGTTTGCGGCTATTATAGTGGAGCCGCAAGAGCGGGCACGGTGGGGCATGGGATGAGCAAGGCATTCACGCGGGAAGGCGACGCAGCGGAAGAGGAGATCGAAGTCGAGCCTCGGGTGCCGCGGGGGCGGAAGAACTACATCACGCCTGCGGGTTATGCGCGCTTGAGATCGGAATTGAGGGCGCTGGACGAGGTCGAGCGGCCGCAGCTGGTGAAGACGATTGCCTGGGCGGCCTCCAACGGCGACCGCTCGGAGAACGCCGACTACCTCTACGGGAAAAAACGGCTGCGCGAGATCGAGCGCCGCATCCGCTTCCTCATCAAGCGCCTCGAGATCGCCGAGGTGGTCGATCCCCGCGATCAGGACCAGGACCGTGTGTTCTTCGGCGCCACCGTCACCTACCGCGATCGGGGCGGCGCGGAGCGCACCGTCAGCATCGTCGGCACCGACGAGGTGGACCCCGCGCACGGCCGGGTGTCGTGGGTGTCGCCGATCGCCCGGGCGCTGCTCAAGGCGCGCGAGGGCGACGCGGTGACGCTCAGCACCCCGGCCGGGGACGAGCGGCTCGAAGTTCTGGCGATTCGCTACGAGGAATTGAAGTAACGGGTCTCAGTTCGCCCGGCTCGGCCCCGGCGGGTTGGCGGCAACGCTCGTAAAATCCCCGGCCTTGACCACCGAGAGTTTCGCAGGATCGATATACCGGCGCAGGGTCTCGACGACGGCCTTGGGCGTCATCGCGGCGATCCGCCGCTCCTGCTCCTCTTCCCACGCGAAGGTTCGGCCGAGCACGAGGTAGGAAGCGAGGCGGCTCGCGACGGTCCCGTCGCTCGAGCGCGCGAGCTGTCGCGACTGCAGCAGGCCTTTCTTTCCGGCTTCGACTTCCTCCTCGCTGAAGCCGTCGGCGAGCGCCTTGCGGAGCTCCTCCGCCAACGCGGCTTCGACCCGCGCGCGGTTCTGCGGCGCGTAGATGGCGAAGACTCCGAAGCTGCCGCGCTCGAAGAAGCTGTCGGCCGAAAGGAACGAGCCGACGCTGTAGGATAGGCCCTCCTTCTCGCGGATGCGGCGAATCAGGCGGGAATCGGACGAGCCGCCGAGCAGATAGTTGCCGAGGAGGAGCGCCGGATAATCGGGATTGTCGTCGCGCAGGCGAAGGAGCACGCCAGCGCGCAGCACCGCGTTCGCCTTGTCCGGCGTGTTGATCACGTCGTCGACCGGCGCGACCTGCGCGATTCGCAGGGGGATTCGCGCGTAGGAGCGCGGGCTCTTCCAGTCGCCGAAGAGTTCCTGGGCGAGGCGCGCGATCTCGTCCGGATCGAAATCGCCCACGACCGCGAGCTCGCTGTCGGAGGCGCCGTAGAAATCCGCGTAGCAGCGCTTGACCTCGGCCAGGGAAAGCGCCTGCAGCCGGGCGCTGCGCTCGTCGAGCGTGGTCGTATACAGCCAGTGCTCGGGCGGGTAGGGGTTCAGGTGGCGCGCGAGCGCGAGGCCCGCGAGCGCGCTCGGATCGCTTCTTTGCGTGTCGATGCTGGTGAGCGAGGAGCGGCGCAGCTGCTCGAACTCTTCGTTCGGAAAGGACGGCTGGCGCAACACCTCTGCCATCAGCCGCAGCACCTCCGGAAGGTTCTCGCGGACGGTTTCGACGGTGCCCCCGTCGCCGCCGACGCCCACGTTCGCCTTGAGCCTGTCGAATTGATTGCGGAGCTGCTCGCGGGAATGCCTTTGCGTACCGCGCAGCAGCATCGCGCTCGCGACGCCGCAGGCCGCGGCCCGGTTCAGCTTGCTTTGCTCGTCGCCCCAACGCAGAGTGAGCTGCGCCACGACGGTGCCGCCGCGCGTTTTCTTGGGAAGGAGCGCGATCTTCATTCCGCCGGGGAGCGTCCTGCGGACGACGCGGGCCTCGATGCCCGCGGGGGTCGGATTGAAATCCTCGCCCTGCGCCACCGTTGCCGAGCCGCGGTAGTCCTTGAGCGCCGCGGCCAGGTCCGGCACCGGCGGGATCTCCGCGCGGTCGGGCGAGGGCGTCGGGACGAACATTCCGAGCGTGCGGTTGGCGGGTTTCAGATAGCGCGTAGCGGTAGCCTGGACGTCGGTGGCGGTGATCTTCTTCAGGCGGTCGCGGTGCAGGAAGAGCACGCGCCAGTCGCCGATGCCTGCGTATTCGGAAAGGGCGCTGGTGAGCTCGCGGGAATCGGCGAGCGTGAGCTCGATGTCGTTGACGAGGCGCCTCTTCGCGAGATCGACCTCCTCCTCGGTGACCGGGGTTTTCGCGAAACCCTCCAGGACGCGCAGCAGCGCATCGCGCCCGGCCTCGAGCGACGCGCCCTGGCCGAGGCTCGCGCCGAAGTAGGCGAAGCCGGCCTCGCGCTGCTGCCGCTCGGTCCCGAAAACGGAGCTCGCCAGGCCCGTTTCGACGAGCGCCTTGTGCAGCCGCCCCGAAGGCACGTGATTGAGCAGCGCGACCAGCACGTCCACGGCGGCGTATTCGGGATGGGTCCCCGGAGGCATGTGGTAGAGCGCCGAGACGAGCTGCACGTCGCCCGAGCGCCGCAGCGTGACCGTGCGCTCTCCGTCCTGCGTCGGCTCGACGGTATAGGTCTTGCGCAGCGCGCGCGAAGGTTTGGCGATCTTCCCGAAGTGCCTCTGCGCGAGCCTGAGCGCCGCCGCTTCGTCGAGCTTGCCCGATATCAGCACCACCGCGTTGTCCGGCTGGTAGTAGTGACTGTAGAACGCCCGGAGCCGCTCGATCGGCACGTTCTCGATGTCCGATCGCGCCCCGATGATCGCTTTTCCGTAGTTGTGCCAGAGATAGGCGCTCGCCGCCATGCGCTCGCGCAGCACGCCGGAGGGGCTGTTTTCCCCCGACTCGAACTCGTTGCGCACCACGGTCATTTCCGCGTCGAGGTCGCGCCGCGCGATCGAGGCGTTGACCATGCGGTCGGCTTCGACGTCGAGCACGTAGGCCAGGGTCTTTTCGCTCGCGGGAAAAGTCTCGTAGTAATTCGTGCGGTCGTACGACGTGCTGCCGTTGTAGCGCGCCCCGCGCTGCTGGAAATCCGCCTTGACGTTCGGGAACCGCCGCGTCCCGCGGAACATCAGGTGCTCGAGAAGATGCGCCATCCCGGTCTCGCCGTAGCCTTCGTGCCGCGAGCCGACGAGATAGGTGACGTTGACCGTGATCGTGTCGATCGAGCGGTCGGGGATCAGCAGGATTTTCAGGCCGTTCGCGAGCCGGTACTCGGTGACGCCTTCGACCGAGGTGACGCGCGTGAGGCCCTTGGGCGGAGCGGGGTCGGCCGGCCGGGCCCGCGCCGGAATCAGCGCGGCGAGGACGAGCGCGGACGCGAGGAAGGATCTTCTGAGCATTCGGGGTCCGCGGGTATGATCCGGCCGCGCTTCGAAAAGTTCCGTCATTCTAGCCGAAGCGTGCTCCTCAACGCGCTGCGCGCGAGCGCTCGGCGCGCTCGCGCGTCGCCGGATGGGTCGAAAGGTAGTCCGGAATGTCGCTCGCCGCGCCCCTGCGCTTGTCCATCCGCAGCAGGATCGCGCCGAACGCCTCGGGCGGAATCCCGTGCCGCTTCATGTAGTCGAACGCAAATTCGTCGGCCTCGGTTTCGAAGTCGCGCGAGTACTTGGCCTGGAGCAGGATCGCGGGCAGCGCGCTGGCGAGCGATGCGATCGAGCTGAGATCTCCGGTGACGGCCGCAATCATCAGCACGGTCGCCGAATCCTGCAGCAGCCGCCGCAAGCCGTGGCGCTGGCGCAGATGGCCGATCTCGTGGGCGAGGACCGCGACGAGCTCGTCGTCCTTTTCCGCGAGCTCGACCAGCTGGTCAGTGACGACGATCTCGCCCGACGGGAGGGCGAGGGCGTTGGCCCCGAGTCGCTTGCCCGCGCGCAGCTCGAGGCGGTAGCCGTCCGCGCCCTCGATGCCGGAAACCATGTGCGAGAACAGCGCCCGCATTTTTTCGCGACGCGCGGGCGGGAGCTTCGAGGGCGCGAGCAGTACCCGGTCGAGCGCGGCGAGCGCGTCGCGGCCGAGCGCCCTCTCGGTCGAAGGAGGCAGGACGGCCGCCACCTGCTTCGCCAGCGCCGGAATGCCGTAGGTGATGCCCGCCCAGAGCGCCGCCGCAGTCAGCGCCAGAGCGAACAGCGCATAGCCGTACCTGCTTTCCCACGAGTGGATCAGCCGCCCGGGCGCTTCCGACGGCAACGCGGCGAAGACCGCGTCCACTGCGTCATTGTCCCCGGTCTCGCACTGCGAGCCGTCAGGGAACTGCAGATGCCGCGCGGTGTTTCCCACGCGCGGCGAAGGCCGGACCTCCGCGATCCTGCAGCCGAAGTCGACTCCGTCGCCGCTCACGCGCACGCGCCCGGACGGCTCGGCCCACACCAGGACTTCCCGCTGCTGCGACGTCTTTCCGTCGTAGTAGAGCGCCCTGAACTGCGTCATAGTCCGAAATCGAATCCCAGCAGGTCGCTCGCTTCGTCGCCGACCGCACCGACCTGTTCCCGGGCGGCCGCGAGGAACGCGCCGATTTCTCCGCCGGGTCGAAGCGAGATCCGCTTGAGCTGGTAGCGCGCCGTGCGCACGGCCGCCCACGGCGAGAGCAAGCCGGCGGAAAAGATCACGCCCAGGCTGTTGACGAGATAGAGCTTGAAAAGCCCTCCCGTCTTCCAGCCGCAGTCGAAGCGCAAGCCGCCAAGGCGCGTGCTTTTCCAGGTGAGCCTCGCGAGCGCGCCGTCGCGGTACGCCGCGAACCAGATGTAGAACGGAAGCGCGCCCAGGCCGAGCGTGACGACCGATCCGGCGAGGAATACCACGAACATCAGGGCAGACTTGAGGTAGACGAGGTAATAGGCGCCCGCGGAGGCGTCGAATGCGAACGGCGTCGTCCCGTACGTGCTGTGCTCGAGGAAAAACCGCCTCTTGCGGTACGCGTAGTAGGGAAAGAGAAGCCCGAGCGTGAGCGGGACCAGGACGATCGGCAGGGTGAGGAGCCTGGCCATTTCCCCATAGCCGGCGCGAAAGTCGAAGCGCACGTTGCGGTGCGCGGAATTCACGGCGTTGAAACGCGAGGCGCGCACGATCAGCCACGGCAGCACGCCCAGGAAAACGAGCGCCATCGCGAGCCCCGCCGTCGGGTTGATCCTTCCGACAAGGGAGTAGATCGCAAAGCCGCCGACGACGACGATCCGCCCCTTGAGAATCGCCTTCGGGTCGGCGAGGTACTCGAACGCCGAGTCCCCGAGCAGGGTGTTGCCGTAGAAATAGCGCTTGCGCCGGACCTTCGCCCACGCCGAGTAGATGCCCAGCGTCACGATGGACAGGCAGATGTTGACGATCCAGATGCGGAAGTACTCCCCGGCCTGGCCGGTAAACCTGAGGGAAACGAAGTCGCTTGCAGCGGACTGCGCCGCGTCGGACGGATGTGCCACGAGCCCTCCCGGATTCTTGTCGCCGGCATCCCGAATGGAAAGAGAAGCGCAGCATAGACGTTCGCCCCCGCAGGCTCAAGGAATTCTGGAACTGGGTACTATTCGAAAAGCGATGTCCCGGCCGCGGTCCTGCGGGGCTTGAACCGCCGGGAATCCAACCCCATATCGGCGCAGTGACGAGCGGAGGCAGGCGATGAGTACGGCGGCGACGAAGGAAACCCTGGGCTTCCAGGCGGAGGTCAAGCAGCTCCTCAACCTCATGATCCACTCCTTGTACGGCAACAAGGAGATCTTCCTGAGGGAGCTCGTTTCGAACGCCTCCGACGCTGCCGACAAGCTGCGCTTCGAGGCGCTTTCCGGAAACGCCTTGTACGGCCCGGACGCCGACCTCAAGATCCGCGTCTCCTACGACAAGCAGGCGCGGACCCTCACGGTATCGGACAACGGCATCGGCATGTCGCGTGAGGAAGTCGTGACCAACATCGGCACCATCGCCAAGTCCGGGACGCGCGAGTTCTTCCAGTCGCTCACCGGCGACCAGGCGAAGGACGCGCGCTTGATCGGGCAGTTCGGCGTGGGCTTCTATTCGTCGTTCATCGTCGCAGACCGCGTCACGCTCCTCTCACGCCGCGCGGGGCTTCCGGCGGATGAGGCGGTGCGCTGGGAATCGGACGGGGGCGGTGAATTCACGGTCGAAGCCGCGCAGAAGGAAACCCGCGGCACCGACGTCGTCCTGCATCTGCGCGAAAGCGAGGACGAGCTGCTCTCGGACCGGAAGCTGAAGGAGATCATCCGCAAGTATTCCGATCACATCGCCATCCCGATCGTGATGAGGAAGATGAAGTGGGACAAGGAAAAATCCGAGGAGAGGGCGACCGACGAGGACGAGACGGTCAACCGGGCGAGCGCCTTGTGGGCGCGCGCGAAACCGGAGATCACCGAGGAGCAGTATCAGGAGTTCTACAAGCACATCGCCCACGACCCGGAGGCGCCGCTCGCCTGGAGCCACAACCGCGTCGAAGGCCGCCAGGAGTACGTGCAGCTTCTCTACATCCCGGCGCGTGCGCCCTTCGACCTGTGGGACCGGCACGAGCGCCGCGGCTTGAAGCTCTACGTGCGGCGCGTGTTCATCATGGACGACGCCGAGCAGCTGCTGCCCGCGTATCTGCGCTTCGTCCGCGGCGTGATCGATTCGAACGACCTGCCGCTCAACATCTCGCGCGAGATCCTGCAGGAGAGCCGCGACATCGAGGCGATCCGCGCCGGCAGCACCAAGCGCGTCCTCGGCCTGCTCGAGGATCTCGCCGAGAACCAGAAAGACAAATACGCGGGTTTCTGGAAGGAATTCGGGCGCGTCATGAAGGAAGGCGTGGGCGAGGATTTCGCCAACCGAGAGCGCATCGCGAAGCTCCTGCGGTTCTCCTCCACCCACGCCGACAGCGAGGAACAGAACGTTTCGCTCAGCGACTACGTGGCGCGCATAAAGGAAGGCCAGGACAAGATCTATTACGTGACCGCGGAGACTTTCCTCGCCGCGAAGAACAGCCCGCACCTGGAAGTCTTCCGCAAACGCGGGATCGAGGTGCTGCTCCTTTTCGAGCGCGTCGACGAGTGGCTGGTCGCGAATCTCGCCGAACACGAGGGCAAGGCGCTCGCGTCGGTCGCGAAAGGCGAGCTCGATCTCTCCAAGCTCCAGTCCGACGACGAGAAGAAGGAGGAAGCGAAGCAGGCGGGCGGGCACCGGGCGCTCGTCGCGAAACTGAAGGACGCGCTCGGCGACAGGGTAAAGGACGTGCGCGTCTCCTCGCGCCTCACCGCTTCGCCCTCGTGCCTGGTCGCCGACGAGCACGACATGGGGGGCAATCTCGCGCGGATTCTCAAGGCCGTCGGGCAGAAAGGACCGCAGCCCAAGCCGATCCTCGAAATCAATCCGGCGCATCCCATGGTGCAGCGCCTGAACGCGGAGAAGACGCGCTTCGCCGACTGGGGGAATCTGCTCTTCGACCAGGCGCTCCTCGCCGAGGGCGGGCAGCTCGAGGACCCGGCCGGGTTCGTGCGCCGCATGAACGAGCTGATGCTCGAGATGGCGGGCGAGGGCAGCCGCATCATCGTTCCCGGGCGCTGACAAGCCGCCAATCGGCGTCGATATGACGGATACAATCCGTCATATGCGCTACGCCTTCGCGGCAGCCGGGGCTTTTCTTGCCGCATCCAGTCTTTGCGCTCAGCCCGCGCCCGAAGCGGCGACCGCGGTCGTTCCGAAGCGGCTCGTACTTTCAGAGCGCTTCATGGTGGTCGCGGCGCATCCGCTCGCCGCGCGCGCAGGGGTCGACGCGATCCGCGGGGGCGGGAGCGCGCTCGACGCGGCGATCGCCGTGGAGCTCGTGCTCGGCCTGGTCGAGCCGCAATCCTCGGGCCTGGGCGGCGGCGCCTTCCTGCTGCATTACGCCGCGCGCGACGCGAAGCTCGAAGCCTACGACGGCCGCGAGACCGCGCCCGCTAGTGCCAAGCCCGGGCGTTTTCTCGGGGCCGACGGGCGCCCGCTCGATTGGCCCGACGCGGTGGTCAGCGGAAAATCGGTGGGCGTGCCGGGCCTGCTGCGCCTCTTCGAGCTCGCGCACCGCAGGCACGGAAAGCTTCCCTGGGCGAAGCTCTTCGAGCCGGCGATCGAGCTCGCGCAGAAAGGATTCCCGATCTCGCCGCGTTTGAATGCGCTCGTCGCCGCCGACCGGTTTCTCCCGCTCGACGCCAACGCGCGCCGCTACTTCTATCTTCCCGACGGCAAGGCGAAGCCCGCGGGAACGCTGCTCAGGAACCCGGAGTACGCCGTGGTGCTGAAACGCGTCGCCGCGGGCGGCGCGAACGCGTTCTACCGCGGCGAGATCGCGCACGACATCGCCGCGGCAGTGCGAAGCCACAAGCGCACTGCTGGCGACCTCGTCGAGGCGGACTTCTCAGCCTACGCGGCGATACGGCGCGAGCCGCTGTGCGGTGAGTACCGCCGCTGGAAGGTATGCGGCATGCCTCCTCCCAGCTCGGGCGGTTTCGCTGTGCTGCAGATCCTCGCGATCCTCGAGCGCTTCGATCTGCGCGCGCTAAAAGCCGACTCGGTCGAGGCCGTGCACCTCTTCGCCGAGGCGGGGCGTCTCGCCTACGCCGACCGCAATCTCTATATCGCCGACCCGGAGTTCGTCGCCGCGCCGCTCGCTGCGCTCCTCGAGCCCGCTTACCTCGCTGCGCGCGCGAAACTGATCGACCCGCTGCATTCGATGGGACGGGCGCGCGCGGGCAATCCCGCCGGCGTCTCGGCGGGCTACGGGCTCGCCGAGCCGCTCGAGCTCCCCGCGACCACGCACGTCTCCATCGTCGACGCCGAAGGGAACGCCGGGCCGCGTTCGGCAATCGCCAGATGGTGCGCGGGTTCTTCCTCAACAACGAGCTGACCGATTTTTCCTGGGCACCGGAGGAAGACGGCAAGCCCGTCGCCAACCGCGTCGAGGCGAAGAAGCGCCCGCGCAGCTCGATGGCGCCGACCATGGTGTTCGACGAAAAGGGAAAGCTCACTATGGTGATCGGCTCGCCGGGAGGGCACTCGATCATCAACTACGTCGCGCTGACGCTCGTCAACGTGCTCGACTGGGGGATGGACATCCAGAAGGCGATAGCCGCTCCGCGCGCAGGCAGCCGCAACGGCCCGACGGAACTGGAGCGCGGAACGAAACTCGAGCGCCTCGCGCCTGAGCTCGAGCGCATGGGTCACGGCGTGCGCATCCGGCCGGAAGCGAGCGGCCTGCACGGCATCGTGCGCACGGCGACGGGCTGGGCGGGCGGCGCCGATCCGCGGCGCGAGGGCGTGGCGCTCGGGGATTGAAAGGGCTCGCCCGGCGAGGAATATCGCGGCTAAGCTAGGTCGAACTCTCTTTCGCAGATTTCCGAGTCCTGAGAAAGAGATTGCGATCGCCGAACGCCTTGACAGCGGCGTCGATTTCGCCCTTCGGCACCTTCGCAAGCCTTTCCGATTTCTTGTCCAGGTAGTAGGCCATCGCGATGGCGCGGTTCCGTTGGTCCTTGTCCATGGAAAGCTTCGCCTCCATCGCGTACGGCCATGAGAACCAGGGATTGAATGCCTGCACGCTCTTCGCCCAGCTCAAGGCCGCGTCGCGATACTTCGCGTTCCGCGTGGCTTCGTACAGCCATTCGCAGATCTCCGCGAACTGGTACTCGGTATAGAGCGGACGCGCTTGGGTGAAGAGGCGGCGATAGAGCGCCAAGTTCAGGTGCTTGACAGACTCCGCCGTTTTTCCCGCCAATCCGGCAACTGCCGCGCGCGCGAGATGGTAATCGAACCGCTGGTACGCGGCGTCGAACTTGTCGAGGCGCGCCGACACGGGGACCGAGTTGCCGCTTTTCGACGCTGCGAATGCGTAATAAGGGAGCAAGTAACCCAGATAATGGTCCCGCATATCGTAGAGTTCGAGAGCTTCCTCGAAGAGCCTGTTGGCGCCTGCAAAATCGCCGGTGCGCATTGCGCGATACGCTTCTGAAAAATAGACCAGATCGGATTTCACAGTTGTCTTCTTCGCGCTATCGAAAACTCCGAGGGGAAGGACAGAACCGGGAGCTCGGGGAGAGTTGAGGATTCGTTGAACTTTTCCGTCGACCGACGGCCGGACGACGATCCCCCCGCCGGATTCGAGTTTCCAGACGGGACGCTCGACGACGGCAACTGCTGCCGTAAGACCCTGCGTCGGCATCCGATCGGTCACGCCCGCACGAAGCAGGTAAATGCCGGCGTAGCCCGACTTGCGCATCGGATCGCGCGCCGCCCATTCGGCGATTTCGGACTCGGTCGCGCCCGCCATGCGATGCCCCACCAGAGGTGTCTCCCAGAGCTCCGAGTCCGATATCTGACCGATGAGCGTATTGAAAGCGTCCCACGCTTCCTGTGAATGGCCCATCGCGTGCAACATTCCCAGATAGTCGCGGTAGGCGAACGCCGTGTTGTATCTGCGGGCGCGCTCCAGTGATCCGGTCAGGGCCGCAGCGTAGTCGCCGTTCGCCAGGTTGAGGCGGATTTCGCTCGACAGGCTCGCGTTGGACCCGGTCCGCAATCCCGCGGCGATCCGGTACAAGGGCAGGGCCTTCTCGAGGTTGCCGCGCCAGTAAAAGAGCGATCCCGCTTCGAATGCGTGGTTGGAAAGGGCCACGACGTTCTCGCCGGCTCGCTTTGCGAATTCCGGATAGCTCATGAAGACCTGCGCGGCTTTCCCTACATTACCTTCCTCGAAGAGAATCTTGCCCAGATCCGCGTACGACTGCCAATGCCCTGGGTGACTCTTGATGTCTTCGCGGTAGCGGCGTTGCGCATCCCTGATATCGCCTTTCCTCGCGCTCTCTCTCGCGAGAAGCAGCACTCGCTGTGGGCTTCCAGCGAACCGATTCTCGATCGATTTCAGGACTTCCTCGAACTGGCTCCAGTCGCCGCGCTGCTCGCCGAGCAGCTCCCTCAGTTGAGTTACGGGACTAAAGTCGAACGTCGAGTTCTGCAAGCGTGCCTTGTCACTCGCAACCCAATCTCCTCCCCAACCCGGATAAAAGGACCTGAACGGATGATCGTCCCCATACAGATTGCCGGGGTAACCGTAGTCCCGCCTATCCACACCGTACAGCACTTCCCAGGCTTCCACCGCAGTGCGGGTCTGACCCTGCTCCCAGTAGAGCGCGTTTAAGGCGTGGTCGTACGCAGCCTTGAGGAGACCGTCCTTGCGTGCGCCGTCCGCGCTCTTCGCCAGCTGCAATTCGGCTCTGGCTCGCTCGACGGTGAGCTGCGGTTGATCCCGGTAAACGCTGTCGATGCGCGCGAGGAAGTCTAGCGCTTCTTGCGGCAAAGCTTGCGCCCACGCCACGAGATACGCCCGACGTACGAGGTTGTCGGTACCCACGTTCTCGAGAAAGTCGAGATAGTCAAGCGCCGTCAACCGCGCGGTGATTGGTTCGCAGCACCAGGTAGTGCCTTGAGTCTCCGAGTACCTTCTGACGTGATCGAGAACCGATAGGTCGAGCGCCGTCCGTACTTTGCTCATGTCATCCAACGAAGCGGCGCCGCGAACGATCCTTTCTGCAGTGAAGCTGGGAATCGGGAACTCGCGGTCGAGCAGCACTTTCAACCGACCGTTTTCGTGCTGCGACCACGCATCCCAATCGGTGAAGGCGCGCGCGGCAAGGAAGGGCCATACCTGCCCTGCGAGTTTGAGGTTTTTCGCTTCCTGCACGGATTTCATCTGAGTACGCACACCGTAAGCGCTGGCGATTTCGTTCAATTCGAGTCTGGCGACGATCGCCCTGGCCCCTGGCTTGATCTTCGCGGAATAACGCTCGACCTCGGGCAGGTTGCCGTTGAGCAGAGCGAACAAGTGCTTTTCCTCGTCGGACTCGGGCACGCCCAGCGCTTTCAGTGCTGCGGGCCGCTGGCCCATTTGCATGAGAGCCCGCGCTTTGAGAGTGCGGTAATCCGGGGAGGCCGGTGACATCGCGAGAATCGCGAGTATCGACTTTTCAATCAGTCGCTCCCTGAGCCTTTCCGCTCGTACCGGTGCGAGGGCTGCGAGCAACTGCAGGGCATAGGCGTCTCGCGCGGGCTCAGGCCGCCCCGACACAAAACTCATGGGAGAGAGTGGCAGCTTGGCGGCCGAATCGAATCGGCTCTCCGGCCGTGATGTTGGCGCAGGAAAATCGATGCCGATTGTCTTGAGGACCTCGGGCAGCATCCGCTGGAACACGTCGGCGGGCGGGTCCTCCTCGGAGAACGGCACTTTTTCGAATTGCCGCGCCTCGAACGCGCCTCGGGGCGCCCTCGGATCCTCTGTCCGGTCCTGATACTGGATCGTGATTCGCATGTTCTTGTCGCGAGAGTGCCCAACGTAACCCCAGACGATCCTGCCTACCCGAAGCTTGTCGGCAAGGCGATTGATCCGCTCCGCGTTCAATCGACGCTCGCCATCGCCGAGAGCACGCGCCACCAAGTAGGGGTCGGGTACCTTCTTTTCCGCAGCACCGATTGCGAGGGCAAGTTCCGCCGTCATCAGCGAGCGCGTGCTCCGGTCGAGCGCGTAGTCCTGAACCTGGAAGGGGACGACAAGAAAGTCGAAGCGCCCCTTCGAGAGCAAACCTTCGTAGTAGGCCTCTTCGCCGGATCGCCACGCTGATTCCGGTCGCGGGAATGCCTTGGACAATGAAGCTAGCGCGCGATCGCTATGGGGGGCCTGCTGCTCCGCGAGCTGTCGGCGCTCCACGAAGGCGCGCGACATCGCGCGGGCAGCCTCATTGGCAGCCTCAAGCGCACGTTCGTCAGCGAGCTGTTGAAAGCGCTGGAATGCCAACCATCCAGCCGTGACCGTCAACACTGCAAGCAATGCGATACGCGTACGAGTCATGGTTAAAATCCTCTTCGAGGATTTGCACACGGGCCGCCCCCCTGCGGCTCGGCCAAAGTGCGAGTCAGAATATCAGCTTCATGGACCACAACGTGCGCATCCGGCCGGAAACGCTCAGCGACTTCGTTCAGCGTCCCGCGATGCCCAGCAGCCTCAGCATCAGCGCCTTCTGTACGTGAAGGCGGTTCTCCGCCTCGTCGATCGCCACGCAGCCTGGCGCGTCCAGGACCCCATCGGTTGCCTCGACATTGCGGCGAACGGGCAGGCAGTGGCTGAGAATCGCATTGTTGGTCATCGCCATCTTGCGTTCGTCGACGATAAAGCGTCCGTACGCACTCGACAGTTCCCATTCCCTTTCCGGATCGCCGTAATACGGCAGCGATCCCCAGCTGTTCGCATAGACCACGTCCGCTTCCGCGTAGCCCTCGCCGATGTCGTGGGTGACGGCCAGGCGACCGCCGCTGGACGCGGCGTTCTCATGCGCCACCTTCATGAAGCGCTCGTCGAGGACGTAGTCGGGATTTGGACAAAGCAGGCTCACATTCATCCCGTACTTCGTGGCGATCATTGCTACGGAGTTGGCCACCGCGGTGCTGAGGGGCTGCGGGTTCCAGGTCCACGTCAAACACAACTTCTTCCCC
>WNGC01000845.1_pt1 | contig 20994 bp, 18 predicted proteins | sample 5400051 | NCBI WGS metagenome assembly WNGC01 (sample SAMN13153368, study PRJNA577476) | soil metagenome | isolation source: 20 cm soil or saprolite under grassland replicate 2 | place: USA:California | collected 2016-06-15
TCGGCCTGCTCACCAACATCATCTGCTGCCCCGGCGGCGATTTCTGCGCCCTCGCCAATGCCAAGTCGATCCCGGTCGCGCAGGCGATCCAGGAGAGGTTCGACGACCTCGACTACCTGCACGAGATCGGCGAGCTCGACCTGAACATCTCGGGCTGCATGAACGCCTGCGGCCACCATCACGTCGGGCACGTCGGCATCCTCGGCGTCGACAAGAACGGCGAGGAGTGGTACCAGGTCGAGATCGGAGGGAATCAAGCCCCCGGTGCTCTGGGGAAGGTCATAGGGCCGTCGTTCGCCCGTGCTGACATCCCTGACGTGATCGAGCGCCTCGTCGAGACCTACCTCGAGCAGCGCGACAGCGAAGCCGAGCGCTTCGTCGACGTGGTGCAGCGCATCGGCATCGAACCTTTCAAGGAACGCGTTTATGGCAACGCTCATCAGAGGGCGTCGGATCGCGAGCGAGAGCGCGCCCTCGCCTGAGCAGGGCGAGGTGCTGCGCTTGGAGCCGACAGACGATCCGGCGTCGGTCGCGGACCGGCTCGGCCGCGTCGCGCGCGTCGAAGTGAACTTCCCCAAGTTCGGCGACGGCCGCGGCTTCTCGATCGCGCGGCTGCTGCGCGAGCGCTACGGCTACCGGGGCGAGCTGCGCGCCGTCGGCCAGGTCGGGCGCGACCACCTCTTCTACCTGGAGAGCTGCGGCTTCGACGCTTTCCTGCTGCGCGACGGCGAGGACGCCGAAGAAGCGCTCGCCGCGTTCAACGACTTCAGCGAGTCCTACCAGGCGTCGGTCAAGCGGCCCCTGCCGCTCTTCCGCAGGCGAGGGTGAACGGAACTGTCCATCTCGTCGGCGCCGGGCCGGGTGCACCCGACCTCCTCACCGTGCGCGCGGCCCGGCTGCTCGGCGAGGCCGATATCGTCTTCCACGACGCCCTGGTTCCCGAGGGGATCCTTTCTCTCGTCAAGGGAGAAAAAGTCGCGGTCGGCAAACGCTGCGGCCGCCACTCGACCGCGCAGCGCTTCATCAACAAGCGGCTCGCCGACGCCGCCCATCGCTACCGCGTGGTGGTGCGGCTCAAGGGCGGCGACCCGATGCTCTTCGGCCGCGCCCATGAGGAGATCAGCTTCCTGATCGCGAATCGAATCCCGGTGGAGATCGTCCCGGGCGTCACGGCCGCGCTCGCCGCCAGCGCGGAAGCGAAGGTCTCTCTTACTCGCCGCGGTATTTCGCGCAGCGTGGTGTTCGCGACGCCGCGAGTCGGCGAGGACGAGGCGCCCTCCGGCTGGGTCGATGCGGTGCGCGCCGCTGACACCGCGGTGCTCTACATGGCCGCCGGGGATGCCGTCCCCATCAGGAATGAATTGCTCGCCCGCGGCATGCCGCGCGACATGCCGGTGGCCGTCGCCGAAAACGTTTCGTCTCCGGAGCAGAGGTTTTTCGCAGGCAAGCTCGGCGAGCTGCCCGAGCTTGCCGCGCGTTGCGCGGGCGGGCCTGCCTTGCTCCTGATCGGAGAAGTCTTCCGTCAGGCGCCGAGAAACATCGAGGTCCTGGACCTGATCGCGCGCACCGCGAGCCACAGGGCGTAGCAGCCGAGGACCACGAACCAGGCGAGCGACCACTCGGCGATCGACAGGCCGAGGAAGGTCCAGTCCACCGCTGCGCACTCGCCGCTGCCTGCGACGAGCTTCTTCAGCGCCTGCGCGAGCGGGAAGTTCTCCAGCATGAAGAACAGGTCCGGCCCGCACTGCGGCACCTTGTCGGGCGGCAGGTGCTGCAGCCACACCTGGCGCGACGCCGTCGCCGCGCCGCCCGCGGCAAACAAGAAAGCCAGAGTTGCGTAGAGCACTGCCCCAATCCAGGCGGGGTTGTGAAAGGCAGCAATGATGAAAACGACCCCAACGGCGTAGAAAAATCCGCGCTGCACCAGGCACAGCGGGCAAGGCTCCAGCCCGCGCACGTACTGCAGGTAATAGCCGAAGCCGAGGAGCAGCGCGCAGGCGAGCGCGCCGAGAAAATAGGGGACAGCCCCCATTTTTCTCATTTCTCTTCCCTTGCCGCCAGCACGCGGCCCGCTGCCTCGCCGAAGCCGATCGTCGCATGGCCTTCGCGCGCGCAGCGGGCGCGCTCGATCACCTCGTCGCCGTCCTCGATGAAAGTCCGGGCTTCGCCGCTCGGCAGCTCGAGCGCCGCCTTGCCGCCCTGGGTGAGCTCGAGCAGCGAGCCGGCCGAGTCCGGCGCCGGGCCGGAGATGGTTCCCGAGCCGACCAGGTCGCCCGGCTGCAGGTTGCAGCCGTTCGAGCTGTGGTGGGCGATGAGCTGCGCCGGCGTCCAGTAGGAGCTGTTGTAGTTGCCGTGCGAGAGCCGTACTGGCGCGGGGCTCTTGGGGGTGCGCAGATACATCTCGACCTCGATCGAGAAGCCGCCTGCGCGCGAGTCGGCTTCGTCGAACAGGTAGGGCAGGGGCTGCGGATCGCCGGCCGCGCGCGCAAAGGCCGGGCAGCGAAACGGCGCTAGACCTTCGAGGGTCACCACCCACGGCGAGATCGTGGTGCCGAAGCTCTTGGCGAGGAACGGGCCGAGCGGCTGGTATTCCCAGGCCTGGATGTCGCGTGCCGACCAGTCGTTGAGGAGCACGACGCCGAAGATGTGGTCGAGGGCCTTTTGCAGGGGAATGGGTTTCCCCAGCGCATTTCCCGGGCCGATGACGAAGGCGAGCTCGGCCTCGTAGTCGAGGCGCTTGCTCGGCCCGAAGGAAGGGCTGGCCTGGTCGGGAGATTTTGTCTGGCCGCTGGGGCGTACCACGGGAGTGCCCGAGACCACCACCGACGAGGCGCGGCCGTGGTAGCCGATCGGGTGGTAGCCGATCGGCAGCCACTTGTAGTTCGGCAGCAGCGGGTTGTCGGGACGGAACAGCCGGCCGACGTTGGTGGCGTGGAACACCGAGGTGTAGAAGTCGGTGTAATCGCCGACCGCCACCGGCAGGAACAGCTCGGCACGCTTCATCGGCACCAGGTGATTCTCAAAACTTTTTTTTCCCTTTACCAATGCTTTGGAGATTTCCTTGCGCAGCTTTTTCCATACCGGGCGCCCCATCGCGGCGAGGCCGTTCAGCGTGGGCCCGCTCTTCACGCCGAGCGCGGCGAGGTCGAAGATCTGGTCGCCGATGGCGACGCCGGCGCGCCGCGCCTCCTTCGAATTCTTGCGCCTGAAAATGCCGAACGGCAGGTTCTGGATCGGGAAGTCGCAGCCCGGCGCGTTCGCCGACTCGACCCAGCTCTTCAAACCGGGATCGTGCGTCTCGTCCAAAATGGGGACAGACCCCATTTTTCTCATTTGGAAGAAATGGGGTCTGTCCCCTTTTTGAATCCGTCCCAGACGCTGTCGTAGTCTTTCTGCAGCTCGGGGGCGCTCAGCGCGAGGCTGGTGGGCCGCCACACCCAGCGCGACTCCCACATGAAGGCGAGGGTGTTCTCGATCTTCTGCGGCTTGAGCTCGGCCGCCGAGGCCTTGTCGAAGGTCGCGCGGTCCGGGCCGTGCGCCGCCATGCAGTTGTGGATCGAGACGCCGCCGGGCAGAAAGCCGCTCGCCTTCGCGTCGTAGACGCCGTGCACGAGGCCCATCAGCTCGCTCATCACGTTCCTGTGGAACCACGGCGGGCGGAAAGTGTGCTCGGCCACCTGCCAGCGCGGCGGGAAGATGACGAAGTCGACGTTGGCGATGCCCGGTTGCCCGGAAGGCGAGGTCAGGACAGTGAAGATCGACGGGTCGGCGTGATCGAAGCTCACCGTGTTGATCGTCATGAAGCGCGCGAGATCGTACTTGTACGGCGCGTAGCGGCCGTGCCACGCCACCACGTCGAGCGGCGAGCGGCTCCATTCGGCGGACCACAGCCCGCCCATGAACTTGTTGATCACCTCGCACTTCGCGTCCTGGTCCTCGAACGCCGCCACCGGCGCGAGGAAGTCGCGCGCCTGCGCGAGCCCCTGCGCGCCGATCAGCCCCAGCTCGGGCAGGCGGAACGGCGCGCCGTAGTTCTCGCAGAGATAGCCTCGAGCCTGCTTCTCGAGCAGCTCGACCTTGAACTTGATGCCGCGCGGCACGACGCCGATCTCGCCCGGCGCGACGCACATTTTTCCCAGCTCGGAGAAAATCAGGATTTCGCCGAGCTGCGGGACGAACATCAGCTCGCCGTCGGAGTCGACGAAGTAGCGGGCGCTCATCGAGCGGTTGGCGCGATACATGTGCACCGCAACACCAGCCTGCGCGGCCGGCTCGCCGCTGCCGGCAAGAGTTATCAATCCGTCCAGGAAATCGGCCGGAGCGTTGGGAATCGGCAACGGATTCCAGCGCAGCCGGTTGGGCGGCGTCTCGGCTTCATCGAACGGCCCCGAGCGGATCGCCCGGTCGTCGACGCGACGGAACGGTGCGTGCAGCGCCGAAGGACGCAGCCGGTAGAGCCAGGCCGAGAGATTCTCGGCGCGCGGCGCGGTGAACGAAGTTCCGGAAATCACCTCGGCATACAAGCCCTTGGGCGGCTTCTGAGGCGCGTTCTGCCCGACCGGGAGGGCGCCGGGCGTCGCCTCGGTGCCATGAACGTTGCCGAAGCCGCTCTGGTATTCGAGGACCGGTCTGGTCATGGAACAGAATGGGTGATTATCTGTACACCTGTTGCAAGCTCGAATTATTAGCGATACCGTGAATCAGGGGAAAGTAACCATGGGAAGTTATAGCAAGGCAGGGCTGTTGCTGTCTGCATTGTTTATCTCGGGTCTTGTCGTCGCGCAGCCGCGCACGCCTCCGGGGGTTGCGGGCGGAGCGGCCGGCGGCACGGCAGCAGGCGCGAACGTGGGCGGAGCGGCAGGCGCCGCAGCCGGGGGTCCCACCGCGGGCGTAGCCGCGGCGGCCGTCGCCGCGGCCGCGGCGAGAGCCGCGAGCGCGGGCTCGTCGTCCACCTCGCACCTCAACAAGAGCAAGAAAGGCCCGAACAACCCGGGCAAAGGCGGCGGCAGGGGTGGCGGCTAGCGCAGTCAAAAACGCCGCCATCGCCCTGGCGATGATCGCAGCCGGCGGCGTGCTGGCGTACATGCACGTCGCGAGCCAGGTCTATTACCCGGTGGTGAGGATCGCCTCGCCCGACGGCGTCAGCTACACCGCGCTGATGGATCCTACGGACGACCGCCGGGATTGCGGCGCGGCGAACGAGCGCTTTCTCGGCCCGGTGAAGGACCAATGCAAGGAGTGCAAGGTGGTCTTCGCGCGCTGCGAGCGCAAGAGCGAGGCGATCGACCTGGCGGTTCATAGCGGCGAGCCGGTGCGGCTGCACTGGGTCGTGTCGAGCGGCCTGCGCATCGCGGTGGTCGGACCGGAGGAAACGGCGAAGGCGAGCTGCGACCAGATCGCGGGCGACCTGCGGAAGAGCGGCTTGCGCTCGAGCGCCTGCCTGCATCCCAGCTAGAAGCACGGCGTCCACGCCTGCGGGACATCCCAGACGACTTCGCCGCTGTGGACTTCGACGTTCGCGACGACGTGCGGCTGCCGGCCGGCGTCGTCGATGCGCACCGCGACCTGGTCCTCGCCGGTCGCCACGACCACGCCCCGGATCCAGTCGCGGCCGCCGATCCCCACCTGCATCTCGCGGCAGACCTTCTGGCCTTCCTTCGCCACCGCGGCGCGCGCTTCCTTCTCGAACTGCGCGCGCGCCCGCATCATCTGCGTCGGCGGCCCGGCGAAGGCGTCGTCCTTCCAGGGGCCGGCGTAGACATCGCCGCTCGGCCAGCGGTACACGCCGAAGCCGCTGCGGCGGTCGTTGCTGAAAGCGCCCTCGTAGCGCTCGCCCGCCCACTTGCCGCGGCCCCACGCATAGGCGCCCACGCCCTCCTTGCGGTCCTCGACGAAATCGCCCTCGTAGCGATCGCCATTGGGCCAGGCCTTCACGCCCTTGCCGTGCTTGCGCCCGGCCTTGAACCCGCCCTCGTATTGCGCCGCCCCGCTCGCGCTGCCATGACCCTCGGCGAGCCCGTTCACGCACGGCCCGGCGTAGCTCCCCTGCAGCTCGGGATCGAGCACGCGGCAGCCTTGACCTTGCGCGCTTGAAACGAACAACAGAAAAACAGGGACAGACCACGTTTTTCTCACGGCAGCTCCCATGCCAGCCCGACTGTACCCGGTCCGACCGCCAGCGACGGCCCGTTCTTGCCGCGACGCGATTCGCGGCGCGCTTCCCATGCCAGGCTGCCGATGGCATAGCCGAGCACGGCGCCGCCGACGGTATCGGAGAGCCAGTGCTCGCGGCTGCCGGTGCGCGCGGCGTTGGTGAGCGCGGCGACGCCGTAGAGCCACTCCATGCCGTACTCCTTTGCGTACGGCGTGACCGCCGCCCACATGATCGCCGCATGGCGCGACGGGAAGGAATGGAAGCGGTCGTCCCGGCTGCCGGCGTGGAAGTCGCTCTGGCCGACCCCGGCCGTCGGACGGGCGCGCCCGGCGACGTACTTGATCCCGCTGCTCGCCAGCAGCGCCAGGCCGCCCGCCTCGAGCGCCGCCACCCCGGTGTCGGAGAGCCGCGGCCGCGACTCGTCGAACGCGAAGACGGCCGAGAGCCCTAGCCCCGCTACCGGCAGCGCGTTGCCCACGCGGATGCCCTGCTTCATCCAGTGCGCGTCCTTGTGGCGCTCCGCGAAGCGCCAGGCGGCATGGTCGAGCAGCGCCGAGCCGACGACGATCCCGGTGCCGAGCGCCGCCGTGCGCAGCCAGTCGACCTCGCCGGCGGCGCGCAGGCCGCTGAAGAAGTCGTCGGCGACCAGGTCCGGCCAGATGCGGTCGCGCCCGGTCCCCAGCGACGGCAGGTCGTAGTCGTCGTCGCGGTCGCCGAAGCGCGAGAGGCCGTCGCGCGAGTGCATGCGGTAGACCGGGTCCTCAAGCAGGCTGTACAGGTCGCCGGGCGAGGCGACCATCTGCCCGACGTCGCGCGTCCACGGCGAGAGCGAGAACCCGGCGACGGCCTGCGTGTCGCGCGTGAGCAGCGTGTCCAGGCGCCACAGCATGAACACGCCCTTGTCGTAGTAGGGGTTCGAGGGCGAGCCGGGCGAGGTGATGTCGTTGCCGTTGGTCACCGTGTACCAGGCGCCGACCTCGAAGCCCGAGGCGAAGCGCCGCTTCACCTCGGCGCGCACGCCCTCGTCGCGGGCGAGGAAGCGCCCGGCCCGCAGCGTGCCGGTGACGCCGTGCGCCATGCGGTAGTTGAGCGAGGCGATGGCGGTCACCGTCTCGTAGTGCTGGTGGCCGAACCAGCCGTCGAAGTCGCGCTGCTTGAGCCAGTTGACGTCGAGGTCGGCGCCCCAGCGGCCGTCGCGCGGCAGATACAGCACTTGCCCGCCGGCGCCGCTGAACATCTCCTCGTAGATGCCGCCCGAGAGCCTGGCGTAGACCCGCTCCGAGGAATGGTAGAACCGGTTGACCAGGAGCTGCGACAGCTTGAGGTGGTTGTGGCGCCGGTACTCGGCGATGTCCGAGCGCACGTGCGGCAGCTCGCTGTTGGACGGACTGGTGACGTCGCTGATGTTCTCGTAGAGCGGCAGGTAGGCCTGCGCCTGCAGGAAGGTCTGCTCGGCGAGCGCGCGGCTGTAGTTGCCTACGATCGACAGGTCGTAGCGGAAAGCGCCGCTCGGATCGTTGAAGAAGCTGGAGAAGGCGGGCCGCACGTACACGCGGCCTCCGGCCACGTTCTCGCCGCGCAGCGCGAAGAAGTCGGCCTCGTTGGTCTGCAGCACCAGGCTCTGCGGCAGCGGCTCCTGGAAGGTGATGAGAGTCTCGGCGCGGTCGGCTTCCTCGCGCAGCGCGTCCGGGCCGGCGTACTCGATCGCCACGTAGGGGGCGAGCTGCCCGCGCGAGGCGAGGCCGTTGAAGTAGCGCTGCAGGAGCGGCACGTTGATGAAGGTGTAGGTGGCGACCGGCAGCGAGCCTTCCAGGTAGGTGATGCGGAGCTCGCGCACTTCGAGCGGCGCGAAGGAGAGCATGGTGCGCGCTGCCCGTCCGACCGCGCGCGGCATCGACGAGATGCGGAAATTGGTGAGGCTCGCCTCGAGCCGGCCGTTGTGGTAGCCGATGCGCACGTTGCGGAAGTCCTGCTCCCTGAGCGCGCGCAGGAGGCGCGCGCGGTGCCGGTCGTCCTCCTGCCATTGCGCTTCGGTCGGGCGCGGGTTGATCTTCGTGTACGGCGCCGGCTCGTCGACCTTCGGGATGAACTCGCGTTGCTCGAGCGGCACGCTGATGTAAGTGTTGAAGCCGAGGTGCTCGTGCGAGGAGAAGAGCTTCGCGCCGAGCCAGCCCCAGCGGTACTCGATGCCGACCGCCGGCGCCTTCTTGTAATTCGCCGCGCCGGACAGGTCGGAGCTGAAATCGCGCTGGTAGTTGTAGGCGTCGTACTCCGCGACCAGGCTCCAGCTCGGCAGGCTCGACGGCGACCAGCGCGCGCCGCCGAAGACGCCGTCGATGCGCTGCCTGCCGTAGCCGAGGGTCAAGTCCACGTCGCCGACGCGCTTGGAGGCCGCGCCGTACAGCGCGCGGAAGATCCCGGTGCCGCCGCCGGCGTCCTGCGCTCCGAGCGCGATCGCCGGCCAGGCTCCCCGCTCGGGAACGAGCTGCAGCTTCGCGTCGAAGGACTTGTCCTTGTAGTCGCCGTAGCCGATGGCCTGGTCTTCGGGAAAGCCCGGAACGTGGTAGATGCGCGTATAGCGAAACGAGCCTTCCATCCAGGGGAACAGCGTGACGTTCGTCCAGAGCGCCTGGTAGGGGCGCATGAAGCTCATGCCGGTGCGCCAGCTTCCCTCCGGCGCGAAGCGCGCGTCGGGCATGCTGATCAGCCCGGTTTGCCCGGTGACGCTCGGCTCGGCGGCGAGAACTGACGCCGGCAGCACCGCGAGAAAAAGCGAAGCCACCAAAAGAGAAAGGCCCCGCATGGGGGCCTTTTCCTGAGCGATTGCGCGGTCGGCAGCTATGGTCAGTGGTGCGAGGTCGTGCTCGACTTCCTGGTGCTCGCCGCGACCCCGGCCGCCGCCGCGGCTCCCGCCGCGACCCCGGCCGCGCCGACGCCGCCCGCGCCGCCGGCCGCGCCCGTTCCGGCCGCACCCGCGGACGCGCCGCCTGCCGCGGCGACGCCGGCCGCGGCGCTCATGCTGCTGAACGCCGCCGAAGCGGCCGCCGGCAGCGCCGAAGCCGGGATCGCGGTCGCCAGCGCCGCCGAAGTGGCGACGGTGCCGAAGGTCCCTGCGCCGAGCGCCACAGTGCCTGCGGCATTGGTAACGGAGACCGCGCCCTGGAGGACCGACACGTACGCCGGGTTCACCAGCGCCACCATGAAGTCGGTGCCGCGGATGCCGATCGTCGCCTGCGGCGTGCGCAGCGCGACCGCCTGCCGGTTGCGCCCGACTATCGCGCCCGAGGCCATCCGCAGCGCGCCCTTGATCAGGTCGAACACCGTGCGGTCCGCCTTCGCGTCGCTCGCGTCATAGCGGAAATCGACGATGCGGAACTCGGTGTTCTGGTTGAGCACGACCTGCTGGCCGTCGTCGAAGCGCAGGACCACCTGCGCGTCGGCTCCCGTCACCACCGCCGTCCCGGGCGTGAGGCGCTGGTCCACAGCCACCGTTCTGGCCGTCTGGCCCACGGGACCGGCCCGAACATCGCCCTTCATCGACTGGACCACCCCGTTGGCGTAAGCGGCCAGCGGCAGCGCCGCGGCCAATGCAACTGCTGCGAGCAAGCGAACCATTCCGGGTCTCTCCCCACGGCGCCTTCTCTCAAGGCTTGGTTGGAATTCTCTCATGGACCATCGGCCAGGACGGCGGCCGGATTCTCGACTGCGGCGCCGAAGGCCGGAGCCGGCAGGCCCTGCGCGGAAACCGCGGCGAGCAGATCGGCCCACTTCGCGGCGGCAATGGTCCGGTCCCAGTTTGCCTCGAACGCGCTGCGCGCGTTGTCGCCCAGGGCGCGGCAAAGATCCGGGCTCGCCGCCAGGTGGCGAATCGCTTTCGCGAGCCCATGGCGGTCGCCATTCCTGACCGCGATGCCGCAATTGAAGCGGCGAACGACGGATCCGATCTCCCCATCAGGATCGCCGATGTAGATCACCGGCCTGCCCACCGCCGCGGCGCCGTAGAACTTGCTCGGCACCACCAGTCCCTCGACCTGCGGACGCAGGCAAACCAGGTGCAAGTCCGCCGCGCCGAGGCTTTGCGCAAGAGACTCGCGTGGCTGGTAGTCCATGAAGCTGAGGTCCAGCTCGCGCCGCCTTGCTTCGGCCTTGAGGTCACGCATCCGCACGCCGCTGCCGATGAATACGAAAGCAATCCGGCTGCTGGCGCGAAGGAGCTCTGCGGCCCCGAGGATCGTTTCGTATTCGTGGACGCGGCCCATGTTTCCGGAGTAGGCGACGACAAAACGGTCGCTGAGCCGCCACTCGCCGCGCAGAGCGTTCTGTTCCGGAGCCGACGGCCGAAGGGCAGCGCCATCGGCCCAATTTGCGATCACGCGCAGTTGCCGCTCGGCTATCCCGCGCCGGCGCAGCACCTCGCGCATCGTGTCGCCCAGCACGACATTGACCTCCGCCGACGCAAGCGACCAGTCGCGCAGCCTTTGCACCAGCCGGCCGAGGCGGCCGCTGAAAAGCCGGATGCCGACGGCGCCGACCACCTCCGGGAAAATATCCTGCAGCCAGTTGACGAGCCTCGCGCCGCGCAGCAGGACGATCGGCGCGGCGACAATCGACAGCAGCGGCGGATCGGTCTTGATGACCACCACATCGCCGCTGCGCACGAGCGACATCAGCCGCACCGCGCAGGTGAAGTAGAAAGTCAGGTAGTCGACCGCGCGCCCGCGCAGGCAGAACCGGCCGAAGCCGGCTGTCCAGACGCGGTGAATCGTTACACCCCGATACTGCGCGCGGGCCGGAAGCCGCGCGGCGGGATCGTCGTACCTCAGCCGGCTAGTCACCACGTGGACTTCCGCGCGCTCCGCGAGGTCGAGCGTCAGCTCGGTAAGCAGCTGGCTGGTCGCAGAGAGGTCGGGGAAGAAGAACCGGTTCACGAAAACGATCTTCGCGCCCGCCGATGCCGGGCTGACAGGCGCCTGCCCGGGCCTTACGCGGATCACCAGCCACCGCGGCACGCCGAAGCGCGCGATGCGCCGGTAGATGAAGCCGTAGACGAGGATGAAGCCGATGGACGCGAGCTGCAGAACGCCGGTGCGGTCCCAGAACGCCACCGCAAGCGCGAAGCACACGGCGGGTATCCACCACAGGGCGAGCGAGGCAGTCGAATTGCGGCGCGTCGTGTCCGAGGCGGTGGCGCTGCGGCGCTTCCAGCGCACGACGCGGTGATACACGAGCGTGTGCGGGTGCAGCGCGTTCGGGCGCAGCGGCGACACTCCGTGCCGCCAGCGCCGGAGCATCGTGAACAGCGTCTCCCAGATCGGGTAGGCGAGGAGCACCAGTGGAAACCACGCCGAGACCTCGGTGTTCCGCTGCACCAGCATGAGCGAAAGCAGCGCCAGCACCAGCCCGACGAAATACGCCCCGCCGTCGCCGAGAAAAATCCGCCCGCGCGGGAAACTGACCAGGACGAACCCGGCCAGGCTCGCGGCCACCGCGCACGCGGCCGTGAAGACGAACGCGTCGTTCACCGTCCACGCCACGAGCGCGAGCCCGAGGGCCGCCAGCAGCGTCGTGAACCCCGACAGGCCGTTCAGCCTGTCGATCATGTTGATCGAGCTCGCCACCCCCGCCACGGCCACTACGGTGAGGGCAAACGAAAAGGCGGGAATCGCGAGAAGATGGTCCAGAACAGGGAGGTCGACACCGGTAATGCGGGTGTCGAGCAGAATGAAACCCAGCGCCGCCGAGATGCCCGTGAAAGCCAGGCGCACGAGCACCGCGCCGCGCCTGGAAAGATCCTCGATCAACCCCCACAGAAGCCCGGGCGCGATGCAGACCAGCAGCAGAACCCCCAGCGTCATCTGCCCTTGCCAGACCCCGGCCGAGAGCAAGCCCCAGATAACGCCGAGCGCAACGGCGATGCCGCCGACACGGGGTGTGGGATTGCTGTGGACCTTGCGGAGACTGTGCGAGCTCTCGTCGACGCCGGGCTGCCGCACCCACGCGCCGCCGGCGAGCAGGCGTGCGCCGACCCACGCTGAAAGAGCGGCACTAAGTACCGTTATCGCAATAGCGATGCCGGGCACCCCAAGTCCCCCCCTGCAATAAGGCTTCGGGCGGAACCTGGGCCTCGCGAACCCCGCTCCGAACCCTCAGGCACTAGCTTACCTCGCGCCGCGGGACATCTGTCAATACTACGAACGGGCTATATACGTGCGCAGGCGCACACAGCGCAAGTGCGCCGCAACCATGAGTTCTCGCAGCTCGTCTACGTAACTAGGCTGGCCATAGAGTGCGAGGACCATCACCTAGTACTCGTCGCCAACGAGGTGCATCCGAGGCGGCTAGTCACTCCTGGCTTTGGCCACCCGCCCGCCGCGCCCGATGCTCCCATAGTCGCCGCCGCGTCAATAACAGCAGCGATGCACGCCAGCGCACCATGGTCGGTATCGAGGCAGGGCGCGAAGGGCTGGTATTCCTCTCATGCCGCCGATAGCGAAGATACGCGGCCGAAAGGTAGTGCACGTTGCCAATTTCTCTGCCGAGCAGGCCGAGCCACATGTCGTGCTGGGGCACCGTAGGCGGAATAGGCAGCCCCACGCGCAGCACGTCCCGACGCAGCGCCATGCAGCACCCGAGGAACCGGTTCTTGTAGAGCGTCGACCACAAGGACCCGCTGAATCCGCCGCGCGTTTGCATGAATGACGCAGCCAGAGTCCTGCCGACGGCGTCAATCACCTCGGCATCGGAAACGACGACGCTGCATCGCCTATCGCGCAGAAACGACTCCACGAACGCCTGTCGCTTGCCGGGCAGCCACACGTCATCCTGGTCGCACAGGAAGACCACGTCGTTACGGGTCAGGCTCAGGGCCCGATCGAACGTCCCTGCCGCGCCGAGGTTCTTTGAATTACGGTAGACCTGCATCCGCGGAAACTGCAGCTGCTCGAGAAGCTTCACCGTCCCGTCGGTCGAAGCGTCGTCGACGATGACGAGCTCGTCGCCGGCCTGCATTTGCGAGCGGACAGACTGGATCTGTTCTTCCAAAAATCGGACGCCGTTATATGTCGCCATCGCGATCGAGGCGGTGGAATGCTGCGGCGGACTCATCGATGCGCGAGGATCGTCACGAAGTGCTTTAGGCAGGTGCGAATCAAGCGCCATGTTCGCATGCGCAATGCCATCTTGAACGTTCTGAGCGCGTGCCATGCGAAATAACGTGATGCGGCGAAGCCGGGCGCATCCCGAAGGAAACGATATTCGGCCCTCAGGATGCTCTGATAGCGGGACGCCGGCATCGACTCCATTGCCCACACCGACAATGAATGATTGACCTCTGCGCCTGAGACTGCAATTTTTCGACCCTGTGCAGTCAGCGAGCGGAACAGCCAATGATCGAGATAGTCGAGACCGAAGTCGGCCGGGATGGGAGCAACGTCAGCCATATGTTCCGTGCGTATGAAGGCCGCAGAGGCGATTGCGGTTACAGATCCGCTCGCGGATGCACGAGCAGCTCGGCCCGGTATCACGCGTCCATAGTGTTTGATGATGGACGGTGATGCAACCCGGCCGTCCACGGTGACCGAAGGAACGATGGCGCCGATTTCTTGCGGGCATGCATTGTTCTCCAGGGCCGCGTACGAAGCGCGCAGATAGTCCGCTGGCAAAACCGTGTCGTGGTCAAGAAGCAGCAACCAGTCGCACTTCAGTGCACGCGCCTGCCGCAGAGCTGAATGGTAGGCCGCTCGTGTACCGCCATTGGCGCGGTCGTGCACATAGGTCGCGTCTTGCGAGACGAGCGGCTTGAAATCGGCCGACGACACCGCGCTATTGTCATAAATTAAAACGTGGGAGAGCCGAAATCCCGGTCCTTCGTGCCCTTCGGACTGCCATTGCCTCAATTGAGCGAGGCAAGGCACGTCCTTGGGAGCCTTGCCGAATACCACCACCACTGCGAGAACGCGGGCTGCAGCCATGCGGCCTACGACAGACTCATCATGTAGGGCTCGACCAGCGGATTTTCCCGGAAGACGTAGATGTAGGCTGTCGCAACACACCACAGAACCAGCAGCAACTTCGGCAGGATTCTTCGTTTTCGTGAGAACAGAATGGCAGCCGCGAGCGGAATGAAGGACACGCTCAGCTCGTACAGGCGCAAGCCGATGTCCCGGAACGCATAGAGCAGTGCGAGGCAGCAAACCCCGGCAAGAATGCTGCGGCGCAAATGCGTGATGGCAACGCGGTCTCTAGTGCCCGTCGCGACTGTTTCCGGCGGCTGCCGCCCGACGAACAGGGACAGAGCCAAAGCAAGCGCCAGAAGGGCGGGAACCGAAAAGGGATTGGCCGCTTCCGAGATGCCGGTGAGAGAATATTCGACGTAGATTGCGAGCCGTGGATCGAGCTCGGTGGCCCACTCCGACGCGAACCCCACCGCCGGGGTGTCGGCGAGTGCGCTTGCCAGCGCTGCGAACGTGCCAAGCACAAAGATCGCGTCGACGACCCTGGAACGACGTCCGTGCGCCGGCAGCAGAAACAGCAAACCGAACACTGCCGCAGCGTGAAACCCGCACGCGAGGATGGCGAGGCAAAGAAATCGTGCCCGGCTGCCATTGGCTAGCGCGAGAAGTCCGGCGAAGAGCAGAGCAACCGCCGCTCCGGCGCGGACCTGGCTGAAGTCATGCAGTAGGTAGAAGGTCAGCGCAAATACGAGCAGCGCGATGGCTGGCGCTGCCGGCCGGCTCGAAAAGCTCAGGATCACTTTCGCCTTGATGAAAATGGAGATGGCGGCGATGCCCCAAAGGAAGGCTCGGAACGGCAATCCGACCGACGAGAGAGCATCGTTGAGGCCGAAGTAGATCGCTTCCAGGTGGAAGGGACGCTCCAGAAAGGACGCGTCCTCCGTGGTGAACTGATACCACTCTTGGTAATTGAGGAAGTCCCTGCCGACATCAGCGCCGCGCAACGCCGCCATCGTCGCTAGCACCGCGGCTGCCACGCAAGCCGCCAGCGCGGGCGCTCGCAGGCGGTGGATCTGGCCAAACGCGACAGCCAGAATGGAAAACGCAGTGAGATAGATCATTCGATGCCGGCGGGCGCCGCCAGGTAAGTGAGATTAGACGCTAATTCGTTTTCCAATGCGTATAAAGCGCATGTTCTCTCCGCGGCAATTATCACGTCGAGTTTTGGGTGAGTAACTTGAGGTTGACAACTAGGACAGCTCACCGTTGAACACTGTTAGCATTTGATCAGCGACGCTGTCCCATGAGTACGCGCGCGCAACGATGCGCCCTTGATTGCATTTTTGCTGTCGTGTAAGTGGATCGGCGACTAGTCGGCTTATGGCGTCGCAGATCGAATTTACATCTCGATTACCAACGATCCACGCTGTATTGGGCGTCGCACCCATGTAGCCCGTGGTAACAACTGGAATTCCACAAGCCAGGCCCTCCAGAACTGGATAATGCGGCGCTCCATGCTGGACAGTTCCCGGCGCGACAAGGATGTCCAGGCTGCGATAGTAGCTCGCGAGCTCCTGGTCGTTCTTCGGTACTACGATCTCGCAGCCGTCATGTTTCCAACCTTCCGGCAGATTGCCGTAAGCAACTCGCAATTGAAATCTCCGGTCCCTTTGGTGAAGCTTTTCGAATGCGCGCAGTACATAGATCGTTCCTTTTTCGGGCTCATACCGTCCGATACAGCCTATGACGATACTTTCTGCACGCTCTAAATCCTTGGCATCTTTCCCTGGCTTGAATATCGAAAGATCAATACCCGGAGGAACGAAGCAAGAAGTCCGCAAGTTTCTGTAACGAAAATATATGGGCGAGTTGGCGATTCGCTTTATCGGCAAATGATATGAAAGCGCCGTCATGAACGCGAGAACATATCCTTTGATTGTTCGCCTGTTGGCGTAGTATTCGGGCTCGTAGGCTTGCACGTAGTAGAACTTCTTCGCGTTACCACACGCCGCCAACGCAACGGGCCATGCGGTCAGCGAGTGATTTGCTAGTATGACGTCGTACTCATGTCCCACAACTTTCAAGCCGCGCGACAAAGCCTGAAGATGATAGCGTCCGCTTGGCTTCGCCTTCGCCTGTCGTTGCGCGGAAACAACCCCTTCGCCGTTTACCCACCGAATCTCCGCTTTTGTTGGAAAGTAAGGTTCATCGCTGCTGTCCGGACTCAGGAAATCCACGTCGTGATTGCGAGAGACCCAGTTGTTCGCAAGCTCTGAAAGCACGCGGTATCCGCCGGCGCGCCCAAAAGACAGGATTGGGACAAGAATTCTCATGCCGCCATGGTTTGAAAGCGTATTACCCGTTTGACGACGAAAGCCAGTATAAGCAGGTAGAGCACATAGCTGACAAAGTAAGCCATCGTGGCTCCCTTTAAGCCGAAATATCCAGTTAGGAGCCAGGTAAATATCACTAGCGAAATGCTGAACAATACTTCGGTTGCTATGAATGCTTTAGCGGCTGCCTTTCCAAGCAAAACATAACCAAGCACCCACGACGCGATCTTGACCACGTCGCCAGCCAGCTGCCAACCAAACAATTCGGTCATCGGCCGGAAATTGGACGCGAACAGCAATATGACCAACGTGTCACGCATTAGATAAATCCCTAGGGCGAAGCCGGCCGCAAGTGGCAGCGAGAATCGGTAAACCCTTACAACTTCCGATCGCAGTTCTTCCGATCTCCGAATCTCGGCAATTCTCGGAAGGTAATAAACCGCCAATGGCCCGATAATCAGCATCAGGTAGATCTCGCTGATTTTCGAAACAGCCTGCCAATATCCGGCTGATTCCCATCCAATTGTCTCTCCAAGATGATTTCGTATCAGGGTTTGCGCGATCGGCGTGCATACTGCGGTCGTAAGCATCATCAACGCATACTTCGACAGCTCGCGCAGCGATGTGAAATCAGTCGGGCCCCAGATATATTGAGGCCGGAACCAAGGCGTCCGTGAAATAAGGACTACCGATGCCGTAATTGCAACGGCCGGACTGATGGCCACAGCGATGAGCGCACCACGAATTCCGAATGCAGCGGTCATTGCTGCAGTTACCGACAGGGCTAGGAGGGTGCCTGACGCATTGGCAATGACGTAAGCGCCAACCTCTTTCTTACCATTTAATATGGCTAAAAATAGCGTGTTCGCACACATCGCAGGCAACGCCAAAACAAGCCAGACAAGAACGTCTGTCAGATCGCCTCGATGAAAGAGCCAAATTCCTAACTGTCGCCTGAAAAGGAATAATAAGGCTGCTGCAAGCAATGTCGTCCAGATAGATAACCGAAAGGCTGTTCTCCATATTGCGTATTGCCGGGTGTCATCGTCGAAATGCTCAGCTGTAGCCTTCACTACGCCAGTGCTAATCGCTCCCCCGGCGATACCTGCCATTATTGAGACGACATTCTGGATTTGACCGATCAGAGCGTACCCGGAAGGTCCGACCAATATGGCCAGGATCTTGTTGAGTACGAGAGCACTCGCAATGCGGACGAGTACCGCTACTGCGTTAAGGTAGCTAGTCCGTACCAGAGACAAAACGTCGGCCGGTGTGGGTTATAGGCAGGCGTCGCGAACTGCGTTCACGACTGCTTCGACCTCGCTGTCTGTGACGTGCGGCCCGATAGGAAGGCTAACTACCGTTTCATGAACCTCTTCTGAGATGGGGAAGGCACCTCGCACAAAACCGAGGTCAGCGTACGCCGGCTGCAGGTGAGGCGGTACCGGGTAATGAATCATAGTCGCGATCTCCCTGGCGTTAAGCACCGCCCGCAATTCGTCTCTTGTTCTTGAACGCACAACAAACAGGTGCCAAACAGGCTCCGCCCACTCCGGTACATTGGGAAGTAGCAGGTCCAGGTCTACGAGTTTCTGAAGGTACTGACGGGCTACATATCGACGGCGGCTATTCCATTCATCGAGATGCTTAAGTTTCACGCTAAGCACCGCCGCCTGTAGCGGATCTAGACGGCTGTTAAAGCCTTTCACCTCATTTCCATCCTTCTTTCTGGACCCGTAATTGCGCAACAGACGGACTGCCGCGGCGATTTCGGAGCTATTCGTTGTTATCGCTCCGCCATCACCGAGAGCGCCGAGATTCTTGCTGGGGTAGAAACTCCATGCGACTGCATCACCGTGAGCTCCGATGCGTTTCCCTCGGTAACGGGCTCCATGTGCTTGGGCGCCGTCTTCAAGAACCTTAAGACCGTAACGGCGTGCAACCTCCAGAATCGGATCCAGGTCTGCCGGCTGACCGTAAAGGTGGACAGGAATAATAGCTTTGGTGCGAGACGTAATAATGCTTTCGATGTCGACAGGATTGATGTTGCAGGTGCCCCTGTCCGGTTCTGAAGGCACTGGCACCGCGCCCGTATGGCTGACTGCCAACCACGTGGCGATATAGGTGTTGGACGGAACGATCACCTCATCGCCGGGTCCTACGCCAAGCGCTAGTAATCCAAGGTGCAAGGCATCCAAACCATTCGCCACGCCAACGCAATGGGCTGCACCACAATACTTGGCGTAGAGATCCTCAAAAGCATCAACCTCTTCTCCGAGGATGTACCAACCGGAATTGACGACCCGGTGAATGGCTTGATCGATTTCGTCTTTCAGCTCGAGATATGGCCCGCGCAAGTCGAGAAATGAAACCTTCATGCCTGTTTACTTGCTCGTACCTTGTGATCGTATTCGGACGAAATCCGAGTAGTCGCGGATATAGTCTGCTGGATCGTAGTAATGAGATGCGAATACCAGAAGCATCGCATCAGACGAATACTTGTACTGGATGCCCCATGTCATCGGCGGTAGATGAACACCCTTGTCCGGCGAGTCGAGAGGTATTTCAATGCGCCGCTTGGCATCGTCCGCCACAATGGCGCAGCTTCCACGAATGCAAATGAGGAATTGATGGCATTGTCTGTGTGCGTGCTCGCCACGGGTTTCCTTGCTGGGTACTCCGTAAACTATGAAATAGCGAAGCGGCGAGAACGGAATGCTTCTCTCGAACTCCCCTACAGCAATTTCTCCCCGGATATCGCGGAAAACCGGGAGATAGTGAATCGAAACCCCGTCCACGGAAACAGCTTGTCGCGCTGGGCGATTTTCTATCGGACCTGGAACGGCTAATGGAGCTGGCGTGGCTTCGTCAGTCTTTGCGTAACGAATGATCCGAGCGGGATTTCCCACGACTACCGCATAGGGAGGGACAGAACGAGTAACTACCGCCCCCGCTCCGACGACGGCACCCTGACCGATAGTAACGCCCGGCAAAATGGTGGCGTTAGCTCCTATGGACGCTTGTTTCCTGACAACTGTACGGTCGAATGATTCCGGGCGCTGTTTTGACTTTGGCCAAAGATCGTTCGAAAAAGTTACGTTAGGTCCAACGAATACGTCGTCTTCAATGCTGACACCATCCCATATGTGGACCCCGTTTTTTATCGTGACGTTGTTACCGATTACGACGTCATTTTCAATGAAACAATGTGAGCAGATATTGCAGTTGTCGCCAATCTCAGCGTTCTGCAGCACTACACAAAACTGCCAGATGTTAGTCCCGGGTCCCACGTGTACTGACTTGACTTCTGCTAGTTCGTGAATCACGCAGGCAGCCCGCATAAAAGAGTTCGCTTATTTCCGTTACATTCCTCGAAGAACATTGGGAACCGGCCTACAACGACGCATCATCGAGTGTTCCCTCCCTGCAAAAGCCTGCTCTACGGCGCGCCCCCCAGCGGCCGGTCGGGAACTCCGTTCGGATTGTTATTCGGAACCCGCGGCCATTATAGGTGAGGAGCGGCGCGGAAGCGCAGGTCAGACGCCGCGTGCGCGCCGCAGCTGATGGCGAGTACCATCGCGGCCGCGCAAACCCGTCCGCTAAAACCCTTGAGAATGTCAGGCGTTCGCGGGAGTATAGGACTCGAGTATCGTGGACTTTGGGCTACCTTGCCATGATCCGAATGGACGTACAGACCGACCTGCTGCTGGACCGTTGTGGGCCGCTGAGTTCTACGCCGTGCTTCCGATTGCCACTGTGGGCAATGAGGCGTAGCGTCACCCCGATGAAATAGTCGCAACGCGGTCGTACCGATAAAGGGAAGGATATGACTACCTCAAAGGCTACCAATAACGGCCGCCGTTCGCGGCCGGTGGCGCGCGCTGCCCTGATCCTGTCGGCCTGCCTGTTCAGCACGCAAGCGGCGGCGTTTGCCTCGGCGCCGTATTTTCCGCTCCCCGACGGCGCCACCTGGACCTATAACGTGTCCGACGGCACCACCAGCAGCACCGAGACCAGGACGGTCGCCGGCACCAGGTCTTTCAACGGCGCGCAGGTCAAGATCATCCGCGACCAGGCCGGAAACGAAAATTACTTCACGAACGACGACGCGGGTGTGCGTGTCCACGGCGCGTTGTTCGTCGATCCGGTCAACGGAAACGAAACCGATACCTATAGCCCGCCGGTCCCCTTTGCGGCCCGCGACTCGATCATCGGCACCCAGGTGCCGGGCTCGGGCAGCGCAACGGGCGTTCAGGGGAGCACCACGTTCACGCTCAACTACACCAGCGCTTCGACCCCGCTGGCCATCGAGACGGTCACGGTGCCGGCGGGCACGTTCACCAATGCAGTGCACGTGCGGCTTACGATCAACTACTCCGGGGTTGTGAACTACTCCGCGACGCTCGACGACTGGCTGGTTGCGGGCGTCGGTTCGGTGCGCGAGGTGTCGACCGACACTACCAGCAGTACGACCACGACGTGGGAATTGCGGTCCTACGCCATTCGCCGCCCCCTCGCCGACTTTAGCGGCGACGGCCATTCGGATGTCTTGTGG
>WNGC01000698.1_pt1 | contig 20933 bp, 13 predicted proteins | sample 5400051 | NCBI WGS metagenome assembly WNGC01 (sample SAMN13153368, study PRJNA577476) | soil metagenome | isolation source: 20 cm soil or saprolite under grassland replicate 2 | place: USA:California | collected 2016-06-15
CTGTGCAAACGGTATTCCGCAAGAATGGGCTCGTCAAACGGAGAGAGATGTATGCGCACCTTCACTATTTCAGCAAAGAGACGGCATTGCGGACTCTGGAAGATGCCGGCTATGAAGTGTTGGATTACTTCTACACGCCGCGTTCGGTCGAGCTTGGTTCGGCGCCAGGCCAGTTGCTTCTGAAACTCCCGAGGAAACTGTTGTCCACCATCCACAAAGATCTCACTGCCCGGCTGCTGGGTGGCTTCAGTCTTTTGGTTCTTGCTCGATGAGTCTGGAATTCCCGCTGTGCCCTTGGCCGGCGGTCGGGAAAAAGCCGCGGTCTCTCGAATGGGCCGGGATGAATTCCGCCGAGGGACGGCCCGGCCAAACTCCCCCCTTCGCAGTTGATCGCTTCCCCTCAACTCAACACCCTACACTCACGGACAACGGCCGCCCGAACAGATCGCGGCATCATCCATGTAGATCGTAGCTGTGCTTGGATTCAAACTCTTAGAGTAGTTGTTCACACTCCACTGGCAGTCCCCGTCCGCATAGCGCGTCTGGACATTTGGCACATCGAAGATCTGCGCACCGTCCTGCCAGAACGTCACGTGCCCGGCGTTGTCCCCGGCGCACTTGTAGAAGGCTTCCACGCGGAACCATTGGCCATCCGGAATGTTTTTGACCGCTTGCTGGTAGGAGGTTTTCGTATTTTGGTTGTACAGGTAGAAGTACATGGACCCGTCCGGACGATTGCCCACATTGAGGGCGAAGAACGGATCGATGGCGTCGCCGCGTTTCGATTTCCATTGGAAGACGTTCCACCACGGTGGATTGCCGCTTGGAATGTACCGTCGCGGGAAGTAGTACCAGACGCTGTAATGGAGCTCGGACCGACTTTCGGGCTCAAGCCAGCGAAACAATCGGACCCCGCTGGTGGAGATTTCGGCGGGATTCAATGTATTGATATATAGTTTCGCCGAATGGATGCCGCTGTGGGCGGGGGAAGCAACATCCACACTCGCTGTCGCCGTTCCGCTGTCAAAAACACCGCCGCCAGCGTTGGGCCCGCCCGGGACGTCGGGACGGCTCCATTGTGAGAGATCACCTGTTTCCATGTCCGCCGACCAGAGTACGGAACTGGATGACGTCACGGCCGCTTTGGAATCCGCGCTGCTGGTAAGCTTCCAGCTTCTCAAGCCGAAAAACTTTGCAGCAGGCTCCTTGCCAGCCTTGCTGACGAGACCGGCGGCTATCGTTACGATTACGGAAGCGAACAAGGCCATCCTGAATCGGCGCACCTAGAATCTCCTGTTGACAATGCTCGGATGAAAGCATGAGGTGCGAGGCGCAGTAGAGGCCATGCAAACCTCGGCTTTTCGAAGTCGCCGCCCCCCAGAAACGCGGACTTTTCCCGCCTCCGGTACCTCAATCCGCTGCACTGCTAGAGTTTCCCGCCGGCCAGCGGACTTCCGCTCCTTGGAAATGCAATCCGATGCCAAAGCGTCCGTCGCGCAGCCGTTGACAATAGACAACCCGAGCCTGTACGCGCAGATCACCCGTCGTGGAACTGACCATCAGCGCTTCATCCGGGTTCATCTGCCTCTGGGCAACGACGCGCAGGCCACCAGAACAGACGTTCTCAGTGATCGTACGCTCCGTGGCCGAAGGTTCCCGGAACCGGGAAATCTGCACCGGCACAGTCAGTGGGGTTCGTCTTTCACGTCGTCCGGACCGCGAAGGCATGTTGTGCCCTCCCTTGCAAAACTGTTCTTGTTTGCACCGGCTCGACGATGCAAATTCTTTGGTGAACTGCGTTTTCTCTCGCCTGGGCATCCTGCCAACGATCTGATGTCCCCACTCGGATGAACTAACGGCAAAAAGCTTGCCGTCCCCTGGCGCTTACCCTAATGTTCGGTTTCCCATAACGCAATCGCTGATGCTCGACCTGCCTGACTAGCATCCAGCTCTTTAATCCGCCCTTGTCACAAGGACGGGCTTCGACCGAAGCCGTTTTTCTTCATACATGGCCTCGTCCGCCCGGATCATCAATTGTTCGATCGATGCCGGGCTGCGCGGGCTTGTGGGGTCGAAGCGCGCCGCTCCCAAACTGATCGATAGCGTGCAACGTGAGTGTCTCGCATTGAGTTCCTTCAAGTTCCGATCGAGACGAGCGCGGATGGTGGACTCGCTGTGACCGGACACCTCCAAGGCGAGTACGGCAAATTCGTCACCGCCGAATCGCGCAATGACGTCCGAATCCCGAAACGTCTTTTCAAGAACCTGCGCGGCGTGAACCAGCGCCAGATCGCCTTCCTTGTGGCCAAACTTGTCATTGATCTGCTTCAGCCCATCCACGTCGGCAAAGAACACCAAGATCGCGCGACCGGACCGGCGCCCGAGTTTCAATTGCCGTTCCGCAAGGGCCAGGAATCCGCGGCGGTTGTATATGCCCGTCAGTTCGTCCCTGAGCGCAAGGCTGCCCAGTTCTGCTTGCAGCATGTATTGCTTCACGGCGCACTGAATCGCGCGCATCAGGAGTTTATTGGTCGAGCCATTCTGTGCGGCGGCGCCGAGTTGCCCGGCAGCCGACTTCGTGCGCACGTCTTGCAATAGCCGGGCAAGTTCTCCGTTGGCCTTCGCGAACACTGCTTGTAGGATTTGTTCCACGGCTTCTTTTCCCTGCGGAAGATCCAAGGCCGGAATGTCGAAGCCAATGTGTGGGCCGGGATCCATCCCTAAGCTCAAGTTTGTGGCTGCGATGGATTGGGCCACGGATGCCGCCAAATCCTGGCGATTGCGAATGCCCTTATCTAATTTGTAGGAAGGCATTGGCATTTTTGTCCACGCTCCGTTTCCTTGCCTTGCCCCGGTGCGATTCCAGCGGGCCCTTGCGAATTCTCTGGCCTGAATGCAATCGGTGCACGCCCTCTCCTGAGCTCCGCCAGCAACATCCGTTCATCGCCCAAGAACAATAAACGGCGCGCAAAACTCTCAAGTTCGGCCAGGTTCCCTGGAAAGCCCCGCATCCACAGAGTTCTCAAAAGTGCCGAGGAAACTGGCAGTGGGGCGCGTCTATGTTTCATGGCGAGAAGCGCGATGGCGTCCCCAAGTACCTGGGCCATGGTCTTCCTCAATTCGAGCGGAACGATGTTTGCCTCTTGCGTCACCACTGGTTTATCCTTCCCCGCCGCCAAAGGGTGACGATCGAAACAACTTGCAATCCTTTGAGGTACGGCCGCCACCGTGTTATGGCCGGTTGGAGGTTTGGGGGTTGTCTTGTATGAGGTGGGTGCCCTACGCACGGTGGCGGCCCTCCCTTTCTTCCTGCAGCATAGCCGCTTGCCGAGATGTTACAATCCGGTGAATCACCCCTTTGGAATAGGTAGAATGCTTGAAAGAGGGCTACTGAGAAGCCCGGTTGTAGAGGGCACCTTGTGCCTTGAAGCACCATCGCCGTTCTTGCAAGCTTGCTTCGCCCCCTTTACCGTTCAAGTCTTCGGCCAAAGCCGCAACTAAGACGTAGAGCTGCGGTGAATCCCCGTGCTGAGCATCATCACAGATGTTTCCGTGTGCCAACGACAATTGGTTCAAGTTCTCCTGCGAATGCCCCGAAGCTAATCGGAGCCTTTGCGAATAAAAGATGCTTTGCGAGCCGGGTCGCGCAAGTGGAGCTGAAGGAATTCGCGACGGGATGTCTGGAGTAGGACTGCAGCTCCTTTATTATGAAGTTGCTCGAGAGGATTGACCGATGCCGCGCTGAGTGATCTCCACCTTGTGAATGCGGTATTCACCGGGTTGTGAAGGCGTCTCCCCTTTGTTATTCAAAACAGTCAACGTAGATTCCCCCCCAGGGCGCTCGAGACATTGCTCGGCTACGTCCCAGGGAATTCTGACGGGAGGAGAGAATAAAGATGTCTGCCAACCGACCCCAGGTATGCAACTACAAGACTCGCAATCGCAAGGAACGGCAGGGCTGGTTGTGGTTAGTTCAGTGCTTGGCGCTGCTCTTTCTAGCAGCGCTGGGATGCGTCTCAGCGGCGGCCCAGTCCGTCGCCTATGTGCCCACCCACAAATCGAATAGCGTTGCGGTGGTTAACACCGCGACCAATTCTGTGATAGACGTCATCCCAGTGGGGATTCAGCCCCTTAGCGGGGCCATGTCGCCGAATGGCCAAGAGGTTTATGTCACCAATTCCGGTTGGATATTCGGATCCAACTCCGTTTCGGTGATCAACACTATTACGAACACCGTCGTGGCGACGATCCCTGTTGGGAATTTTCCCATCGGCGTGGCCTTCACGCCGAACGGCGCCTTCGCCTATGTGGTGAATAGCAGTGCCAACAGCGTCTCGGTGATCGACACCGCCACCAGGACCGTTGTGTCCACGATCAATGTGGGAGCTAGCCCTTGGGGCGTAGCCTTCACTCTGAATGGGGCCTTCGCCTATGTGACGAATCAGTCCGCGAACAACGTCTCGGTGATCGACACCGCCACCAAAAGCGTGGTGGCCACGGTCCCAGTGGGAAACAACCCCGTCGGCTTGGCCATCACTCCGGACGGGGCCTTCGCCTATATAGCGAATTATTTGTCAAATAGCGTCTCGGTGATCAGCACCGCCACCAACACCGTTGTGAATACGATTGCCGTAGGTGCTACCCCCATTACCGTCGCCATCACTCCCAACGGAGCCTCCGCCTATGTGCCGAATGACGGCTCCAACAACGTCTCGGTGATCAACACTGCCAGCAACACGGTGACAGCCACGATCGCCGTGCAAGAAGCCAACCCTCGCGGCGTCGCCATCACCCCAGACGGGGCCTTTGCCTATGTCTCGAATAGAATGGCTAACACCGTTTCGGTGGTCAACGCGGCTACCAACAGCGTGGTCGCAACCATAATGGGAGTGGCCGTTTTCCCTGAGGCGGTGATCATCCGGTGATCATCCCGGCTCGATGACTTGGAGGAATAGGCAACAGCAATCTAGCAGGTCGAATCACCACCTGAATGTCAGGGGTACTGGTCCGTGGAGGCATTGGCGGGCGGCCGGTGCCGCAAAATGCCTCAGGCTTCTTCCGCTGTCAAAATGTTTGATTCGCCGGATGGGATCGACAGGGTGACAGGAGATTCAAATAAGCCCACCAAGAGCAACTCAGGTATTTCCCGCAGATTTCTTAGGGTGTTTACCTGCTTCCCCGAGGCCGGAGGCGCTACCTAATATTCCGCCATGCCGGGGCGTGCATCACAGACGGGGGAAGAATCACCCGAGAGCGGGATCTACTCCATCACACATCAGAATCACCAACTCCCCAACGTAGTGATCCTTCTTCTCAAGGGCGAGACATTTCCACCGTGCACGGAGTGCTTACCTCCGGTTTCTTTTGAGTCGGTAGGTGCAACCCCTTACGTCTCCGGACGTCCTACTATCGGCTCTACACGCTCTAATGTGCTCGATTCCTGGGCGAGCCCGATGAATGCAGTGAGTTTACACACCTGGAAACCGGTATGAGCAAAGAAGTTTGGCGCGAACTCCGCGGAAAAGCAGGCTCCGGAGAACCCATCACAAAGCTTCCTTTGGAGAAAAATTGTTATGGAGGTCAGCTAATGCGACTCGTTCGATCTGCAGGATGGATTGTCCCTGTCAGTTTGCTTTCGGTCTTTGCCCTAGCGGTGCTGTTTCATGACACGCCTGCAGTCTCCGCTCAGACCGGACCGCCCCCCAGCAGCTCGATTAGTAGCAGCTCGGGCCCGGTGTCGTGGGATTTCTCTGCCGTCGGGGGCGGTACGGTGACCAACGTGGGCATCCAGGACATCTGCCCACCGGGCATGTGTGACGACCATGACCTCACCGTCGTGCTCCCTGCGCCGGCGGCAACTTTTTACCAGACGATGACGGCCAAGCTGACCATTACGTACACTTGGACGAGCACGGTGCCTACCGACCTGGACGTGTTTGCTATCAGCCCCAGTGGGGCCGACCGCGGTCCGGGTTCGCCAGATGACACCTCGACTGGACCTGGTATAGAAATCCTGACTGTCACCGATCCCGTCGACGGAGTCTGGCACATCCGTTCGGTCGCCGCACTGGCGCCGGTGCCGACAACCGCTCACTCGGTAGTGACACTCACCACCGCCGCGCGGCCCACTTCGCCGCCACCACCGCCGCCCGCTCCGGGCGCACCAACGTTCGTTAACTATCCTGCGCCTGAGGACTGCACAGCGCCTAACACGCCACCAGGCTGCATCCAGCCCTCGTTGGGGTCAACCACTGCCGCGGAGCATGCCGCGGGTGAGCCGTCAATCGGCGTTGACTGGAGTACGGGCAAGACCTTCATCGAAGCCGGGAACCACACGCTGCGGGTGACCTTCAATGATTCCGTTACTCCTGCCACGGCCTTCTGGGAGGACCAGCGCTCGCCCTTCGCGCGTGTCAGCTTCGATCCCATCCTCTTCACCGATGACGGACACTTCGGCGGCACGAATCGCACGTTCTCGTCGCAACTCAATCTTGTCACCAGCGAGCTATCCTTCACTGATGACGACGGTAACACCTGGCTGCCGACCCAGGGTTCCGGGCAGCCAGCAGGCGTTGACCATCAGTCCGTCGGAGGCGGCCCCTACGCCGTGCCTGCGCCTGCGGTGCACGCATATCCGCACGCCATTTACTACTGCTCGCAGGACATCGTGACGGCCTTCTGCTCGCGGAGCGATGACGGCGGTCTCACCTTCGGACCCGGCCTTCCCATCTATGTCTTCACCAGCGTTAGCGGTGTTGACCGCCCGGTCGCCCCCGGAACCTGCGGCGGTTTGCACGGGCACGTGCGCGTTTCGCCGGACGGTACTGCCTATGTTCCCAACGAGACGTGCATGGACGCGACCGGCGTCAGCAGGCCAGGAGTAGCCGTTTCGACCGACAACGGTTTGAGCTGGATCGTGCGGACCGTGCCCGACGCCCAGAGCATCAGCCCCGGCAGTGACCCGTCCGTTGCGGCAGGCGCGAACAACACCATCTACCTCGGCTACGTCAACGTGGATGGGCACGCGAAGATCGCCGTGTCCCAAGACCGCGGCTTGCACTGGTCAAAGTCCAAGGACGCGGGCACTCCGTTCGGAACTCAAAACGCGGAGTTCGCCGAGGTGATCGCCGGCGATAACAACCGTGCGGCTTTTGCTTATCTGGGCACTCCGACCGCAGGCGATACCCAGTCCGCCGACTTCCGTGGCATCTGGCGTCTCTATGTTGCATTCACTTACGACACGGGCCGCACTTGGACCACCATTGACGCGACCCCCTCCGATCCGGTTCAGCGCGGCTGCATCTGGAATCAGGGCGGCAGCAACCCCTGCCGCAACCTGCTCGACTTCAACGACATCACAGTGGACAAATTTGGACGCGTGCTTGTGGGCTACGCTGATGGCTGCACCGGCTCGTGCGTGAACGATCCTTCACAGAACGCCTCCGCCGGCCCTGCCACTGCGCAGGATGCGCTTGCCACCATTGCGCGTCAGGTGGGCGGCCGCGGCCTTTTTGCCGCTCTGGACAGCACGCAATTCGGCACCAGGACCGGCAACATCGTAGGTGGCGGCAAGCTGTGCTACGGTGATTCCGCAAGTGGTGTCAGCGGCGGTCCGGACTGCAATACACATTAATGAGCCACAAACCTCTGCTGCGTTTTTTGTTTTGCGGATTGCTCTTCTCTCCAGCTTCGCTGATCGCCAACCAGGCGCCCGGCGGCCCGCCGCAGAAGACGAAAGCTGGCGATGTCCCTCCCTCCGCTAAGGAAGAGATTGACGTGTGCCGGCTGCTCACCAGCGCGGAAATCGAAGCTGTACAGGGCGAGCCGGTCAGGGAAACGAAGCCCAGCGTGCAGCCGAATGGCGGGATGCGGATGTCGCAATGCCTCTTCCGCACGGCCACGTTTGCGAAATCGATCACTGTGGCCTTGGTCGCGCCCGCTCCCGGCAAATCCTCTGCGCTCGCGCCGCGCAAATTCTGGCGAACGCAGTTCCATCCGCCCGAGCCGAAGGATGAAGACGAGCGGCCTGTTCCCGGCAAAGATCCGGACAAGGGTGGTCCCGAAGGTGAGGAGGACGCGCCGAAACCGCGCCACCTCGAGGGGCTCGGTGAGGAAGCCTACTGGGTGGGTAACGGGATCACGGGAGCGCTCTACGTCCTCGACGGCGACGTCTTCCTGCGCATCAGCGTCGGAGGGGTTCTCGAAGAATCCGCGCGCATCGAAAAAGCCAAGGTGCTGGCTCGCGATGTAATGAAGCGCCTTTGATCCCACGCGCCGCACTCAGCAACTCCATGGATATACTTTACCTACAGAGCGAGGCGGCTCTTTTGACCGGGCTCATCGCGCTTGGAATCCGCCGGTCTCATTTCTCGGAAAAGATGTAAATTGGACGACATCACTAACCCGGGGCTCAAGTGCACGGCGGGAGGGAAATGTATTTTGTTGGTGAGGTTGTCCGCCATAACACGGACGGCAATCTGGCCTTGGCGGTGTGGTTGCTGGTAAATCGACGCTGTGATGGTGCCCTTTTGGAAGTAGGGAGACATTTCCGCGAACAGGTCCGTGGTTATCAGCTTTACTTTTCCAGCCACGCCCCGCGCCCCAAGCGCATGGCACACCGGCAAACAATTCACCGTGTTTACGTAGATCCCCGCAAGGCTCGGGACACGGCGTAGGAGGTCGAAAGTTTTTTGGAAACTTTCATCTTCATCTTCGTGCCCTTCAATGACGCTCACGATTTTTCCGCCAGCGCAGTGCCGTAGGAACGCTTCCGAAAAGCCATCGGTTTTCTTACGATGATCCTCGGCAGTGAGCATGCCCGCAACGACCGCAACCTTCGAACCACGCGGAACGAGCTTGCCCATCAGTTCACCGGCCAGGCTGCCATTCAATGACGGCTCCACGCAGACGATGCTGGAACGGCGGCTCTCGGGGGCATCGGTGGATACGCAAACTACACGAATACCTTTCTCTTCCGCGTCGTCAATGAGCGGAGTCAGATCTTTTGGATTTCCTGCGGTGAGAATAATTCCGTCGACGCCGCTTTGTACCAGTTCCTTGAATACTTCGGTATCTCCTTCTCCGAGCGCCTGCACGGGACGATTCACGAACTGAGTCCCCAGTTGTCCGACGCGCCGGGCTTCATCCAGGACTCCGCTCCAAAGCTGGTCGTAGAAATAGTGAATCTCCCGGGGCATGCACACCCCGACTCGAGCGCTCGCTTTGGCAACGGACAAAGCACGAGCCGCTAGATTCGGGGTGTAGCCGATCTGTCGCGCAACTTGCAGAATCCTGTGGCGCGTGGATTCCTTGATCCCTCCGCGCCCGTGCAAGGCGCGATCCACAGTTCCAATCGAGACCTTCGCCATCTCGGCGATCAAGTGGATTCCGCTTCTCTCTTTAGCCATTTTTGACGCCCCAATTTCCTTGCGTTGGTGGCTCAAAAAATCTGAGTTATTCTCAAATGTTGTGGATTACCGCGTGAGTCAGGCGGCGTTTTCCTTGAGCCCTTCCTCTCTACGCTAAGCTGGGCGCTTGCTCGCAGTTGATCGCCCAGGGTATGCCGAATTGATCGATAAGCACGCCAAAGCGGACGCTCCAGAAGGTTTTCTGGAGGGGCATTTGCACTGCGCCGTTTTCCGCAAGCGCGTGAAATACCCGTTCTGCATCCACAGGGTCATCGATGCCAAGCAGCACGGCGAAACCCTTTGGTTGTTCATACTGCTCGGGAACAGGGTCGGAGCCCATCAAAACGTCGTCGCCGACTGTGAGAGTCGCATGGAGGATCTTCTCGCGCCATCTCGGTGGCACTTGTTCTGCCATGGGCGATTTGCCATAGGTGAGCATGGTGACGATTGTGCCCCCAAAGCATCGTTCATAAAACTTGAACGCGGCCTCGCATTGCCCGCCAAAAGCTAGATTGGGAGTCAATCGCATTGTGCGCTCCTTGAGATTGCCCGAAGCGTGATTGCCACAAGGGCACTTTTTGCCACTACGCTGGCACCCTCAAAAGTGCAATCGCTAGAAGGGAAAAAACGGTTCGCACGCACCTAGCCAGTCGAGAAAAACGCTTCAGAGCCGTCTGCAGATGAAGCATTTCAATCCTTGCAGTCCAAAAAGCGTGTGGTACTATATCACGGGCGTTAACGTGCACGTTAAATTCATTTCCTTTCTTCTTCGCTCCGTTCTTTTTGCTTCGAGGACACTTTCATGCTGCGCAGCCTTAGGCAAGTCTCTCGTCCTGCCGTTTTTCTCCTTTTGATGCTGCTCTCAGTCGTCTTGCCAGGTGCGAACGTCTTTGGAGCGTAGCGCGCCAGAAATCTATGCAAACCTGCGTTCTCGGAATCGACGCTGGCCTCCGATGAGAGCACAGAAGCTGCGCATGCTGCTCTTGGTGGGTGTGCTTTTCGAAGCCGCGTACGCTTATCCCTTGCTTGCCGAATCGAGCCACGATGCTTGGTTGCGGTATGCGCCAATCGCGGAAACTGCGCGGGAAAAATACGCCGCGCTTCCGGCGGCCGTAGTTGTCCTGGGAGATTCTCTAGCGCTTGGCACCGCGCAAGGAGAACTCATTCGGGGCGTCAGGGGCATGCTTGGAAAGACGCTGCGCGCCGAAAAAGATCGGCCTCGGGAGAAAGCCATTGTCTTGGGTACGTTCGAATCGCTTCAGGCCGTAGTGCCTTCTTTTCATCTTCGCAGTCCCTTGAACGAAGAAGGTTTTTGGCTGACGACGGGAAAAGTACACGGATTTCCCTGTCTTATTGTTACAGCCATGACTGACCGTGGTGTCTTGTATGGTGTGTTCGCGCTATTGAGCAAAATCGCTTCGAACGCGGACATCGCATCCTTGGACGAAGTGCAAAAGCCTTATGCCCGGCTACGCTGGGTGGACCAGTGGGACAACCTCGATGGTGGAATCGAACGCGGATACGGTGGGCGTTCGATCTTTTTCGAGGATGGCAAGGTCCGCACCGACTTGACGCGCGTCCGCGAGTACGCTCGCTTGCTCGCTTCCATTGGGATCAACGGCTGCTCCATCAATAATGTCAATGCAGATCCTCGCCTTCTTGAAGATGATTTTCTGCCGCAACTCGCTCGCATCGCTGACGCCTTCCGTGCATGGGGTATCCGGATCGCTGTAGCAATTGATTTGAGCAGTCCCAAGGTCATTGGAGGGCTGGATACATTCGATCCGCTGGACCCGCGTCTCATCCAATGGTGGCGCGAGAGAGTGGACGCGATCTACCGGCGGATTCCGGACTTCGGCGGATTTGTTGTCAAGGCGGATTCCGAAGGTCGGCCCGGCCCGTCCGCCTACGGCAGGACGCCCGCGGACGCCGCCAATGTGATGGCCCGCGCGCTCAAACCCCACGGCGGCATCGTTTTCTATCGGGCGTTTGTATACGACCATCACCTCAACTGGCAAGATCCTAAGAGTGACCGCGCGAAAGCCGCGTACGATATTTTCTATCCTCTCGATGGCAAGTTCGACGACAACGTCATCATTCAGATCAAACATGGACCCATTGACTTTCAGGTCCGCGAACCTGTTTCTCCCCTCTTTGCCGGGTTGCAACGCACCAATGTGGCAATGGAGCTGCAAATCACTCAGGAATACACCGGGCAGCAGCGGCATTTATGTTTTCTCCCATCGATGTGGAAAGAGGTGCTCGATTTCGATATGCACCTGAACCGGGATGGCACGTTTGTCAAAGACCTTGCTTCCGGCAAGGCGTTCCGTCGTCCGGCGGGGGGATTTGTAGGCGTTGCAAATGTCGGCACAGACGTGAATTGGATCGGGCATCCGCTGGCGATGGCCAATCTGTACGGGTTTGGCCGCCTGGCGTGGAATCCCGATCTTAGTGCGAGAACCATTGCTGAGGAATGGACGCGACTGACCTTTGGAAACGATCCAGCCCTTTTAAGTACGCTTGCCATCATGCAAGTCAATTCATGGAAAGTTTATGAGAGCTACACCGGTCCCCTGGGAGCCCAGACACTGACGGACATTCTTGGAAGTCACTACGGACCCGGAGTGGAATCGTCCGAGCGCAACGGCTGGGGCCAATGGCACCGCGCTGACCGTGACGGGGTCGGCATGGATCGTACTGTGGCCACCGGCACCGGCTATGCAGAGCAGTATCCTCCGCCCCTAGCCAAGCTGTACGAGTCTGTGGAATCCACGCCTGACGAGTTGCTGCTTTTCTTTCACCATGTGCCCTACACACGCGTGTTGAAGTCCGGCAAGACTGTGATTCAACACATTTACGACTCGCATTACGAAGGCGCGGAGCGCGCCGCGCAGTACGTCCATCAATGGGAATCGCTGAGGGGTCGCATCGACGAGCAGCGTTACTCTGACGTTTTGGCGCGGCTAGAATATCAGGCGGCTCACGCGATTGTCTGGCGAGATGCCGTCTGCAACTGGTTCTTTCGCACTTCCGGCATACCCGATGCGCAGCACCGTGTGGGGATTTATCCCGATCGCATCGAAGCGGAAGCCATGGAGCTCCAAGGCTACTCGGCCGTGGACGTCGTTCCGTGGGAAAACGCTTCCGGTGGCAAAGCAATCGAATGTCTGCAAACGCGAGGATGCACGGCTTCTTTTCGTTTTACGCGCGACGCAGCGTGGTACGAAATGGACATTGTGTACTTCGATCAGAACAATGGCAACTCTAGTTTTCGCGTATTGGTAGGCGATCAGGTAGTAGATGAATGGACGGCAAACGACATTCTTCCTGCGACGAAAATTGGAGGTGATTCTTCGACGCGGCGGCGCATTCGTGGATTGGCACTGCGCCTGGGAGACGAGATTCGCATCGTGGGAAGTCCCGACAGGGAAGAGCATGCTGCACTGGACTACGTCGAGATTCGCTCCTCACCGAACTGAGGTCATTCATTACGAACGCGGGAGCGGAATTCTTGTGACGGAGCGTTCGTTGAACTGTGCACAGCATTCGCGAAGAAGTATCTAGCTTCACCGAATTTTGCCGTTCTTCGCCAGGCCCTCCAGCCAGCGCCGTGCCGTCGCGGCTTCGGGGCTATCGCCATGGCTCTTCAGGAAATCGCGCAAAGTCTGCGCCGCGTCGTCGTACCGCCCTACGGCGGTGAGCGACTGCGCAACAAGAAGCTCAATCTGAGGCGCCTTTCCGTTGGACTCAGTCAGCGCTAGCTGGGAGGTTTTCAGCGCCTGGTCATATTTCTGGCGATAGTAATATGCTTTTCCCAGCGCCCAATGGGTCTCCCACCCGCCGGCTTCCAACCGCAGCGATTTCTCGAGCGGGGCGATGGCCGCTTCGTATTTCCCCTGGTCGGTAAGAGCCATACCCAGTGCCCCCAAAACGTGAGCGTTACTTGGATCCATCTGGGCGGCCTTTTCCAGAACGCTTTGCGCCTGCGTCCATTTGCGCAGATTTAGGTACAGCACCCCTTGGACAAAGAGCACGTCCGGGTGCCCGGGCGCGAGCTTCACCGCTTCGCCTACGTACTTCTCCGCCTCTGCCAGCTTGTTGGCGCTTAACGCTCGTAATCCTTTGTCGAGAGCTTCTTTCGCTTTCGGCGCGAGCAGCGGCTTACCCGGGACGCCGGCGCTTTCGTTTGAAGTCGGTTCCCGTTGCACGTAAACGTCGACTTCGAATTTCATGGCGACGGGCACGGTCACGTCCTTTTGTGCGGCTTTGTATCCAGTTGCTTCCACTATCAGCGAGTACGTGCCCAGAGTCCGGAATACGAAGAACGCGCGACCGTGAGCGGCCGCCGACTGGTCGGCGGGGACTCCATCATGGTAGAGCTTTACGGTAGCCGGCGCGGAGATAGCTTCTCCCGAACTGTCGCGCACCGTTACCGAGAGTTCCGCCCTGTCCCCGCGGGGAATCATTTGTTCATTTCCGCTGTCCTGGCATAAAGCCCGAGGCATCGACAGGAAAAGACAAGGAGTGAATGGCAGCAGGAACTTCGCAATTCGCGTAGGGGAGTGTAGCTTGGCAAAACGCATATATGCTCGTGAGGAACTGGTGGAAGAGTAGTCCTGCGCGCTGAGCGCGTCAAGAAGTAGCGAGCAGCGGAGAAAGCCAATCTTGAGCCGAAGAGAGATCATAAGTTCAGTGATTGTACCCTCCCGCCGGTTTTTGATGGACGGAAGGCCGAAGCTGGTGGAACGGTACGAGCGAACAGGTTCCATCAAACCTGTCGGGGTATTGGCGACGGCATGTAGGCGAAGTGGATCAAGCGCAACACGGCAAGTCCCAGCGGTGATCGCCGTGTGGGTCAACTGGCAACTCGCGAGAGACAGTTAAAGAACTTATGGGGATTGGGAACGTCTGCACGTCGGAATCTTTGAAAGTCTGAACGTCGGGGATAGCGGGAAGAGAGAAAAACTCGTGGCTTGAAGGGTGTGCGGCAGTTTTTAGAAAGAGTGCGGATCAAAAGAGTTGTGAAACACTCTTTGGGCAAAGAGTGAAAAGAGAGAGCGAATGACACCCGGCAATTCTCGTAAGAGCGGAATCTAAGGAGTTGCGGGCGTCACGGTCTTTTAAATGAAGGAAATAAAGGAGTTGCGGTGACGCATTTTCGTCACGTGACGACACTGCGGCTCGGCGAGAGTGGATGTTTAAGATCACGACGCGTGTTGACATATGAAGATAGTTTTGGCAAATGCTGATGTGGATAATAAGCAAGATTTTTTGGCAGGGCGCTGAAAAAGCCGAGTTGGAGAGGCGATATGCAGTGGTCGGGAAAGGAGGCCGAGCATTAAGTGATTGGAATTGTTGAAGTTGAGATTCTTTTCGACAGGAGTCGGAATCTTCCCGAGAGGGTCGGACAGAGCGGCAACGTTACGGTTGTAGCGGTGGAGGTGATCCGGACATTTTTTCGAGGAGGTCGTCCTCGGATTTCTTTTGGAGTTCGCGAACTTTGGCGAATTCCTGGCTGGCGGCGGCTGTATTGCCCATAGTCTGATACAATCGCCCCAGCCGGAAGTGGGTGTCCGGCTGAGCGGGATCCAGCTTCACGGCCTGCCGAAGCGCGGCCAGCGCCTCTTCATAGTGCTTCTGCTCCATATAGATGGCTCCTAAATCAGCATTGGCGATGCGAATGTCGTCCTTCAGATGCACCGCTTTCTTGAGCAAGGAGGTGGCCTTTTCCAGGTCGCCGCTCTTCAATTCGATATCGCCTAGATAGGCCAGGGCTTGAGGGTGGTCAGGGTCGACAGCCAACTCGCGCTGGAAGGCGGGTTTTGCATCATCATATTGATGCAGCTTCCAGTAGAGATAGCCGAGCCCAAAGTTTACGTTAGGCTCGGTCGGAGCAGTCTTTGCGGCGGCCTGGAACTCGCCAATGGCTTCGATGGTTCTGCCAAGACCGTCGAGCGCTTCGCCCATGAGGATGTGGGAGGCTGCGGAGTCGGGCTCCTTCTGTTGAATCCACAGGAACTGCTCCAGGGCACAGGAATAGTTCTTCGCCCATAAGCAACTGTGCGCCAAGAGGTGGTGCAATTCGGAGTTTTCTGGATCGGAGTTTACCGACATTTCGAGAGACCCGGTTGCGGCGGCGAATTGCTTTGCGCCGTAATAGCTCAGGCCCAGCAAGAGGCGCGCTTGAGTGCTACCCGGGTCTTGCGCAGCTGCGGTTTTGAGGGGGGCAATGGCTGCGGCAAAGTCGCCCTGTTTGAACTCGGCTAGACCTAGGTTGAGATGGATGCCAGGTAGCCTGGGATTGAGGGCGAGAGCTCTTTTGTAGGCTGCAACGGCTTCCGGATATTTTTGTTGCTTAGCAAGGACGACCCCAAGACTGGCAAAAGCGGCGGCGTCCTTTGGGTATTGCCTGATGATGGAACGCCAAGCGGCAGCGGCGGCTTCGAAGTTTCCCTTTTGCTCCAGGGCAACTGCTTCCGCCGGCGAGGGCGATTGAGCGGTTCCCGAGGAAGGTAAGAAGATCGCGAGGAGAAGAAGCCTTAGGAGGCAATCGTAAAGCTTCGGAATTCGGAGCATGGGAGTTCTCATCCGGTCTGCCATTCTGGGACAGCGAAGGGTTGCAATAAGGAGGATAGTGGAAAGCCAGCAGAATTTGGAAGGGAAGAGCACAGAAAAACAAAAGCCCCGTGCGCACAATGTGCGCACGGGGCTGAGTCCAACAAACAGGGTGTAAGGGTTAGAAGTAAATCTTGCCGCCGAGCTGCAAGATTCTTGGGTCGAAGGTTGAAGTGAACTGGCCGAAGTTGTTCGCAGCGCGTACGCCGTTTTTGTCGAACGTTACGGTGTTAGCCACGCCGTTAAATTGAGTGTGATTCCAGGTGTTGAAGGTTTCGAGACGCAGTTCGAGACGGCTGCCGCGCTCCTCGTTGAACCAGAAGCTCTTGAAGAGCGAGAGGTTCCAGTTGTCACGACCAGGTCCGCGGAGAGCATAATGGCCGAGATTGCCCCAACTGCCGAGTGCCGGTGCCGCAAAGACCGATGGATTAATATACTGGATCACGTGGTCTCCAGGCTGAACAGCGTTCACATAGGAAACCTTGCCGATAAGGTCTGGACGATTGCTGGCATTTGGCAAGCCGTTGCTGGCCTGGATACCGCCGACATGAATATCAACCGGCACACCGGACTCCACGGTCACGATGCCCGAAACCTCCCAGCCGCCCAGCGTGGACTTCACGAGGCTGCTGGAATTGTTCCGGAACACCGGGATGTCATAGACGAAGTTGACGGCGGCGTTATGCGGGCGATCAAAACCGCTCGGGCCGACGTCATAGCTCCATCCGCTATACGGATTGGTGATCTGCGACAGGTCCGCGCCGCCCGGACCACGGGAGTCGGCTGCGGAATCGATCGCGCGCGAATAGGTATAGAAGGCGCGCAGGGTAAGGTCCCGGCCAACCTGAGAGTTCACGTCCAACTGCAGGCCGTTGTAATGAGAGTTGGCCTGGTTGGTGGAAAAGACGATGGAATTGAAGCCGCCGTAAGTCAGTCCCGGAGCGGTATTGAAGCTTGCGCCATTGATGAGCGCAGGCAGAGCGGCCGGATCGGGTAGGTTGGTTTGCGTCCGGTAGCTTTGGAAGTGGTTCGAGTTGCCCACGTAGGCCAGAGAGAGCACAGTCTTCGTACTCAGCGAATGCTGAACCCCGAGGCTCCACTGGTAACTCTGAGGCAGTCTATAGTTTTTCGGGTCCAGGCCGGTGATGCCGGCCGGATTAATCGGGAACGTCGCGGCAGTGCCTGATGTTAACGCGATCTTGGGGTTATCCATCTCGACTGGTCCCGGAGTATTGACGTTCAAGCTGAAGGGAATGTTGGGACCAGCATCGTACATGTCGTTGCCCTGAATCCGTTCGTACATCATGCCGAAGCCGCCACGAAGGACGGTCTTGCCACTTCCTGTCAAATCATACGCAAACCCAAGGCGTGGACCGAATGCGGCCCAGTGATTGTCCACGAGTCCCTTGGGTATGCCATTTTTCCCTGGAATGCCGATGCCGTTCAGGTACAACGGGACGCCTGCCAGAATCGAGTTAGGACTAAAGCCCAGACCTGGGCTAGGGCCGGAACAACCCGGGTCCGTGGTTGGATTGGCACTTCCGCAGATGGATCCGAAAGTATTGAAAGTAGCCTTCATGGTCGGGTCATAGAGGCTGGGATAGAAGTTGCCCATGCGATTGTTGGCTTCGTAGGTGTGCGGCACGCCATCCCAGCGCAAGCCGAGATTCAAGGTGAGCCGTTTGTTTACGCGCCAGTTGTCCTGCACATAAGCCGCCCAGGAAACGTTATTCCAAAAGCCGTGGTCTTGAACGGCAAGTTCCGTGTAGCCGTTCGCGGTGCCGAGTAGAAAATCTGCGAAATCGTTGCCGGTGAACAGCCCGTTGAAGCTGAAGCTGCCCTGAGTGGTGCCGAACAGATCCTGAACCTTCTTATAGATCGCCCAACTGGCTCCGAACTTGAGCTGGTGGGTTCCCTTGGTGAGCGAGATGTCATCGCGGATCTGGTAGTCATCGGCCTTGTTCTTCCAGGGCCAGCTGGCGATTTCGAAATGTGTGCCCGTCCCGCCGCTCAAGTCGATATTCGGGATACGGGACAGGTTGTTTGGTCCCGTGAACAGCCGGGCGCCTGTGAATCCGGCATCTTTGGCCGATAGGCTTTTCAACCCGGCACCCGCGAAGGGAATGATATTGATGCGATTTCCGTTGTAGTTGAACGCCACTTCGTTCAATAGGGTCGGGCTGATCGTGTAGGTGGTATGGACCACCGCGCTGTAGGACGGGTTCCCGAACGTGTCGCCGACGGTCGGAACGTTGGCGCCGCTCCATTGGCTGACGGCGTAACCCTGTGTAACCTGCTCCGCGATGAAATGACCAAACACGGAGAACTTACTGCTGAAGTTGTGGTCGATACGAACGACTTCCTCTTTCAGGTTCGTGGGCACGCTGGAGCTGCCGAAGAATAGATTGCCGTTCGTGGGCTTGGGGAAAATGCCCGCGGTGACCAAGGCATTCGCGTTCGGATCAATCATGCAGGATGGAATTTTGTTGCTAGGAAAAGGCTGTCCTTGCACGATGCCCGCGGGAGCGACGCCACCGGGACAGTTTCTGAAAAGCACGCTGGAAGCAGCCTGAGACGCCGACGGAACAGTGATGACTGTTGACTTCGAGCTGAAATCACCAGTGTAGGTGGCCGGATCTGGAACAGGCTGACCGCTGCTTGGGTTACCCTGAATGAGGCGGCGCCATTCCATGTTGTAGAAGAAGAAGGTCTTCTTCCTGTCCGGATTGTAGAGCTTGCTGAGCGTGACCGGGCCGCCGACGTTGAAGCCGAAAACGTTCATACGCAGCTTGTTCGCTTTAGTTGGGCTAAAGAAATAGTGGGCGTCGAAAGCATCGTTGCGATTGAATTCCCACGCCGAAGCATGGAGCGTGCTTGAGCCAGACTTCAGCACCATGGTCATGGTGGCTGCGGATGAGAGGCCGTAATCGGCGCTGTAGTTCGAAGTCAAAGCGCGGAATTCTGCAATCGCGTCGGAAGAAGGAGCAATGCTCATGCCTCCGGCGCCGCCACGGTCGTCATCTTCGCCGCCGTCCAGCAAGTAGATGTTGTGGTTTTGGCGGAGCCCATTGAAGGCAACGTTGGCGTCGCCGCCCACCGGAGTGTTGACGAAGTTATTGATCTGGCTCGAGGCGCCGGGCGTCAGGGCCGCTAACTGGTAGATGCTGCGTCCGTTGACAGCGATTTGCGATACCTGCTGGTCGGTAATGACGTTGCTGACCTCGCCCGAGTCCGATTGCACGCGGACGGCATTGGCTTCTACGGTCACCGTTTCCGATGCCGCGCCCAACGTCAACTGGAAATCGACACGAGTACGGTCGCCAACTTGCAGCACCAAGCCCTTCTGCTCGGCAACTTTGAAACCCGAGGTTTCGGCTTTAAGGTTGTAGTGGCCAATTGGCAGGTCGACCGCTGCATACTGGCCGGCATCGTTCGTGGTGAACGTGCTCGCTAGATTGGTCTCCAAGTGCGTAATCGCGATTTTCACATTGGCGACTACGGAGCCCGATGGGTCCGTAACCGTGCCAACGATGGTGGCGTTCTGCGCCGATGCGCGGAATGGCAAACCAGCCAACAGCACAAAAAGAATCAGGAGATAGCGTAGACTGGAAAACTCATTTGCATGCAAATTTGGAATCTTCATTCGTGTACCCCTTCGAGGAGAAATTTGCGCGAAAAAGAGAGCATGAGGACAACAATAGGATTTTGTTGACGACTCATATTCTCTCCACCCCACAACACAATCCAGAAAGAACCCGAACCCCTAAAGCATTACCGGACGTAATGCATTTGTACTTGTGGTTATTTAGAGCCAAGAGAGAAAGCTTGTCAAGCAGAAATAATGATATTTTAATTTTTTATCGTTTGCAAGGAAGGTAGCCCCCCGCACACTTCGGCCGCCCAGAATCCATGTTTCAGCCAACCCTTGGGACTGAAATGATGTTCGACTGAAATAGAACAAACCCCGCCGTTAACGTTAACGGTTGAATTGCTTGTATTATTTAAATGAGTGCTTGTCAAGCAAATTTTGACTAAGTGACGTGACGACCGGTAATTTGGACGATCATCGACTTGTTAGGGGAACAAAGACGACTTGACGGTTAGCGAGACTGAGCATTAGTTAGCGCGATCGTTGGCAGCGAGACTTGTAGCTGAGTGCTACATTATGACTGGGCCGCAAACGGGAGGCAGATCGGCTTCGCCCCAAAACCGAGATGATCACACCCAAACGAAGGCAGGGGACAGACTGGTGTTTGGCGTTGGGTTTTGCGACGGCTCAGGTCCTGGCGGTACTTTCGATTTTGCTCTCCGCGCTTGGCGCACGCGGCCAACAGGCTTCCGATCAGAAGACAAAGCAGCCGCCTCCAAGCATGGGTGTGGCAACCGGTGCGGCGCATCCCGCGATCAAGGATTCGCATTCCCGGCCGATTACGGCCGGCGGATTCGTGGACGATGCCCCCATCGTGTTCAGCGACATCACGAAACTAGCAGGTCTCGAAAAGTTTTTGCATCGCTCTGGAAGTCCGGACAAGAAGACGATCTTAGAAACTATCGGTTCGGGCGTGGCGTTGCTCGACTATGACAACGACGGATGGCTCGACATTTATCTCCTGAATGGTTCCACGATGGCGGCATTGAAAGGGAAGGAAACGCCGCCTCGAGCCATGCTTTTCCACAATAACCATGACGGCACTTTTAGCGATGTCACTGAAAAGGCGGGTGTCTCGAACGAACGCTGGGGATTTGGCGTGGCCGTGGGGGACTACGATAATGACGGCTGGCCGGACATCTACGTCGCAAACTACGGCAAGAACCGCCTGTATCACAACAACCACGACGGCACTTTCACCGACGTCGCCGAGAAGGCCGGTGTGGCACTGGGGGGATGGTCGACAGGACCTACTTGGG
>WNGC01000834.1_pt1 | contig 20919 bp, 14 predicted proteins | sample 5400051 | NCBI WGS metagenome assembly WNGC01 (sample SAMN13153368, study PRJNA577476) | soil metagenome | isolation source: 20 cm soil or saprolite under grassland replicate 2 | place: USA:California | collected 2016-06-15
CAACAATGCACAGCGGCCGTTGAGCACGCCGATTTGTGAGGGTACTAAAACCTGTCTCAATTTGGGGGTTCACTCCAGACAACGAAAATGCCAAGGAATGGATTTCGGAACGGCGGTAAATGCTTTAGACTCAGAGTGACTCCTACTGTGGGCGTGTAGCTCAGCTGGGAGAGCACCTGCTTTGCAAGTAAGCAGGTTAAATCATATAAGTGCCGCATCTGGTGTCGCTTACACGGAAACATGCGGTGCAACCACCCTCTCGAATTGGACTGACGTTGGACCGAAGTCTGCCTTATAGGTCTTTGGAGCAACGCCGTTGTGCGCGCCATGTGACTTCTCATCGTGGGAATGTCCAGGCAGCACTCGAACCTGCGACCCCTTCTGTTAACAGCCAAGCGACCAATTTGCGCAAATCATGCGAGAGCTGGCGCTAACCGAAGAGAATCAGTAAATTGCGAGGAAACGGAACGAATCACTCTCTCCTTCTTTGTTCACTTTTCGTTCGCATTTTGCGGCCATTCATCGCAATTAGCGTTATGTTTTTTATGAGAGCGGAGGGGATGTTTTTGTGGGTCGCCGCTCGGTTGCGATCGGGTGATCGAACCTCAGTCCCGCATCACCTAGAAGTTTCATCACGAGACCTTCTGGGTTATTATCCCGAGAGGTTTCTGACTCGGGAGAAATCGAGATGGGCCCCAGCTTCCCGGTCGCACTCTGCTTTGCGGCCTTTGTACTTTTCCCCACGCGTATTGGTGCCACGCCAGCCCAAGAGTCCTCGGCTAAGTCGGCAGTCCCTACGACCACGTCCGCTAAGGCATCTGAAAACGACAGCAACTCCTCAGAGGCATACGTATTTGACTTGATCCAAACAAGAATTGCTTTTGAAGCCGACGGTAAGGGCTACCGCGACCTTGTCGCACGAGTCAGCATCAAGTCTGAATCGGCGGTGCGCGAATTTGGCCTCCTTACCTATCCCTTTGCTTCGAGCTTCGAGTCGCTTGAGGTCATCTACGCGCGTGTGCGCAAACCAGACGGGAGCGTTGTGGAAACTCCCGCCTCGGACATTCAAGAATTGGATTCTGCGGTCAGCCGCGAAGCACCCATGTACACGGACCAGCGGGAGAAGCATATCGCCATTAAATCGTTTTCCGCTGGTGATGTGCTGGAACTTCATATCCGCTGGACCATCCACGAACCGATTGCGCCCGGGCACTTCTGGTTCGATCACAACTTTTTCCGTGAAGGCGTCTGCCTCAAGGAAACGCTGGAAATCGATGTGCCGCGCGATCTTCCGGTCAGACTGCGCAACTCCGACCCGCAGCCTTCCGTCCGGGACGATGGCGCTCGTCGCGTATATACCTTTGAGAAAGTAAATCTCAAAAAGCGAGAAGAATCCAAAACTCCCGCATGGGAGAAAAACTACAGAGGCATCCCGCCTCCGGACGTTCAAGTCTCTTCCTTTTCTTCCTGGAAAGAGGCGGGAGATTGGTTCGACGCTCTGGCAAAGCCAAAGGCCGCGGTAACCGCCGAAATCCGCTCGAAGGCGGAAGAGCTTACTAAGGGCAAGACGACAGACGAGGAGAAGATACGAGCACTTTACGACTTCGTGTCATCGCGTTTTCGCTATATCGGGATCGATCTCGGTCTCAGCCGCTACACTCCTCATTCCGCAGCGGAAGTTCTTGTCAATCGATACGGGGATTGCAAGGACAAGCACACCCTCTTCGCCGCGCTGCTGCAAGCCGTTAACGTGGCCGCTTATCCCGTGCTGATCAGCTCGAGCTACCGTATAGATCCCTCATTTCCCTCGCCCAGTCTTTTCGATCACGTCATCACTGCGATTCCTCAAGGCGAATCTTTTGTCTTTCTTGATACCACATCAGAAGTCGCTCCGTTTGGTCTCCTGGTTCGCAATCTGCGCGACCGCCAGGCCCTTACAGTTCTTCCCTCTCAAGGCACTCGGCTGATTGCTACGCCGGCCAATCCGCCGCTTCCGAACTACGAAGTTTTTCACATCGATTCTTCGATCGACACGAAGGGTACGCTCGATGCGAAAATGAAACTCGAGGAACGCGGCGACGGGGAGCTTGCCCTTCGCCTTGTCTACCGTGCCACTCCACAAAACAATTGGCAAGAACTCACCCAGAAAATTATTGGCGGTATGGGTTTCGGCGGCACGGTCAGTAATGTTTCCGTAGAGCAGCCCGAAGATACGGCCCAACCTTTCTGGATCTCCTTTACCTACCACCGTGTCGATTTACCGGACTGGAAAAACCACCGCATTGTTTTTCCCGCTCCGCCCATTTTCATCCAGGAACTGAACGAGGAACAAAAGCTCTCGAAAGATCCGCTTCCGTTGGGTTCTCCGCAAGAGGTCACGTACGAGTCCACAGTCAAGTTCCCAAAAGGGTTCTCCCCGCTGCTCCCGCAGAAAGTGGAACGTAAGTACGACTTCGCGGAGTTTTCCGCGACCTACTCCCTCAAAGAAGACACACTGCATGGCACGCTACATTTCAAGACCATGTTGAACGAAATCCCCGGCACAGATCGTTCGAAATTCAGCAGCCTGGCTAAGGCTATCGAAGATACGGAGCGCAGCTATATATTTCTGAAGGGTGATTTTCTAAGCATGAGCAGCCTGTATTGCGAAGACGGGCGCGCTTCGGAGGCCGTCGCTCTTTTGAAAAAGGCCATGGACGCGCAGCCGGACGTCCCCGAACACCTCCATGTTGCTTTGGGCAAGGCTTATCTTCGAATCCCCGATGTAGAGAAGGCGATGCCTGAATTCAAGCAGGGCCTTGGGAATGACGACGAGAACAACGAACTCAACGAAGTTGCGTACGCACTCGCCGAGGCCAAGGTGCACTTTTCCGAAGCGCTGGAGTACTCCAGCCGCGCTGTTAAGGCTCTTTCCGAGAAAACCATGGACATACGTCCAGAGGATGCGGAGCCTTCCGATTTTTCGCTCATGCTGCAACTAGCGGCAAATTGGGACACCCTTGGCTGGATTAAATTCCGCGCCGGCGATTTTCCTGGTGCCGAGAAGTATCTGCAAGCGGCCTGGGAAATTGTACAAGGCGCAGTCATCGGCGAACATCTCGTGGAAACGTACGAAAAGCTTGGCAAGAAAGAAAAAGCTGCGGCCATCTGCAACATGGCCCTTTCTTCTTATCTCCCCGGAGACCCTGCTACTCATGAGAAGCTTTCGGGCGAGATGACTCATCTTCGTCCTTTCTTGACGAACACGTCTGGCCTTTCAGGCGCCTCAAGGTCCGCCCATTCTGTCGACGGTGGGGTCGCACTCAGCGATATGCGCGACTTGCAGGTTCCGTTTCGAACTAAGCTCCAAGCTAATTTCGTGACCGGAAATTTTCTGATCTCCGTCAGCAATGGGCGCAAAAGCAACGACGCGGTCTTCCTTTCCGGTGCCGAAGAACTGCGCGGTGCCATCGCCGCTTTGGCCGCTCTCAAGTATCCTCAGTCGTTTCCAGATGACACTCCTGCCCGCGTTATCCGTAAAGCGATCCTGAGTTGCTCCATCTATTCCAAGAACTGTACCCTGGTTCTGATGCTCCCCACAGACGCTGCGGTCCCTGTGCCTCTCCGGGTTCCTGCGCCGACGAATCCGGGCTAAGACATCGCCATTGGGTTGACCGTCATCATGGCTCCTCACCCGCTACTTCCTTTACCTTCTTTCTCTCAGAAAGACCTAAGACAGGTGCATGGGAAACTGGAGAAAACGCGCATTTCACGTACCCATGATACCGTCCAAAGCTCACCGTGGATCCAGCTTTTGGCGCTCTGCTCGCGCATGAGGGCACCGCTGAGGGCCGGCCCAAACACCGATTTGGCGGATGTGCAGAAAATCCCGGCTGAACAAACCTAAAAACCCAATCACTGTCGCGCTTCTAGGAAACTCGCTTGCAGCCTGGCAAGATGCAAGACTGCAACGTGTAATTGCTTGAAAAGGAACGCTCTTGGACCGAACGGACCGAGAACGAAGTCAAAGGTGTTCGGAGAATAGCTATAAACATCTGACAGGATGAAGGTTGGACCTGATGCGCGGGCAGCTCAATTTGTAAGAACATCTGCCTCGACGGTAGGCAGTCAATAGGTAGTCATCCTAAAAAAAATCTATTAGAATCATATGGTTATCGTGGGCGTGTAGCTCAGCTGGGAGAGCACCTGCTTTGCAAGCAGGGGGTCGCCGGTTCGATCCCGGCCACGTCCACCAATCGTTTTGATGGCAAAAGACTTATTGGATTCATATCTCATTTCCTCTCCCCGCTGTGCACGAACTGTGCAAAATAGGACTGATTGGAGACACTGTGCACAATCATTAGAAATCCAAATTGCTGAAAACACGGAGCGTTTTTGCCACAATAGAATTGTTGGAGATGGAGATCAGTGCTTAAAAAGCAGGCGCGCTCTTCCCACCATGAATTCCAACCTGTCCACTGATTCTAAATGCGAATTACAGCGCGGATTGATCTAGATATCAAAAGTGGCGGTGTTGAAATTTCGAGAACAGTCGTTAATGCTTCCAGGATAAGAGAACCTGCCTCGTGAGCAGGTCCCCTAACCATTGAAATGTTATTATTGTGAATTGTCTTACCTATGCAAAGATAAAAACGGATTTTGAACAAGATTACCTACAGCCTTGAGTCGTCATCGTCGGACGTCCAGAAGTCAATTCAGTGTCAAACCAAAACGCGCTCACTCGATGAGGAGCGAAAGGATCGAGGTTATTGAACAAGGGGTCCCGTTCGAACGGATGCGAATTGTCCAACTGAATCGGCGGCTCTCACAGGTCCCATTCAGGCCGTCGATTCTCAATACCTGCGCATGGAAGTCTTCGAATCTCTTGCCGGTCGATCCCATTGGCAAACGGTTTTGCATGAGCCGTCGATCCGCAGTCGATTGGGATCAATCGTGTTTGACCTACAAAATAGAATTACGTTCACGCGAGCCTGCGAAAACAAGCATTCCGCGCGAAGGCCATAGTGCCGCTGCTGCTCGAGAAAAATACCGAAAACCTAGTCGCCCTTACGGTAGATGTCCATGATGTTCCAATGACCGGGGGTCGGCGTGGGAGCATTTTCCATGGACGCGTGGATCACGGTAGGCAAATTGGATGCGAGTGCTTCACGGAGAGCCGGGCCCAGCTCGGCTGCGGAATTAATCGTCACTCCGCGAGCACCGAACGACCGAGCGAGCGCGGCGTAATCGACACGATACTCCTTGCCGTCGCGTTTGAACATGCAGCCGAAGTCCCAACCGTAGTGCATTGCCTCCAGCCCGCCAATGGTGCCGAAGCCGGCATTGTCCATCACCAGCCAAACGACCGGCAGATTCGCTTCCATTGCGGTGGCAATCACGGAAGGATTGGTGCTGAAACCACCGTCTCCGACCAAACAAACAGCCGCTCTGTGGGGTTGCGCCATTTTCACACCGAGCACGGCTCCAGCGCCAAAACCCATCGTGGCGAGGCCGCTCGGAGTGATGAACGTGCCCGGGACAGTGATGGGAAACTGCTGGGCCACACCGTTCTTGTTCCAGCCGACGTCTGTAACGACAAAGCCGTCTTCGGGCAGAGCCATTCTGAGTTCACTTAAAATTCTTTCAGGCCGCATTGGAAACTGGTCGGAACTCCACTCCTTGGCCCAGTTGGCAGAAAAGTTCTTGCGACCGTGAGCGATCTCCTCGCGCAATCTGCCGCGGTCGCGATGTTTCCGGCCCTTAGCGACTCTGGCCAACTCGGCTAGAGCCAGCTTGGCATCGGCGACCACGCCGAGCTCAGTTGAAAAATTCCGTCCAATCTCGGCAATGTCGGCGTCGATGTGAATCAGCCGCGTGGGAGGAATCGCGAAGGTGTGCTCCGGGTACCATGAACTCGAATTGGCTTCCGCCAAGCGGGAGCCCACGGCAAGGATGAGATCGGCGTTGCGGCACTTCTCATTGGAAATCGGTGTTCCCCAAAAACCCGTCATCCCTAGAAGCAAGGGATGGTCCTCCGGCAGACATCCCTTGCCCATGAGTGTGTGTGCTACAGGCAATTCCAGAGCTTCCGCTAATTGTCTGAATTCTGTCGTGGCGCGCGCCAGCTGCACACCACCCCCAGCATAGAGAACGGGATTCTTTGCCTCTGCGAGAGCCTGAACAATCCGCTCGGCAATCGCGGGGTCAAGCGCGGGTCTGGCAATCTCAGGAGGTACTTTGTTGAATGCGTCTACGGGTAAGTCCGCCGAAAGCATGTCCATCGGAATGTCCACCAGGACGGGGCCCGGCCGGCCCGTCTGTGCTAGATGGAAGGCGCGCTCCATGATGCGCGGCAAATCTTCGACGCGCTCCACACGGTAGACGCGCTTGCAAAATGGACGATAGATTTGGCTCTGATCGGCATCATGGTGCAGGTTTATCTCTTGGTGCGGGTGCCGGCCGTAATAGTAGGAAGGAATGTCACCAGCGATGACCACCATAGGTATCGAATCGAGAGCAGCCGTCGCGACGCCTGTGGCCGCATTTGTAAGCCCTGGGCCAAGATGGCTCAACACAACACCGGTCTTGCCCGTAGCTCTTGCATAGCCATCCGCTGCATGCGCTGCGATCTGTTCGTGGCGGGTGGAGATAAACCGAATGCGACTCTTGCCCAGCGCATCCAGCAATGCAATAACCGTGTGGCCGCACAAACCAAAGATCACCTCAACGCCAAGGCGCTCCAGGTATTCAACCAGCAGATAAGACGAAATCCGCTTTTCCGTCTTGTATTCGGTTTGCAGACCGATTCGCGCGTTTGTCGTCATGACAATGCGGCTCCCTTTTTTCTATCCATCCACGATTACAGAACTCGCCAAAGAATTAAGAATCGGAGTACAAGTCACCCAAAATTCGGCCACTGCGCTGAATGGCGTTCCGGTAGCGCTTCAGCTGGAGGTTCTTCAGCAGCGACGTTACATCGACGATGCGTCTCGGCGAACGCCGATGACGTTGGATTGTCTGTTACTTCTGCCCTGAAAGACATGCTTTAACGGTGCGTTACGGTTACTTAAGCCGATGACGGCATCCATCGTGGTGCCGCGGTGTTACTACCTTGAACAGTTCGCCTCCCGTTGCGAACGTCGAACACGGAGACGCCGACGAACTATTTGACCGAGGAAATCGGATGGGGCTGAACTGGGTACGGAACCAGGCCCGCAGCCCATTTAATCGCCTCCATATACATGTTCTGCACGCGCGGATCGTCCCAGGCAGCATCTGGATGGCCCAGACAGGAATAAAGCACCCGCCCTTTGCCGTAGTTCTTGATCCACGCGATGGGAAAATCGTTATCCGTGCGGTGCACTTCCGGATTTTTCATGTCCAGCTTGGAAGTATCGAGGCGCGCAAGAACGTCCACTTTATCGCGCGAATAGGGACTAGGCGTCATTGCGTACATTTCATCACGCACATGTGGATCGGCGACAAATGCCTGCATACCAGGAAAGTCGGGGCGCTCGACGATTACGCTGGCGTCCACCACTCCCCAGGGATGGTCATCGAAATACGCTCCAATCATCTCCCCGTATTCCGGCCAATAGTACCCAGCCGCGGTGGCGGTATGAATGGCAACAATTCCCTTGCCATCACTTTTCACAAAGGAAAGCAGGTCTTTTTTCTGGCTGTCGGTCAGATTGAGTTCACCATTTACATAGAGAACCACCACATCGAAGAAGTCGAGACTGCGGCCACGAGCCTCTTTGGAGCCGCATTTCGCGTAGTCACCCTGGCCGTAAACTATTTCCTTCGTGAAATTGTGCGTATCGGTCCGGATCAGCATCATCATGTTGTTCTTTCGCGCCAGTTGCGAAAGCGTAGCCATGGCCGTGCCGACGGAAATTTCATGCGCGTTCTGCGCGCCTTCCGAAATGTCGCCGAGGAAGAGCACTTTGATCATTCCCGCATAAGGATCACGCGGAGGTCCGCCGGTGCGAGAACCGGGCGACCCGGGAACGCGCGGGCCTCCGACAATCTGTCCTCCGGCGCCGACCGTACCCGCAGGGAGACTCGGACATCCGGATTCCGCCCTGCCTGCCGGAGGAGGCGCTTGGGCGTACATCGCAATTGCGAAAGGCGCGGCAAACGCAACCACAGCCAATCGACGAGTCATTGATTTCAAAACCGTCCGCCCTGCGGCGCGACTTCGCCGATTGCTGATGCCGCACATAGAGTCTCCCCCCTCTCGTTCGCTCACCGAACACCGACCCGAAACCGGCACTGCCCACTCGCCGCGCACCTGCCGCTCGACAAATCAAGGAAGTGTGAAGGCCACCACCTCGTCGGGACTGTCATTCGCGTGATTATGAACGGCGCGAAGAGAGCCCGGACCGCCAACGGTGATTGCCACCATCTGCTTTCCGCTGCTGTCCAGGTAGGTCAAGGGGCCGGACACGGCCACACCATCCAGCTTCGCCGACCACAGTTCTTTCCCGGTCCGCGAATCGAATGCGCGGAGCATATTGTCGAGCGTTCCGCCGATGAAAACCAAACCCCCGGCCGTAACTATGCTCGCGCCAATATTTGGGGTCCCCGTGGGTTGTTGATTGTGAGAGGGAGGATGCGGCACGCTGCTCGCAGCCGCGACTGGGGCGGGGGACGGATTAGCGACAGGGGAAAGATTGGCCGCAAGATAATCGAGGATCACCGCCCTGTCCACATCGCTTACTTGCATGCCCCTGGAAACCATGGTGTTGACGACGTCGGTCCAAGCTTCCTTGGAAAGTCTTATGCTCGTGGCGGTCGAGAGTGTATGGCAATTCGAGCATGTGGCAACGGTCTCGGTCTTTCCGGGTCCATCCGGGAGGATTGCAGGAGTCGCCGAGGCGGTCGCTCCACTCTGCTCCAGATCATCGTAATTTCCGAGTGGCACGCTCCAAGCAATATCACCCGTATTGGCGTTCACAGCGGTGAGCAGGCCCCAAGGCGGCTGCTGGCACGGAAATCCGTCCGGCCCCACGAATCGGGATACGGCTGCGACGTTGCGGTAAGGCATGGGACCGCCTGCCTTTTCGGGAACCATCTGCGTCAGCACGCCGAGTTCGCTGGTGTTGACAAACACATACCCCAAGTCCGGATCATAAGAAACGCCACCCCAATTTGCCCCGCCGACTGCTGAGGGAAAATTGACAGTCGGGGTTAGTCCGAGAGGCGTGTATGGGCCGTTGTTGTGCGCGGTGGACCATTTCTCGGCACAGCCTTGCGCCGAACTCGGAGTCATCTTTGTCAAATCCGCCGCAGTCATGGTGTTCCGAGTAAGCGGAGGAGGCTTTACGGTGAACGGCTGCGTCGGCCAGGAAACTTCTCCCGGCACATCGCTCTTCGGTACGGGCCGCTCCTCGACCCCGAATACTGGCTTGCCGGTCGTTCGGTCCAGAATAAACAGCATTCCCGACTTGCTCAGGCCCGCGACTGCGGGAATCGTGGTTCCATTGTGATGCACATCGATCAGGGCTATGCCCACGCTATCGGTGTCCCAGGTATCGTGATGAACCATCTGGAAGTACCAAAGCGATTTTCCGGTCGATGCGTCGAGGGCCAAGATGCAATTCGCGTAAAGATTTGTACCCACGCGGTCAGCGCCATAGTAACTGTCGGCGGGATTTCCCGTCGCTATGTATACGATCCCCTTTTTTTCGTCGATGCTCATGGGCGACCACGCGCTGGGGCCAGAACGATCCTTCCAGCCATCGGGAGCTCCCCAGGTGTCGCTTCCGAATTCGCCCTCGCGCGGCATGGAATGGAAGCGCCAGACCAGCTTTCCGGTCAGAATGTCATAGGCTCGCGGGTCGCCGTTGCCGGTGGTTCCCCGGCTGGGACCCTCCTGCGTTGCGGGCGCGACGATCGCGAGATTGCGGTAAATCACCGGGGGCGAAGTCAGTTGGAAGCCTTTGCGGAAAGAGGGATCCGAGACGGGTTCTTTCAGATCCAGCTGGCCATGATCGGCAAAGGTTTCCACCAGATTGCCCGTCGCCATATCCAACTCGATCAGACGTCCATCCGATGTTCCCATCACTATTCGCGGCGGTGTTTTCTGATCGCCGGGCCAGTAGGCGACGCCGCGGCTTCCCCGGACGGATTTTTCTTCTGGGTCAAACTTCCAGATTTCCTTTCCCGTGGTGGCATTGAGGGCGATGACGTGGTCTTCCGGAGTGGTGAAGTACATCACGCCCTTGATGACAAGCGGCGTTGCTTCAAACGTCCTGCCTTTCAATCCGGTGTTATATGTCCATGCGACGCGGAGATGGTCCACATTTTTGCGGTCGATCTGTTTAAGAGAAGAATATCTCTGCGATGCGGCATTCTGGCCGATGGAAGACCACTCCTGCTGAGCTCCCGCACCAAATGCGAGAACCAGCATTGTGGCTGCGCCGATGAAAAGTCTGTTTATGCCATGCGCCATTTTGGTTTTGCGTCCCCGCCTTCCGCCAGCCAGCTACGATGGCCGGGCCCGTGGCGTTGCGTCCGCCTTGGTCAGGCCCATTCCCCACTTGATCGCTTCCAGCCACATGGTTTGCATCATCGGATTGTCCCAGGATTCATCCGTGTGGCCGAACGTGGAATAGAACACGCGGCCCTTGCCGTAATTCCTTGCCCAGGCCACTGCGAAATCCTTGTCGGTCCGGTGAACCCTGGGATTGTTCAAATCCAGCTTCGATTCGTCCAGTCTTGCTAGCACACGCACGCGGTACCGGGAAAAATTTCGCACCTGATAGATTTCGTCCAAAGTGACAAACTCATGCGGAAAAGCCTTCATGGCGGGAAAGGCCGGGTCTTCCACGATCACGGGGGCCGCGAAAGTCGTCCAGGGATGATCGTCGAAGTAACCGCCAATCATTTCCCCAAACTCAGGCCATTTGGTAAACGCAGTGATCGCAGTGTGGCAACCGATGAAACCCTTGCCGTCCTCTTTGACGAAGGAGATCAGATCGGCCTTTTGCTGATCCGTCAGCTCAAGTTCGCCAATTCCGTAGAAAAAGATGGCGTCAAAATCATTCAGGGTCAGGTAGTTGGCGGAGTTGCCGTTCACGTCCGGGACCGTTGAGGTCTCCGGGAATGTAATCGGATGTTTTGTGAGCAACTGGATGTCGGTGTGAATGTAGGTATCGAACAGTCCGGATTTGCGGCCCAGTTGCTCGATCGTGGCCAGTGCGTGCGAAACGGAGTCATGCTGGTATATTTTCCTGTGCACGTCCCCGATGGCCAGTATCTTCCGCTTCGGAGGTGCGGCAGGCAGGGAGCCTTCAAGGAGCAGCGATGATAACGACGCAACCAGAAAAGTATTGAAATCACGTCTGCGTATCATCGGTTGGCGAGCCCTGCCTTGAACATGCTTCCGTGCGGCGGGGCACCGCAACATCCGGCAAAGCCGCAGCACGGTAGAAATATTTCCTGGAACCTACACTAAATTTTCAGAAAACGTACTTCAACGCGAATTGCATGATCCTGGCTTGGTTCGGGGTTTGGCCCCCCGGCGCATTTGCGAATGTCCCGAACAGGCTGCTGTTGATGGAAGTGACCGGAGCCAGTAAGTTGGTACGATTCGGCAAGTTGAACACCTCCCAGCGGAACTGAACTTCCTGGCTTTCGCGGATCTTGAAGCTGCGAACCAACGCGGTATCGACCTCAATCATCCCGGGATTCAACACGTTCAACGGGCTCATGTTGCTGTAACCGCCGAATGTTAAGCCCTTGGGGCAAACCGGTACAGCGGTCGTCGGCACGCAGAAGGCGGCCTTATTGAGGTAGAGGCCGTTGCTCGAGTAGGTGTTGGTGTAGAAATTGGATTGCTCCTGCTCGGGGCGCTGATTGCCGATCCCCGATAGAGCGACATCGGATGTGGTCGTGATTGTGCTGAAGTTACCCGTTTCACCGGTGAAAATCGTGGAGAACTGCCAATTCCCTACAACCGCTTCCAGCGCACGATTCGAGAATTTCGGCGTATTCACGATAAAGGAAACATTCACGATGTGCCGGCGGTCGGACGAGCAATTGGACCGATCGGCCGCGGGGTTGGCGGGGTTGATGTACGTGGGCCCGGTAATTTCAGTGGTCTCCGGGCTGCTGAAACAATGCGACCAGGTCCAGTTCGCCAGAATGCTGAAGTTCTTGGTCAAGCGATGCTGCGCCGACAACAGGAAGCCGTTGTAGCTCTCGTTTCCGCCGTCATTGACATTGCCGATCGTCGCGTAAAATTGGCCCTGGGCAAAGTTTGCCTGCTCCAGAACTCTGCGCCGGTTTGTGTTGGTGGTTGTGGAACACGGTTTGCCTACTCCCGATCCAGGGCATGCCGCGCTGGGCCCGGACGCAGGCACCACACCCGGAATGTACACCGCCGGATTCGCTTCTTGTCCCATCCAAAAATGCGTAGCTTTGTTTCCCAGATACGTGGCCGAGAACAACCACGATCCCAATTGTTTCTGGATGCTCAGGTTCCATTGCTGCAGATTCATCGGCTGCATGTGCAGCGGAGCGTTCACGTACACCCCGAAATGAGGGAATACCATTGTCTTGGAGACTGCGTTCAGCGCAGGAAAAGGATCGGCATTGGCCCCTGCAGTCGGATAATTCGCCCACGGATCCGAGAAAGGGACGTTCACCAGACTGATTTGCGCGCCCCACGGCGGATTGTTGGAAAAGCGAGTGAAGAAGAATAACTGCGGCGTGTCATAGAACACACCGTAACCGGCGCGGATGGTCATCCGGCCATCGCCTTTGGGGTCCCAGACCAGCCCGACTCGCGGCTCGAAATCGTCATATTTTCCGAATGTGTTGGAGTTCCCCGGAAATCCAGTATCGCCGGGATAGCTCAAGCCGGCCGGAGAGTTTGCAAATACGGTGCTCGCGGTTCCCGCCGAGAAGGCGGCCATACCAAAATGCTGGACCTGCTGATTGACGTTGTGTTCGGGAAGAAAGGGCTCCCAGCGCAAGCCGAAATTCAAGGTGAAGTGCGGCGTCGCCCTCCAGGAATCCTGGGCGTACAACCCGATATAGTTGGACCTGTCGTTCTCCCGGTCCGTATTGCCCTGGACGAAGCCGTCCACGCCACCCGTTCCTGCGACCCCACCGACCGGCTGGTCCCCCAAGAGCATATCTGCATATCCATTTCCATAAATGGCCCCGGTGAAACTGAACTGCCCATTCGTCGGCCGGTTATTGTCCGTATTCATGATGCTGAAAATGTAGTTAACGCCGAAAGTGAACTGATGCGTGCCGTGGAGCAATGTAATGTCGTCGGCGGCCTGATACGAGGTGGAGTTGAAATAACCAGGGTTATTGGCTCCAGTGCCGATGCTGAACCCATTGCTTACGCTGATGCCCACAAACTTTGGGATAATGCTGGAAACTTGCGATCCCAGGTCCGTAGCGGAGAAATACGGAACCATTCCGCGCAGGGCATAGGTTCGGTTCCCGGTAATGTGGAGCGAGTTGAGCAGGTGGGGAGAAAAGCTGTAGTTGTCGCCGATAGCCAGCGACTGAACTCGGTTGGCTTGCACCACTTGATTCAGCTCCAGCACGTTGACGTTGTCCCACGTGGTGGGGGCGCTGTAATTGCCAATGAAGTAGCGAGCGTACAATGTTTGCTTCGAGTTGATTTCATAATCGATGCGGCCGATGCCCTCTTCCTCGCTGGTATTGCCGGTGGTAGCGTAAGAAAGATTGGCGCCGCACGTCGGTTTCGCGGAATCGTCAAGAATGGGGACAAATTTGAGAAGGTTCAGAGCTGTCGTGCTGAAAAGACTCGGACTCACTTTGTTGGCCACGAACGGCGCTGGAAGCGGCTTCCCGGGACTCGCGCAGGCCGAAAAATCCCCACTCATCATCGTGGTGGTAGGAACCAGGGCGCTTTGCGGACTGGAAGACCGCACAGTGTTTTGCTGAAAGCCGGCAAAGAAGAATAGCTTGTCACGAACGATGGGTCCGCCCAGGGTGCCGCCAAACTGATTGCGTTTTAGATGATCCCGCCCCAACTTGACGGGGTCGGCGTAAGAGTTTCTGCCGTTGAACAGGTAATTGCGAACGAACTCAAAGGCGTCGCCATGAAAGGAGTTGCCGCCGCTTTTCGTTACCGCATTCACTGCCGCAGAGGCGTGTTGGCCATACTGAGCGGGCAGTGAGCTTGTTTCCACCTTAAATTCCTGCAGCGCATCGGGGAAAGGGATTGGCAAGTTCAAATTATTGAAGGGATCGTTATGCGTGCTTCCGTCGAGAAGGTAGCTGATGCCGTTCGGCAGCCCTCCGCTTACCGAGATGGCGACCGTGGGGTAGTTCTTATTCGATTGCAGGTCGCCGGCAACAGCATTGGTCGCTCCGCCAGCCAGAATAATGAGTTGCGTCGGCTGGCGTCCGTTTAGCGGCAAGTCTACAACGCGTTGCTGGTCGATGAGTTGTCCGACGCCTGTATTGGTGGTTTCCACCATGTGCGCGGAAACTTCGACCGTAACCGTCTGACTGACCGACCCGACTTCTAACGTCACATTCACCAGCGGATTCGTGCTGATCTCCAGCACGATGCCATTTTGCACGTAGGAGCGGAACCCCTCCTTAGTCACTTGCAGGGAGTAAGGACCGATTGGCAAATTCGGGATGAGATAGGATCCATCGCCTCCGCTGGTGACGGTGTGAACTTGGCTCGTCGTGGTTTGTGTCAACCGCACGAGAGCCCCCGGCACAACCGAACCGGAGGAGTCCCGGACGGTTCCCGATACCTGGGAGGTGGAGACAGATTGTCCCTGCACCGAGAAGGCGGATATCAAGATCGCCAAGACAGCACAGTAAAGTCTAGTGAATTTCATCGGCCACCGCGCCTGAGTCAAAATTTGAGACCGCCCATGGGCGTGTAAGTAGGACAAAGCCCCTTCAATGGCGCGGATGGTAGGAGTGGTGTATTTCTTTGTCAACGCGTTAACGGTGGTGGCACCGTATCGCTCTTTCGCAAAGTTCGTCTCCTGCCAGCATCCGTGCACTGTAGGGCCGTCACGCCTTACCTGCGCAAAGGCGCAAAGAATCGGACGCCCCGAGGGAGGATCTCCGGCGAAAATGTACGGCCAATGGAGGGTCTTCTCTTCGGCGTGTTAGGGCAGTCCGAGCCGACTGAACTGCGTGACAAATCTGGAGTCGCCCGCGACGGAGTCGAATCGGGGATCCACGCGGATCGCGATCAGCTCAAAACAGCGGTCCTGATACGCTTTCGCGAGCCATTCAAATCCACGATCCACCTGACCCAAGGCGAAGTGAATCAATGCCAGCTCGAAAGGCGAAACATATCGCTTCTTGGCCAGACTGCGGAGTTCGCGGAGGATTCTGAGCGCCTCCTCCTGCTTTCCGGCTATCGCAAAGGCCCGGCCGAGAGCGCCAAGGATACGAGGACTGGGGGGAGAAAGTTGGATGGCGCGCTGGAATGCCGCAATCGATTCGTCAAAGTCTCCTCTCTGTTCCTGAACCAATCCCAGGGTCCAATACGCAGCGGAAAAGTGCGGATTTTGCTCTATGGTGTGATCGCACTGTTCCAGGGCCAGCTCAAAATCACGTTTGTGATAGTAAATCATGGCAACGTCACGCGCCACGATGGAAGAGATCGGGTCGAGAGCTTGCGCCAGCAGCACCTCCTCCAGCGCTTCCTCCAATCTGCCGAGGGGCACCAGGCAGGATGTCGCGTACCAGTGGTGAGCGGTCGAATACCGCGGATTCAAAGTGATGGCGCGCTTAAATTCCCGCTCCGCCCCGGCCCAGTCCCAGTCCTGGGTGGACTTCACGTGGGCTAGCGAAGTGCGCGCTTCGGCCGAGTCTTCATCTAAAAGAACGGCCCATGCGGCGTTTGAGGCTGCTTTGGTCCAAACTTCTGCCGGCGCCAACACTCCATAGTGGGCCAGCAGCCCGTGAGCGTCCGCCAACCCGGAATAGGCGTGCGCGTGTTGCGGGTCTTCCAGGATGGCCTTTTCGAAAAACTCGACGGCCTTGCGCAGTCCCTGTTCTGTGCGCTGGTTCAGGTGATACCGGCCCTGCAAATACATATTGTGAGCAGCCAGATTTTCGGTTGGGCGCCGGGTTCCCTTTGCGCGCCCGGTCCCTTCCATTTCCGCCTGCAACTTCTTGAGAATTGTCTTGGCAACTTCTTCTTGAATCGCGAAAACATTTTTCATCTTTCGGTCGATGGAATCCGACCAAAGATAACTGCCGCGCATGGCATCGATCAGATGAGTCGTGATTCGCAAGGTGTCGCGGGATTTGCGAATGCTGCCGCTGATGATCATCGCAACGTTGAGTTGGTCGCCCGTCTCGTGCGGTTCCGGCATTCGGTCGCGGGCAACTACTGAAATGGTCCTCACTTTTGCCAGAGTGTGAATAATTTCCTGGCTCAGGCCTTTGCAGAAATAATCCTGGTCACCCGCCGGACTGTGATCGGCGAACGGTAACACCACCACCGTATTCCGGCTGACTAGTGCGGAAGCCAATGACCGCTTGGCCCCCGCACCTTCAAAACGCCGGAAGACGGGAGCGTAACCGCCCTTCGGAACTTCAATGACGATTTCATCGCTTTGGCCTTCCTCGCGGTAGTACCGAGTCAATCGCGTCCTCAATCGCCGGGCTTGAACACGGACGATTGGATCCATGCGAGGATCGAAGGAGGGTTCCTTGCTGAAGACTTCGATGCCGATGGGAAATTCTTTCAGACTGTCGGCGCGCCCGGAGATAGTTTCATCCACGATGTAGCTGAGAAAACGCTGCAGGCGGTCCACATGCTGGAAGGACTTGCTGGACAATATTTTCTTGAGCTGCTCCTTAATCTTCTCGGGAGAATCCTTCTCCGCCGTGGGACTAGTTGTTGAAGTTGCCATACGATCGCACCAGGATACTGGAGTCCTTTTCGCCAACTATACAATGCACGCCCAGGGAAAACCATAAACTCATGGGCCGCAACCCAGGCCTGTTCACCTCCCTGCGTGCTCGGATCAATGCCTCTGCTTGCACCACGTCTCTTCCGTGAAGCTGATCAGCAAGCAGGCGAGCAGGGACCAGCCGACAATCAAAAGGAATCCGACGTGGAATGAGTCGAGGCCATACACACGGAGCCCGTTAGCCATTTGGCCCGACCACTCTTTATCAAGGATCCAACCGATACCCGGCTGCAACAGCGTGGGGCCGATCATATTTCCGATGTTGGTGGAACCGGAGATTGTGCCCAGATATTGAACCGGCACGGATTCCTTGCTATACGCAAAACCGAGAATCACTGCGCCGGAAGCGAAGCTCGTCACTGCCGCCAAGGCGATGAAAACCGGCAAAGGCAAACCATTGATGTAGAACATGGCGGCCCATCCTGCCGCTGAGATAATGCTGCCGGAAAGGTAAATAGGCCTGCGCCTGCCAATGCGATCGGAGAGAGCGCCGCAGATCGGGCTTGCCACAGCCCAGCAAACAATCATTATCGAACACACCGTCGCCGCGGTCGTCGATCGCAAGCCGTACCGCGCCCGCAGGAACGGCGCGCCCCACAATCCCGTGAACGCCAGGATCGGACCTACGATCCCGCCCTGCGCAAAAAAGATCAGCCAGGTATTGCGGTATGCGAAGATCCTCTTGAATCCTCGCAGCAGGTCTGAAATTTTGGTTTTGTTTTGTTCCTGAACCGCGGCGTGAGCGTGGCTTTGGAAGCCTCCGTCGGAAGGATCGTTGCGTACGACGGCCATCGCCAATACGCCGACACACAGAATGATCCCCGCGGATGCCATCACGATGGCGCGCCATCCGAATCGCTCGATGAGCAACCGCAACGGCACCTGCGCGACCAGGGCGCCGACATTTCCAAAAAACAGGCCGAGACCCGAAAGCATCGCGAACTTTCGAGAGGGAAACCAATGCGTCGTCAGCTTAAGCAAGACCAGCCATCCGACCGCTGTCGCCCCTCCAACCAGGGCCCGGCCGGCGCAAGCCAGCGCAAAGTTGCTCGTCGCACCGAATATCAATGTCCCCACAGCGGCGGAAATCGATCCCCAAATGAGAAGTTTTCTGGCTCCCCACGAATCGACCAGTATTCCGGTGGGAATTTGCATGGCCACGTAGAAGTAAAAATAAAAAGCCGAGAGGTTGCCCAGACCTTTCGCTCCGATGCCAAACGAACGCATCAGTTCATCCGTCATTACAGCGGGAGAAACTCGTTGGTAAAAACCGGTGAGATAAAAAAAGGCGGCAATTCCCCAGATGGACCATGACAGCCATGGTGTAGGGTGATTCTGTTCGGTTTCCATTGTTGGGGTGACACTATCACCCGGGCCGAATCCGGGCAACGCAACCACCGTAGCGATACGGTAAAAATAAAGAAAAAACGATTCCCACGCGTTACCCTCGGCATCTACTTTGCGTGCGACTTCACTGCACTTAAGCAGTATTGCAATCCCGCGCGGGGTGACCTGGACCCAAGCCCGATCCCGAATGTTTATCAAGGCGACGGGCCCTGAATTTTGAGGAACAAGCATGCAACCTTGGCGAACAGCAATTGTAGAGATCGAGGCAGATCAGATCCGGTTTCACGGATACGACATTCGGTCGTTGATGCAACGCCTGACGTTTGCAGAAACGATCTTCCTGCTGCATCGGGGAAGATTGCCTACTAAAGACGAAGGGCGGTTGATGGATGCCATCCTCATCTCCGCCGCGGACCATGGGCCCGGAGCCCCCTCGGTGGCTGCGGCCCGGCTGGTTGCATCCGGAAACCGGCAGTCGGTATCGGCTGCGGTAGCTGCGGGAATCCTTGCAATTGGCAACGAACACGGCGGCGCAGGCATGGAGTGCATGCAGACTATCGCTACCGGCATGGAATTATCCCGCTCCCAATCCATTTCGATTCCAGAAGCCGCACGTCGAATCGTGGAGGACGTGCGGTCCCGTGGTGCACGGTTAGCCGGACTGGGCCATCGAGTTCACGCGGAAGACCCGCGTACGAACATTCTTTTCTCGATGGCGCGCGAGTGCGGCCTGGCCGGCGACGGAGTGGCGTTCATGCTCGCATTGCAGGAATCGGCGAAAGAAAAAATCAAACCGCTGACCATTAACGTCGATGGCGCGCTGGCTGCGGTCCTGTACGATCTTGGTTTCCCGGCCGTGTTTGGCAGGCTGGCGTTTCTTATTGGACGTGTTGCCGGACTTACTGCTGAGGTGGCTGAAGAGCTCGCCCGCGAGAAGGCCATGCGAATCTACATACCGGTCACCTACGATGGTCCTCCGCCCCGTGAAATTGACTAGCTGGGGTCAAGTTTCTCTTCATCGAAATCACAATCGAGTCTTGAGTCAGGCAAATCGCTAAGGAGATGGAAATGGGCAGGTCAATCACAGCCGAAGAAAAACAGTATTTGCAGGAGTTGCTTCAAAAAGGACGGCGGGCCATGTGCGAGATCTCGGACTTCGATCAGGCGCAAATTGACAGGTTGTGCCAGGCAGTCGGATGGGCCACGGCCAATGAAAAAACCTTTACCCGGCTCGCTCATATGAGCGTGGATGAAAGCGGCCTGGGAGATCGCGCAGGCCGCCCCAACAAACGTTTCAAGATTATGGGCATTCTCAGGGACGCCCTCCGGCAAAAGAGCATGGGCATCATTGAAGAGATCCCTGAAAAGGGAATCGTTAAGTATGCAAAACCCGCCGGGGTGATCGCTTCCCTGATCCCTGTTACCAACGCCGCGTTGACCGAAGCTGGAAATGGTATCTACGCCTTGAAATGCAAGGATGCGATTATTTTTTCTCCTCATCCAGCAAGCAAGAAAACGACCTATGAAACAGTCCGCATCATGCGAGCAACGCTCAAAAAGCAAGGCGCGCCGGAGGACCTGTTTCAATGCATCGAGAAACCCAGTATTCCCCTTGCCCAGGAACTGATGTCTATCTGCGACCTGACCATTGCCACCGGTGGTCCCGCCATGGTCAAGGCTGCTTACAGCTCAGGCAAGCCTGCGTACGGAGTTGGCGCGGGAAACTCCACCATGGTGATCGACGAAACCGCAAACTTGGAAGAGGCCGCAAGCAACACCAGCCGCAGTAAGACTTCCGACAACGGCTCGGGCTGTTCATCCGATGGAAACCTGCTTGTGGACGCTTCCATCCATGACAGGTTGCTGGAACAACTTCAGAAGGAGGGCGGGTACCTGGCCACCGAAGAAGAAAAGAAACTCTTGCTGAAGGTCATGTGGGATTCGGAACGGCATCGTACAAGCGAAACCATTGCCCGCCCTGCAGCGAAAATAGCCCAGCTGGCCGGGTTCACAATACCGGAGAGCAAGAAGTTTTTGATCGTCAAGGAAGATAAGATCGGGAAAGAGCATCCTTTTTCCAGCGAGAAGCTTTCCCCTGTCCTGGCAATTTTCAAATACAGCGGTTTTGAGAACGCCCTCGAAATGGTTAGAAAGATTTATGAGGTGGGAGGCAAAGGGCATTCCTGCGGGATCTATTCCTTCGACGACCGGCATATTCATCAATTGGCGCTCACCGCGCCAGTCAGCCGCATCATGGTCCGGCAACCGCAGTCCAAAGCCAATGCCGGCGCATTCAATAATGGAATGCCTATGACATCGAGCATGGGCTGCGGTATCTGGGGCGGCAACATCACGAACGAAAACCTCAGTCTCAAACACTATATGCAGGTCACTTGGGTAAGCCGCCCGATTCCTGAAGACCGGCCATCCGAACAGGAATTGTTTGGAGAGTTTTACAACTCGGAGACGGATTGAGGACCAGGTAGTCGAGAATCGATGGTCCCTCTCCAGCTGCGGATGTGCGCGGCAATGCGCGCATTTCTTGTTGTAATTATCTTGCCGGGTGTGGAACAAAATCTGATTATCCAGAGAGTATGTGCGAAATATGGCCTTGGAGGGCATCCACCAGATTGAGCCGTGC
>WNGC01002357.1_pt1 | contig 20909 bp, 17 predicted proteins | sample 5400051 | NCBI WGS metagenome assembly WNGC01 (sample SAMN13153368, study PRJNA577476) | soil metagenome | isolation source: 20 cm soil or saprolite under grassland replicate 2 | place: USA:California | collected 2016-06-15
GAGGAGTTGCATGTTCATGGGATTCGACCACCAGAACTGCGTGTAGAAACCCGCTGGAGGCGTACCAACGGTCGACCCCGATGCCGATGGCGAAACGAAGTAGAACCTCACGGCTGCGGGGATGTCGTTGACGCAATCTCCACCGCCGTGCTGGGTCACGAACGTTACGGCGGAGCCGCTGACGCTTATCTGGTCCCTGAGCGTCGTCATGGAAAGATCGCCCGTGAGGCTCCGGTCGGTCGTGGTCAACAGAGCGGTGAACTTCCCGGGCAAGAAGTCGAACGTCGTCGTTGTGCCCGTCGTCGTGGCCGGCATCTTGTTCGGCGCGTTCCGCGGAGCGAGCGCGTTGTTCGACGGGTTGTAGTCGTAGACCGTCCAAGCGGTCGTCTGGCTGGACGGGTCGAGTGCCGTCGAGCCCAGTGTGCAGGTCACTCCAGTGCCGCTGGCGTTGATCGCGTCCACGTCGGCAGCTAAGCTGGTTAGCGTGGCCGCGTCGACCCAGAGAACGACGCTGTGCCCGTCCGTGCACGAGAGGATCACCTGATACGACTGGCCGAGATCGGTCGAGAGAGGGTCCGTCAGATCGCCGGAAACGCTCAACGCCCTGCCGCCGGGCCGCGCCTCCGTTGGCGTGTCCCGCTCGCAAGCAGCTCCCAAGTACGCGATCGCAGGAAAGATCAGGACCGCAACGGTCCGTCGGAACGTTTGCATCGGCCTGCTCCTTGGTCAGAATGTTAGATAGGTGAGATGCACACGAGTCCTGAAAGGAGGTGGTCGTGGCTCAACCGCAACAGAGGCTATCTTCGAGTCGGTCGATGAAGAGCGCATTGTTGCTGCGACGCCGCATGCAAACCGGGTGCCGCACGAGCGCTACGGACTAAGTTCGCGTTCTACTGCTTGAGGGTTCTGCCTGGTGAGAGTTGCCGTGGTGCAACAGCGCAACGCGAAGCAGGTCTCACGGGATGCCACGTGCTGCGCACGCGCACCAGACTACTTCCCCGGCGCGACGTGTTCGGTGGCCCGGAGCACCCGCAGGATGTTGAGCCCCGCCACCTTCTTCACATCCTGCTCGCTCCATCCCCGCCGCAACAGCTCGGCGATCAGGTCGGGAAACTTGGACACGTCCTCGAGCCCGACGGGCACCTCCGTTATCCCGTCGAAGTCGGAGCCGAGCCCCACGTGGTCGACGCCGGCGACGGCGCGGATGTGGTCGATGTGGTCCGCCACCTGGGCCAGCGTCGCTTGCGGGGCGCGCGCCGCCCACACTTTGGTCGATTCCGCGACGCTCGTCGCCTCCACGCCGGCGGCACGCAACGCCCGAGCGCGAGCCTCCATGCTGTCCTCGTACAGCCGCACCGCCTCGGACACGAAGCCGGGGTTGAAGTTTACCATGACGATCCCGCCGTTCGTCGGCACGAGCTTGAGAATCGAATCTGGGAGGTGCGCGCGTGGCGTGGAGCGCGTCCGACATCGTGGCGTCGTTGACGTGCGAGAGATCCACCACGATCCCCAGGCGGTTCATCTCGTGCACCACGTCCCGCCCGAACGACGAAAGACCGCGCCGCGCCGTGTCGGTGGAGGCCGTCGCCCAGGGCAGGCTGCGCCAATGCGTGAGCGTGATGTATCGCACGCCCAGCGCCGCGAACATCCGCAACGCGCCGAGGGAATTCTCGATGGCGTGTCCACCCTCGATGCCGATCAGGCACGAGATCTTCCCCGCCTTGAAGTTCCGCTCGACGTCAGCGGCTCGATAGGCCATCGCGAGGTCGCGGGGATACTTCGTGCACAGCCGCTTGATCAGGTCGATTTGCTCGAGCGCGTACACCGCCGGGTGCGGCCCCGAATCGAGCGTCGTGACGGGGACATACGCCGCCCAGAATTGGCCTCCCACCCCGCCCGCTCGGAGTTTCGGGATGTCGGTCATGAGCTTCGGCTGCAAGACGGCGAAGTCCACGGAGTCGAGCCCGCCGCGGGCGCGAATGGCGTCGGGGATGTCGTTGTGGCCGTCGATCAGGGGGACGGTCTTGAGAATGCGGAGGGCCTGGGCGCGGAAATCCTGGGCGGGTAGAGGGGTAGACGGGTAGACGGATAGCAGTAGCAAAGCAACAGGCAAGGGCCGTAACATCAGTCTTCCAAGTTCACTGGGAGCCGGAAAGCTGGCGTCACCCCGGCGGCTTATCAAGATTACGATACAGCCATGCCCGACTCCAAGACCAAGATCGCGCTCGACGTGAACGGCGAGTCCGTCGAGGTGGCCTTCGCGCCGCACAAGACCCTGCTCGAGGTGCTGCGGGAGGACCTGAGCCTCACAGGCACCAAGCACGGCTGCGAGCTGGGTGAGTGCGGCACGTGCACCGTGCTCGTCGACGGCACGCCCGTGCTCTCCTGCCTGGTCCTCGGCCTCGCCTGTGCGGGACGGGGCGTGCGGACGGTCGAGGGGATGGCCGCGGGCGGCAAGCTGCACCCGCTGCAGGACGCCTTCGCCGAGCTGGGCGCGGCGCAGTGCGGCTATTGCACTCCGGCGTTTCTCCTCGCCGCGGAGGCGCTGCTCGCGCGCAACCCGCGACCGGCGCGCGATGAGATCAAACAGGCGCTGGCCGGCAACCTGTGCCGCTGCACCGGCTACATCAAGATCTACGAGGCGGTCGAATTGGCGGCGGCTCGCATGCGCGGCGAGCGCGCCGAGCCGGTGCCGGAGACGCTGTATGGGCGACGCTGAGCTGCGCGTCGTCGGCAAGGCACTCCGCAAGGTCGACGCCACGGCCAAAGTGACGGGCGCCACGAAGTTCGCGGACGACCTGTTCCTGCCCCGGATGCTGTACGCGAAGCTGCTGCGCAGCCCACATCCCCACGCCCGCATCGTGTCGATCGACACGACGCGAGCCGCCGCGCTTCCGGGCGTCAAGGCCGTGCTTACGGGCAAGGACCTCCCGATCCCGTTTGGGATCCTCCCGGTCAGTCAGGATGAGCACGCGCTCGCCCTCGAGAAGGTGCGGTTCGTGGGCGATCCCGTGGCGGCCATCGCCGCGACCAGCGAGGAGGCGGCCGCCGCCGCGCTCGGCCGCATCGCCGTGCAGTACCAGCCGCTGCGCCCGGTCACCGACGCCCGAGACGCGCTCGCCCACTCCGAGCCCCGCATCCACGACTACGGCGACCGGGGCAACCTGCACAAGCTGATTCACCTCGAGTTCGGCGACGTGGAGCAGGGATTCCGAGACGCCGACCTGGTACGCGAGGACACGTTTTTCTTCGAGGGCAGCACGCACCTCCCGATGGAGCAGCACGCCGCGGTGGCCGATTGGTCGGCCGACGGGAAGGTGACGCTGTGGAGCTCCACGCAGACGCCCCACTATGTCCACCGCGCGCTCGCCCAGGTGCTCGAGCTCTCGCCGGCGCGGATCCGCGTCATCGCCTGCCCCAACGGAGGCGGGTTCGGCGGCAAGAGCGACCCCTTCAGTCACGAGATCGTCGCGGCCAAGCTGGCCATGGTCACGGGTCGGCCCGTGAAGATCACGCTCACGCGCGAGGAAGTGTTCTACTGCCACCGCGGGCGTCACCCCACGCTGATGTGGGTCAAGACCGGCGTGAAAAAGGACGGCGCCATCACGGGCATGCACTTCAGATCGCTGCTCGACGGCGGCGGGTACGGCTCCTACGGCGTCGCGAGCACGTACTACACGGGGGCGCTGCAGACGGTCACGTATCACGTTCCACGTTACAAGTTCCAGGGCGCACGGGCGTTTACGAACAAACCTCCGTGTGGGCCGAAACGGGGACACGGCACACCCCAGCCCCGGTTCGCGCTCGAAGTCCACATCGACAAGATCGCCGAGCAGCTGGGGCTCGATCCCGCCGAGCTTCGGCTCAGGCATCTGGTCCCGCCCAACTCGCTCACCGCCAATTGGCTGCGCGTCGGCACGATGGGCCTCGGCCGCTGCATCGAGAAAGTCGTCGCGGGCTCGGGCTGGAAGGACAAGTTCCGGAAGCTGCCCGCCGGCAAAGGGATCGGCCTCGCGTGCTCCTCCTACATCACGGGCGCAGGGCTGCCGGTCTATTGGAATGCCATGCCGCATTCCGGTGTGCAACTCAAATGCGACCGCGGCGGAGGAGTGACGGTGTTCTGCGGCTCGACCGAGATCGGGCAGGGCTCGGACTCGATCCTCGCGGTCATCGTCGCCGAAGTGCTGGGGATCGATCCGCGGGACGTGGCCGTCGTCACCGGCGATACCGAGCTCACGCCCGTGGACCTGGGGAGCTATTCGAGTCGCGTCACGCTCATGACCGGGAATGCGGCGATCCAGGCAGCCGAACGGGCGCGCGCCCAGATTGCTCGACATGCGGCAGCGAAGCTCGAGGTCGCCGTCGATCGCGTCGGATTCGGGGACGGCCGCGTGTTCGATGGGGAGCGTCCCGAGCTGGGACTCTCGTTTGCGGACGCCGTACGGCTCGCCGAGGCCGCCGAGGGAACGGTGGGGACGGTGGGCTCGTATACGCCGCCCCCCTCCCCCGGTAAGTACCGCGGCTCCGGGGTCGGCCCGTCGCCCGCGTACTCCTACAGCGCCTGCGTGGCGGAGGTGGATGTGGACGCGGCCACGGGCGTCGTCCGCGTCCCCCGGATCTGGATCGCGCACGACGTGGGGCGCGCGATCAATGCCGCGACCGTGATGGGGCAGATCGAAGGCTCCGTGTACATGGGGCTGGGCGAGGCGCTGATGGAGGAGATGACGTACCGGGGCAATCGCAACGTCGTACACAAGATTCCCAGCCTGCTCGAGTACAAGAGCCCCACCACGCTCGAGATGTGCGACGTGGTGACCTACGTGATCGAGGACCCGGATCCCAACGGCCCGTTCGGGGCCAAGGAGTGCGGGCAGGGTCCGCTCTTGCCCGTACCGCCCGCCGTGGCCAATGCCGTGTACGACGCCGTCGGCGTGCGCATCGACGAAGTGCCGATCACACCCGAGAAAGTGTTCAAGGCCCTGCGGGCAAAAGCGAAGGGAGAGGAGGGACGGGTGGGGCCCAAGAGCTTTCCAGAGATTCCCTGGCCCGAGCCCACACGGGTGCCGCCGCCGTGGGAAGGGGGAGACGGCAGCGCGGTCCCACTAACCCCGGGCGCAAGCCCGGGGAAAACCCAATCCCGCAAGCCCCGGGCTCGCGCCCGGGATCAGTAAGCACCGATGCTCAGGCTTCCGGCCTTCACCTACCTGCAGCCGCGTACGCTCGCGGAGGCCCTCGCCATGAAGGCGGACGCGGGCCCCGACGGGATGTACGTTGCCGGTGGGACGGATCTGTACCCGAACATGAAGCGTCGCCATCAGGAGCCGCGCACCGTGATCTCGTTGATGGGGATTCCGGAGCTCGCCGGATGCGAGATGCGGGAGGCGGGATGCGTCGTCGGGCCATGCGTGACGTTGAGCTATCTGATAGCGCACCCGACCATGCGTCAGCATTACGACACTGTCGCACATGCGGCTGCGCTGGTGAGCACGCCGCTGCTCCGTAACATGGGAACCCTCGGGGGAAATCTCTGCCTCGACACGCGCTGCAACTACTACAATCAGACGTACGAGTGGCGCCAGGCGATCGACTTCTGTATGAAGAAGGACGGGCACATCTGCTGGGTGGCACCGTCGTCCCCGCGGTGCTGGGCCGTCAGCTCGTCCGACGTGGCCCCCGTGATGGTGGCGCTGGCCGCGGACTACGTGCTCGTCGGTCCGGGCGGCGAGCGCGTCGTGCCGGCCGCACGCTGTTATCACAACGACGGGATCAATTACCTGACCAAGCAGCCCGATGAGATCCTTCGCGCCGTGCGCCTGCCGCAGCCGGACGAGTGGGACGTGGTGTATCACAAGCTGCGCCGCCGCGATGCGTTCGACTTTCCCGTGCTCGGTGTGGCGGCATGGGTGAGATGGGAGACGAGAAAGGGGAAGCGGGAAACGGGAAACGTGGCGGACGCACGCATCGTGCTGGGCGGCGTGGCGAGCTGGCCGCAGGAGGTGCCGGAGGCCGGTGGGGCGCTCGTCGGGACGGAGCTCTCGGACGACGCGATCGCGGCCGCGGCCGCCGCCGCGTATCGGCCCGCCAAGCCCCTGGACAACACCGATTTCGATCTGTCGTGGCGCAAGCAGATGACGCGCGTGTACGTGACGCGGGCGCTGGTCGAGCTGCGCCAGCGCCGCTCGCGCGCGCTGACCTCTACGCCGGAGTCCCGATGGAAGAGCTGAGTCCCCTCGAGCCGTCCCTCGCCCCGACTCACAACCTGGTGGCGGAGCGCCTGTTCCGCGCGCGCATCGTGATTCTCACGGGCGAGATCACGCAGCGCGTAGCGGCCAACGTGACCGCGCAGCTGCTCGCCATGGCCGGCGAATCGAGCGACGACATCACGGTGTTCATCAACTCCCAGGGCGGGCACGTGGAAGCGGGCGATACGATCCATGACCTGGTGCGGTTCCTGAGTCCCCGCGTGCGGATGGTGGGCACCGGGTGGGTCGCGAGCATCGCGGCCCTGATTTACGTGGCCGTGCCGCGCGAAGACCGCTACTGCCTCCCCAACACGCGCTTTCTGCTCCACCAGCCGGCGGGCGGGGCGGGTGGCTCGGCGAGCGACATCGAGATCGAGGCGCGCGAGATCCTCAAGATGCGCGATCGGCTGAACCGCGTCTTCGCACAGCAGACTGGGCAGCCGCTCGAGCGCATCGAGGAAGACACGCGCCGCAACTTCTGGCTCTCGGCCGAGGAGGCGCGTCGCTATGGGCTGGTCGGGCAGATCATCGAGCACCAGGCGGAGCTCGGCACGTCACGGTGACCTATGAGACCACATTGGATGATGATCGTGGCGCTACTGGCCGGCTGTGGCCGGTCCGACCGGGAGCCGGCGAGCTTCCGCGTGCGGTTCGAGACCAGCGCCGGCCCCTTCGTCGTCGAGGTGACGCGCGCCTGGGCGCCGCACGGCGCGGATCGACTCTACGACCTGGTGCGGCAAGGGTTCTACGACGGAGGGCGCTTCTTCCGCGTGGTCCCGGGGTTCGTCGTCCAATTCGGGCTGAGCGGCGATCCGGCGGTGTCGGCCCGCTGGCGCCCGGCCACTATCCCGGACGATCCGGTGACCCAGCACAACACCCGCGGCACGCTCACCTTCGCCACCGCGGGGCCGAACACGCGCACCACGCAGCTGTTCATCAACTACCGCGACAACATTCGCCTCGACGGGATGGGCTTCGCACCCCTGGGTCGCGTGGTCGAAGGCATGGACGTGGTGGATCACATCTACGCGGGCTACGGCGAGCGGCCCGATCAGGCGCAAATCGAAGCGCGGGGGAACGCGTACCTCGCGGCCGCGTTCCCCCGCCTCGACTCGATTACGCGCGCGACAATCGTCGCGCCCTAGGCCGACGTCTTCGCGTCCCCGAGGGCCTCGACCTCGCCCCGCATCCGGTCGAGCAGCTCCACCAGCGTGCGGCGGGTGGCATCATCGCGCGCTTTCCAGCCGGCGCGGTACACGGCGCGCACCAGCCGTGCCGCGGCGCGGTTCACTTCGATCATGCCGCCGCCCAACGTGCGATCCACGGCGTCGCGGACCCGCTCGAAGATGTCGTCCACGACGTCGCGATGCTCTTCGAGAAAGCGCGTTCCCGCAGCAGTGATCTCGTACACCTTCTTCCCCTCGACCTCCTTGGAGCTCACCAACCCCTCGTCCTCGAGCCACTGCAGCGTGGGGTAGACGGTTCCGGGCGAGGGCGAGTAGCAGCCGTGCAGCTGCTCTTGCAGCTCTTTCATCACCTCGTAGCCGTGGCGCGGCTTGTCCTTGAGGAGCTTGAGGATCACGTACTTCATGTCGCCCGACTCGAACCACTGGCGGCGCCGCCCGCGCGGCCCGCCCCAGAAGAACGCCCGTGGGCCGAAGCCGAAGGCGAACCCGTCCCATCCGAACTGTCGCGTCATTGTCTCCTCGGCGCTATGCGATGTAACGTGAAGATATACCGTGACGATATATCGTGTCAATCGGTCGTAACACCGCTCACAGCAATCCCGTCTCCCTTCGCACAACTTCCAAGGCCGCATGAACTTGTGCAGGGGGAGCGGGGTGGTACATTTGGAGCCCGCGCTAACCCTGTTTCACTTTAGCCCGCGCGCCCGGAAGGAGCTTCGATGTCCGTGCAGGTGACCCCCCACCCCGCTTGGGTGGCCGACTTGGATGCTGCGCTGGATCCCAGCCGCGAGGCGATCCTCGACACACGGGTGATCGTACACGCCTCGGAGAACGAGCTGGTGGACGGCAGGATCCAGAACTTCCTGGTCGCCTTCTATCCGATCATCCGGGACTTTCCCCAGTGGCTGCAGCTGCTGCTGGACCGCTCGCCGGAGGATGGCAAGGCGTTCTTCCGGGACAACATCCGTGTCGAGAAGCGACACGACGCCATGTGGCGCGCGATGGGAGACGGCTTTAACGTGCCGAAGGAGCGGTTCCAGGTGCCCGAGCCGATGATCCCCGAGGTGAAGGAATTTCACGCCTATCTGACCGAGATGTGCCGCAACGCGACGTTCGGCGCGGCCGTGTCCGCGACCAACTACGCCGTGGAGGGCGTGGCGCAGAAAATCTCCGAGAAGGCGCTGCGGGGGCTCGCCAAGAACGAGAAGATCGGGCCGCGCGGGCGCTGGTGGCTGGAGGAGCACGCCAAGTACGACGATGAGCATCCTATCCACGCGCTGGAGATCATCAAGGGCTGCGTGAAGCGCGGCGAGGCGCCGCGGGGTGTGACCGAGTCGGCGCTCAAGAGCCTGGACCTGATGAAGGACGCCATGGTGGCCTCGTACGATTCATGAGCAAAGGCCGGCGCGCTACGCCCGCGCGCGGGCTCCGGTCTCCCGAGCCGTCATCCAAGACGGCGCCCAAGCGCCCGCTTGATTCGCAGCGCATCGCGGTCGAAATCGTGGCCGCGATCGCGGATGCGGTGATCGTCACCGGCCTGGATCGGCGGGCGCTCACGGCCAACCGCGCCGCGGCCGAGCTGTTCGGCCGGCCGCTCGAGGACCTGCCGGGAACCCCCATCGACGACCTGGTGGCCCCGGGCGAGCGCGCCAGCGTCGCCGAGCACGAGCAACTGGCCTTCCAGGGCGAGGAACAGCACTACGAGACGAAGGTCGTGAGTGCGAGCGGCGAGGAGCGGGTGGTCGCCGTCTCCACGACGCCGCTCCTGGTCGACGGCGAGCTGATCGGGGCCGTGGCGACGCTGCGCGACATCACCGAGCCGCGGCGGGCGCAGGAGACCCTGGCGCGGTCTGAAGCGCGCTACCGCAACCTGTTCGAGTCGGCGTCCGACGCGATCGTCACGCTGGACGCGAACGGGCGGTTCACCACCTTCAATCACGCTGCCGAGATCATCTCGGGCTACCGCCGCGAAGAGCTGGTGGGACAATGGTTCGCGCCCATGCTCCCCGACGACGAGCTGCCCAAGGCCCTGGCCCACTTTCAGAAGGCGCTCACCGGCGAGACGGGCCTGTTCGAAACCAGCTTCTATGCCAAGGACGCCAACGTCCGGACTATTCAGGTGACGTACTCGACGCCGCAGCTCGACGAAGAGGTGCTGTGCGTCATCCGCGACGTCACCGACCAGAAGATGCTGCAGGAGCAGCTGATCCAGTCCGAGAAGATGTCGGCCATCGGGCAGCTGGTGTCTGGCGTAGCGCACGAGCTCAACAACCCGCTGGCGGGGATCTCGGCCTTCGCCCAGCTGCTGCTGAGTGAAAAGCGCTTCCCGCCCGATCAGCGCACCGCGGCGGAGATGATCTACGCCGAAGCCCGGCGCGCCTCGCGCATCGTGCAGAACCTCCTGACCTTCGCGCGCCAGCACAAGCCGGAGCGCTCACCCACGTCGGTGAACCAGGTGCTGGACGACACGCTCGAGCTGCGGGGATACGAGCTGCGGGTGCGGGGGATCGACGTGCAGCGCGACTATGACGATCAGGCGCCCGAAACGATGGCGGACGCCCACCAGCTGCAGCAGGTGTTCCTGAACCTGATCACCAACGCCGAGCAGGCGATGGAGCGGGCGGAGCGGGACCAGCAGCGCCTCACGGTGCGCACGCGCCGGGCCGGCGCACTCATCCGCACCGAGGTCGAAGACACGGGCCCTGGCATCCCCCCCAATCTGCTGGAGCGGATCTTCAACCCGTTCTTCACCACCAAACCCACCGGCTCCGGCACCGGGCTGGGCCTGTCGATCTCACTCGGTATCGTGCGGGAGCACGAGGGGCGCATCTGGGCGGAGAACGCGCCTCAGGGTGGGGCGCGGTTCGTGATCGAGCTGCCGGTGGTGGCGCCACGGGCCACGGGAGATTTCCCGAGCACGCCGGTGGTGCAGCCCGTGACCGACCGGCTGCATGTGCTCGTGGTGGACGACGAGGCCTCAGTCCGGGTCGCGCTGCAGCGCTACCTGTCCAGTCGGGGCCACGAGGTGGAGACGACCGCCAGCGGCCGCGAAGCCCTCGCCCGCATGCGCGAGGACGCCTTCGACGCGGTCATCATCGACATGCGGATGCCCGATCTTTCGGGCGAGCAGCTGTTCGGGGAGCTCAAGGCACGCGATCCGTCCTACGCGGACCGCGTGATTTTCACCACCGGGCAGCTGGTGGACGATACGGTGCGCAGCTTCCTCTCGTCCACCGGCCGCCCCTGTGTCCCCAAGCCGTTCGAGTTCAGCGCCTTCGACCAGGTGCTGCCGGCGCGTCGCGTCTCCTGATCAGACGCGCTGCAGCCGCGCGCGTCGCAGCAGCAGCAACCGCCGCAGGCCGCTCTGCTCCTCGCGCATCTTGCGTTCCATCTCGTGGCGCATGCGATGCTCCCGGGCCTCCGGCACCTTCCAGGTGAGCGACAGCCGCTTCTGCTTGCGCAGGATGTCGATGGATACGGACTCCCCCGCCTCGTAGGACCGCAGGATGCGCATCGCGTGGGACTGGCTGGTGGGCTTGCGCCCGCCGATCGCCAGGATCACGTCCCCGCCTTTGAGCGGGAGGGTCGAGTCGGCGGGCGCCTTCACCACCAGGATCCCGTCCTTCGTGCCGAAGTACTCCCCCAGGTCCGGGTTGAGGCTCACCAGCTCCAGGTCGCCCCAGGGCTCTCCGAACGACCACTCGAAGTCCATTCCCGGCATGCGCGGCATCGCAACCATGGGGCCCGGCATGTCCATCCGCATGCCGCCGTCCAGATCCTCAGCGACGAGCGTCGCCTGTTTGGTGTCGGACCCGCGGCGGTACTCGATCCGCACGGTGTCGCCGGGCTCGAGCTTGTGGGCGAGGGTGACGAGCTTGCGCCCCGGGCCGGACTCATCCTCGTCTTCCGCCTTGATGCCTCCGAGCGACGTGCCGGCGAACTTGGTGATGATGTCACCCACCTTGAGGCCCGCCTTCTCGGCCGGACTGCCCGGCGTCACTCCCTCGATCTTGGCCCCCACCTTGTCGCTCTCCGCGCTCGCATCGGTCCGCACCACCACCCCGATCCGACCGCGGTTGTCGCTGAACGAGAACGAAAACGCGCGCGCCGCTCGCGGCGCGCGCGGAGCACGGGGCGTCGCCGGCGGCTCCTGGCCCGCGAGCCCGGCTGCCCATAACCCTGCGACGGCGGCGAGGACGAACCACTGACGCTGCATACACCACACCTCCGGGGCTCTACAGCCCCACGTAAGCGGCCCGCGTGACGTGAACGCCCACGAGCTGCTGCATGAGATCAACGCGCTGCCGCCAGAGCTTCACCAGATCACCCGGACCCAGCGCGGAGTCCGGCGGTCCCACGCGGGCCAGCTCGCCGTCGATGGCGGCGATGCGATCTTCCAGCATCGCCGCGAGCGCCGCCGCCGAACCGCTCATCACCCGGGCGTCGGGGTCGACGCGCTCGAGCTGCTGCTCGAGCGTCGCCGATTCCTGCTTGATCGAAGCGAGATCTGCGGCATTTGCCTGCCCGGTGCCGAACGGCCTGAACACGAGCAGCCCGGCGACCGTCGCCGCCGCGGCCATGCTCCATGCCCCCCAGCGGCTGCGCCGCCGGCTCCGCTCCACCAGCACCGCATCGCGCACGACCGGCCAGCGGTCGCGCGCGGGGCGTCGTGCAGGCAGCGCCTTGAGCTGCGCGATGCGCTGATACAGCGCATCGAGCTCCGCCTGGCACTCCGCGCACCCCTCGGCGTGCGAGCGCGCCCAGGCCGAAGCCTCGCCCGCCCGCAGCGCCAGCAGATCATCCATCGTGCAATGCATCATCCTGCCGCTCCTTCATCATCCAGCATGCCCCGCAGGCGCGCGTGCGCCCGCGCCAGCTGCGACTTGGAGAAACTCACCGTCTTGCCCATCTGCTCCGCGATCTCCTCGTGTGTGTACCCTTCGACGTCGTGCAGCCACACCACCGCGCGCGACGTCTCGCTCAGCCGCTCGAACGCGCGCTCCAGGTCGACCCGCGCCGGGATCGCCGAGCCCCCCCCTCCCGGTCCGGCGGCCGCTTCTTCGTGCAGCTCCTCCGTTGCCCGCACCTGGTTGCGCCGGATCCGCATGAGGGCCTTGGACGAAGCGATCTGTCGGATCCACCCCCACAGGTGTCCTTCGCCGCGGTACTGCTTGATGCTCCGCACCACCTCGAGGAACGTCTCCTGCAGCACATCCTCGGCGTCCTCCGGGCTGCGCAGTATCCGGAGGGCGACGTTGTACACGGGCGTTTCGAAGGCCCGATACAGCGCCTCCAGCGCCTCCAAGTCGCCAGACTTTGCCCGGGCGACCAGAATGTCGGGGACGGCGAGCGAGATGGTCATCTCCTGAATAATTTCTAGCCATGCCTCTCGACCGCGAAACCCTCCACAACTGGCTGCACCACTGGCAGGACGAATACGACGCCGCCTTTCTGTACCTCGTGCTCGCGGGCCAGGAGCCGGAGCCGAAGCGCAAGGACGTGTACATCAAGCTGGCCGGGGTGGAAGAGCGGCACGTGCAGATGTGGGAGAAGCTGCTGGTGGAGCACGGCCATCCGGTGGGCCGCCCGCGGCCGTCGGTGAACGCGCGACTGCGCGCCTGGTTCGGGCGGCGCTTCGGGCCGAGCTACCTGCTGCCGCTGCTGCTGCGCGAGGAGGGGCAGGAGGTGAAGGGCTACATGGACCTGCACAAGCGGGCCACCTTCGCCGACGCGCGCGAGGTGTCGCTCAAGCTCGCCAAGGAATCGGCGGCCCACGCCGAGACGCTGGCGGACCTGGCGGGCCGGGCGGCGGAGCCGTGGCACAACACGGGGTCGGGCGGGTTCCTGCGCAACGTCGTGTACGGGTTCAACGACGGGCTGACCGCCAATTTTGGTCTCGTGGCGGGCGTGATCGGCGCCGCCGTCACGCCGCACATCGTGCTGCTCTCGGGACTCGCCGGCATGATCGCGGACGCGCTCTCGATGGGCGCGTCGGGTTACCTCGCGGCGAAGAGCGAGCAGGAGGTGTACGACCACGAGATCGCCATGGAGAAAGAAGAAATCCGCATCATGCCCGAAGTGGAGGAAGAAGAGATCGCCCTGGTCTATCAGACCAAGGGCATCGAGGCGGGGATCGCCCGCCAGATGGCGGCCGAGGTGATGCGCGACTCGCAGCGGGCCCTGGACGAGCAGGTGCGCGAGGAGCTCAAGATCGGCGAGGCACACGCGACCCCGTTCAAAGAAGGATGGGTCACGGGGGCGTCCACCGCGGTCGGAGCGCTGATTCCGGTGGCGCCGTTCCTCGTGCTGAGCGGGCCGGCGGCCGCGTGGACCGCGTTCGCCATCGCCATGCTCTCCCACTTCGCGGTCGGGGCGGCACGCAGCTTTTTCACGGGCCGTGGAGTGATCCGCAGCGGGGTCGACATGTTTGTGGTCGGGCTGGGCGTGGCGGGGGTGGGGTACGTCGTCGGCGACGTGATCGCGAAGGTGCTCTAGACCACCAGGCTAAGCAGGCGATCCTGCACATACACCGTCTTTCTAAGCTGCTTCCCGTCGACAAATTTTCGCACGGACTCGTCCTGCATCGCCAGGGCGACGACCTCCGCCTCGCTCGCGCCGCGGCCCACCGTCACCCGGCCCCGCACCTTGCCGTTCACCTGCACCACCACTTCCACGTCGCCCGCCGCGGCGAGCCGTTCGTCGAACGCCGGCCAGGCGGCCGTGAAGACCGAGCGCTCGTGCCCGAAGAGCGACCACAGCTCCTCGGCGAGGTGGGGAGCGTACGGCGCGACCATGACGACCAGGGGCTCGATCGCGCTTCGCGTCCCGCCACCTTCCTCCCGCACCGTGTTGAGATACTCCATCATCGCCGAGATGGCCGTGTTGTAGTCGAGCCGCTCGGTGTCGGCCGAGACCTTCTTGATCGTCTGGTGCAGCTTGCGCTCAACCGCCGCGGGCAGTACTGACCCCGGGCGCAAGCCCGGGGTTCCCGGGGTCAGGTGGGTCGCCGCCTCGTGCGCCGTGGTCCACAGTTTGTCGAGGAAGCGGCGCACGCCCACGATGCTCGTGTCGCGGAAGTCGCCGCCCTCCTGGAACGGACCCAGGAACATCAGGTACATGCGCAGCGTGTCGGCGCCCCATTTTCGGATATAGGCGTCGGGAATGACCACGTTGCCGCGCGACTTGGACATCTTCGCGCCGTCCTTGATGATCAGGCCGTGCGCGCGGAGCTTGGGAAACGGCTCAGCGAAGTCCACCTTCCCCAGCTCGTGCAGCACCATCGTGATGAAGCGCGAATAGAGCAGGTGCAGCACGGCGTGCTCGTTGCCGCCGATGTAGCTCGACACCGGCAGCCACGTCCTGGTGCGCGCCGGGTCCCACGGCCGGTCGTCGAATTCGGTCGACGGGTAGCGCAGGAAGTACCACGCCGAGTCGAGGAACGTGTCGGACACGTCGGTCTCGCGCCGGCCCTGGGCGCCGCACCGCGGGCACTTCACGAAGTACCACTCCTTGTGGCGCGCGAGCGGCGAGACCCCGCTCGCATCGGGACGGAAGTCCTGGATGAACGGCAGCTCCACCGGGAGGTCCCGCTCCGGCACCGCCACCGGGCCGCAGGCGTCGCAATAGATGATCGGGATGGGTGGTCCCCAGTAGCGCTGGCGTGAAATGCACCAGTCGTGCAGCCGGTACTGTACCTGCGGGGTGGCGAGTCCCCGCTGGTCGAGCCAGGCCACGATGCGGCGCTGCGCGTCGCGGCACGAGAGCCCGCTGAAGTCGCCGGAGTTGATGAGCACGCCGTCCTGCGTGACGCTCGGGAGCGGCTCACCGGTGCGCACTACCTCGCGGATCGGCAGCGTGAACTGGGTCGCGAACTCGAAGTCCCGCGTGTCGTGGGCCGGCACGGCCATGATCGCCCCGGTGCCGTATTCCATGAGCACGTAGTCCGCGATCCAGATGGGGATCGCCTCACCCGTGGCCGGATTGCGGGCGTAGGAGCCGAGGAACACGCCGGTCTTGGTCTTGTCGCCGACCCGACGTGACACGACGTCCTTGCCCTGCATCTCGCGCCGGTAGGCGTTCACCTGGCGCCGCTGCTCGTCGGCCGTCAGCTGGTCCACCAGCGGGTGCTCGGGGGCGAGCACGAGGTAGGTGGCGCCGAATACGGTATCGGGACGGGTGGTGAACACCGGGATCTTCGCCCCGGCCGGGGTCTCGAAAATCAGCTCGGCTCCATCGCTGCGTCCGATCCAGTTGCGCTGCAGGGTACGGGTGGAATCGGACCAGTCGAGCCGATCGAGGTTCTCGAGCAGCGGCTGCGCGTACTTCGTGATGTTGAAGAACCACTGCTCCAGGAAGCGCTGCTCGACCTTGGTGTCCGGGTGCCGCTCGCAGTAGCCGTTGATCACCTGCTCGTTCGCGATGACGCTCATGTCCCGGGGACACCAGTTGACCGCCGCCTTTTTGCGGAACGCGAGCCCCGCCGCGAACAGCTGCAGGAAAATCCACTGCGTCCACTTGTAGTAGCGCGGGTCGGTGGTGGAGAGCTCGTGCCGCCAGTCGAACATCCCGCCGAACCGGCGCAGCTGGCGGCGGAAGGTCTCGATGTTCTTCGGGATGAGTTGGGCCGGATTGATCCCCACCGAGAGCGCGTAGTTCTCCGAGTGGATACCGAACGCGTCGAACCCGATGGGCTCGAACACGTCATGGCCCTGCAGCCGCTTGAACCGTCCGTAGATGTCGGCGCCGGTGAACGCGAACATGTTCCCCACGTGCAGGCCTTCGGCCGACGGATAGGGGAACATCATGAGGTTGTAGAACGGCCGACGCGGATGATCGAGATCGGGCTCGTTGGTGTGCTCGCGCACCCAGCGCTCCTGCCACTTGGCCTCGACCAGCTGCGGGTCGTACGCTGGGACCTGGGGCATAAGTCACTGAAATTACACAGACTTGCTCCCCTGAGAAACCCGCCGTACCTTGCGCCACGACGCAATGGCCTCGACCCTCAAGCACCTGCTCCAGCGGTTCACGTTCTGGGCCGCCGGCGGCGCGCTCGTCACGGTGCTCGTGCTCGCGTCGCTCGCGGGCGCGGGGGTCAGGCGGACGTTCGAGCGTCTCGCCAATGAGCGTGGAGCCGAGGTGGCGGCGCGGGCCACCGCCCTGGTGACGAACTACGTCCGCGAGCGACACGGTGAGGCCGACCGGCTCGCCGCGAACCCGTCCCCGATTCGCGCCGCGATCGACGCCGGGCGGGTGGTCGTCGCGCGCCGGCTCGACCGGGTGCCCCCGCCGGACCTCGAACGGCTCGTCGGGGCGACGCACCAGCTCGGCGCCGACGCCGAGCTCACCCGCTACATGAAGGGCTACCCTGAGCGATCGGAGTTCACGGATCTCACCCTGACGGAGCGCCACGGACTGGTGGTCGTACGCTCGGGCGCGCCGGGCCGGTTGCATGTGGGGGACGATCCGCTGTGGCAGCGGGCGATGAAGGACGGTGCCGCCGAGAGCGAGCCCGCGATCGACTCCTCCACCCGGACCGTCACGGTGCGGTACGCGGTTGCCCTGCGCCCGGGAGAAGGGGCGCGCCCGGTGGGCGTGCTGGAGGGCGTCTACACGCTGGACCGCGTCGGGTCGCTGCTCACCGGGATCGCGTTGGGCGACAGCGCCTACCTGCAGCTCGTGGACCGGCGCGGGAACCTGGTATACGGCCCGGCCGACGCGGCGTTGCGCCAGGTTCCGCGAGACACGGCGTTGTACGATCCGGAGCGCCCGCGCGAGACGATCCTGAGCACGGCCCGCGGCCCCGAGCTCGTTGTGTCGGTGCCGGCGGCACGCGGGCGCTTCCCCGCGAACGAGGCCTACTACTGGGTGCTGTTCCGCGAGCCGCGGGCCGTCGCGTACGCCACCGCTCGGGTGGTGCAAGGCTATCTGTGGCTCGGGGCCATCGCCCTGTCGGTGTTCGCCGTGCTGTTGACGCAGTGGCTCGGGCGCTGGCTCAACGCGCGCGTGGCGGCCCCCGTGCGCACAGCGAGCGATGTCGCGGCCCGCGTGGCGAGCGGAGACCTGAGCGTGTCGAGTGTGGGTGACGAGAGCGTCGCCCAGGAGGTCGTCGAGCTGCTGTCGTCGGTGCAGACGATGGTGCTCGCGCTGCGCCGGCTGGTCGGCGCCATCCGCACCGCGGCGGACGAAGCGGCGGCCATGGCCACCGAGATCTCGGCCTCGACCGAGCAGATGAGCGCGTCCACCGAGCAGATGTCGGCCACGTGCCAGGACCTGACCAAGCGCGCCGCGGAGCAGGCGCAGCTGGTGCGCGCGGCCGCGGACGACGCTGGCAAGATCCTCCAGATCGCGACCATCCTCGCGGCCGGCGCCGACGACTCGGTGCGCCGCAACAGCGCCGTCGCCGACGTCGCCAAGCGACACAAGGAGGTGCTGGACCAGAGCACGGCCCAGCTCGCGAAGCTCGAGGAGGAGGTCGGAAGGGGGGCGGCGGAGGCCGACGCCCTGGCGCGGGCATCCACCGACATCCAGAAGTTCGTCGCCCAGGCCAAGGCGGTGGCGACCCAGACGAACATGCTCGCCCTGAACGCGGCCATCGAGGCGGCGCGTGCCGGGCCGCAGGGGCGCGGGTTCGCCGTCGTGGCGGACGAGGTGCGCAAGCTCGCCTCGGTCGCCGCCGCGGCGGCAACCGATACGGCCGACACGGTGCGCGGCGTCCTGGGGCGCGTGCAGGCGACGCGCGATCGGCTGGCGCACCTCGCCCAGGGCGCGGGCGCGGCGCGGGAGGCGGCCCAGACGGCGGCTCAGGGGCTCGGGACGGTGGCCGCGGAGGCGGAGGCCAACGACGTGTGGAGCCGCGAGATCGCCAACATGGCTGGTGAAATGCGGCGCCTCGTCGAGGAGATCGGCGCGCGCCTCAACTCGGTGGCCGAGGGAACCGAGAACCTGCTCGCGTCGGCCGAGGAGATCGCAGCGTCGAGCGAAGAGCAGAGCGCCTCGACCGAGGAGATCGCGTCGTCCGCGAATCAGCTCGCCGAGGCGGCGGACAAGCTCACCGGGGCGGTGAAGTCGTTCCGCCTCCTGGCCGACGAGGAGCCGCCCCGCGAGCAGGCGGCCGACTAGGCCGGAACCAATCGGCAGTGCGCTCCGTACGTAATCACGCCCCCGGTGCCACCTACCCCAGCGGAGCCGTCCTACGATGAAGCGCCGCAATATGTTCGCCGTAGCCATCGTGGTCGCCGTACTGGGGCTCGGCGCCATGGCCGCCGCCGGAAGGCTGGGCGGCCACAAGAAGGACGGCCTGAAAGCCGTGGCGGTGGCCCGCGGGTCCCTGGTCGATAAGGCCCTCGCCGTCGGCACGATCGAGCCTCGAGTCGAAGTCAGCGTCAAGTCGATCCTCGCGGGCGTGGTGCGGCAGCGCTTCGCCGCAGTCGGGGACTTCGTCAAGCGGGGCCAGCCGCTGCTCGAGATCTCACCCAACCCGACGCCCCTGGAAATGGTCGAGCTGCGCCGCAACGTCGAGCTGCGCGAGATCGAGCTCAAGAATCTCGAGCGCGAGCTGGGGCGCCAGCAGGAGCTGCGCGACAAGAACCTGATTTCCCCCTCCGATCTCGAGACCGCGCAGCGGCACGTGGACGAGGCGCGCTCGCAGCTGTCGCTCGCGCAGGAAAGGCTGGCGCTGCAGGAAGGCGGGACGGTGCTGGCCAACGGCAAACCGGTCGAGACGGTGGTCCGCGCCCCCATCGACGGCTATATCCTCGAGGACTCGATCGAAATCGGTGATCCCGTGGTGCCGTTGACGCCGTACCAGGCGGGCACCGTGCTGATGCGGCTGGCGGCCATGCGGGACCTGATCTTTCGGGGCACCGTGGACGAGATCGACGTCGGCCGGCTCAAGGAGGGCATGCCGGTCACGATCAAGATCGGCGCGCTGCCCAACGCGACGGTCAAGGGGCGGCTCGACAAGATCTGGCTCAAGGCGCACAAGCAGGAGCAAGCGACGGTGTTTCCGATCGAGATCGTCCTGACCGAAGTGGAGGGCGCCACACTGCGCGCCGGCTACTCGGCCAACGCGGAGGTGATCATCGCTCGCCGCGACAGTGTGCTCTACGTCCCCGAGCGGCTCATCACCCACCGCAACGACTCGAGCTTGGTGACCGTCCGGACCGGCCCCGGTAAGACCGCGGAGCGGAGCATCAAGACCGGTCTCTCGGACGCCATCAACATCGAGGTGCTCGAGGGCCTGCAGCCAACCGACTCGATCATCGAGCCGCCCCCGCGCGAGATCAGCTGACGTGTGGCGCGAGTTCTTCGCCGACATGCGGGCGCAGAAACTCCGCACCTCCCTCACCGTGCTGGGGATCGCCTGGGGCACCGTCGCCGTGGTGGTGCTGCTGGCGTTCGGGGTCGGACTGGAGCGCCAGACCAGGAAGCGGTTTCACGGCTTGGGTGACCGGATCGTGATCCTCTGGGGCGGACGGACCACAAAGCCGTTCGCCGGCTTCGGCGATGGCCGCCCCATCCGGCTGCAGGCCGAGGACGTGCCGCTGCTCGCCCGCGAAGTCGCCGAGATCCAGTACATCAGTCCCGAGTACATCACGCAGAGCACGCGGGTGCGGCGCGGCGTCAAGGCGGCCGCGCCCGCCGTCACCGGCATCGTCCCGGTGTACGGCTTCATGCGCAACATCATCCCCGAGGCGGGCGGCCGCTTTATCAACGATCGGGATGTCGCCGAGCGGAGGCGGGTGGCCGTGCTGGGCGACGAGCTGGCGAAGCTGCTGTTCGAGCACGACGCACCGGTTGGCCAGCAGGTGTTCCTGGGAGACGCGCCGTTTACGGTCGTGGGCGTGATGCGGCCCAAGCTGCAGAACTCTTCCTATCAGGAGCGCGACAAGGACCGGATCTTCATTCCGGCCTCGACGCACTACGCCCTGTTCGGCAACCGCTTCCTGAGCAACATCGTCTATCGCGCGCGGACCTCGGAGGTCACCAAGCAGGCGGAGCGGCGGGTGTACGAGACGCTGGGCCGTAAGTACCGGTTCGATCCGCAGGACAAGGACGCGCTGGCGTTCTGGGACACGAGCGAGTGGGAGACGCGCTTCGGCCAGATGTTCGTGGCCTTCAACGTTTTCTTTGCCATCGTGGGAAGCTTCACGCTGCTGGTGGGCGGCATCGGGGTGGCGAACATCATGTACATCGTGGTGCGGGAACGGACGCGCGAAATCGGCGTGCGGCGCGCCGTCGGCGCCACGCGCGCCGACATCATGCGGCAGTTCTTCGCCGAGGCGCTGATGATCGTAGCGCTGGGCGCGACGCTCGGGCTGCTGCTGTCGCTGGGGCTCGTTGCCGCCCTGGGCGGCTTGCCTATCAAGGAATTCGTCGGCGTCCCGACCATTTCCGCCACGGTGCTGACGGCGACGCTCGTCCTGCTCGCGGCGGTCGCCTTTGTCGCAGGCCTGATGCCGGCCCGGCGCGCGGCCGCGCT
>WNGC01000662.1_pt1 | contig 20877 bp, 23 predicted proteins | sample 5400051 | NCBI WGS metagenome assembly WNGC01 (sample SAMN13153368, study PRJNA577476) | soil metagenome | isolation source: 20 cm soil or saprolite under grassland replicate 2 | place: USA:California | collected 2016-06-15
CCCGAGATCGATCAAATTATCTGCGGCGCGAATGATCTGTTCCTCATGCTCGACTACCAGCAGAGTGTTGCCCCTGTCGTGCAAATTGTGCATTACGCGAACGAGCTGCCCGACATCGCGCGGGTGCAAGCCAACGCTCGGTGCGTCCATAACAAAGAGAGTGTTGACGAGAGATGCTCCGAGGCAGGTGGTGAGGTTCACGCGCTGCACTTCGCCGCCGCTCAGCGTGCGCGTCGAGCGATCGAGCGTGAGATAGCCGACGCCGACCTCGCAGAGGTAGTTCAGTCGTGCGCAGATTTCGTCACGCAACATTTGAGCGGTTTTGTCGTCGCTGGCGATTTTCAGATTGCGCAGAAAATCATGCGCATTGGAAATTGAAAGCGCCTGGAATTCGGGAAGCGTTAAACAAGGAAGGGCGGTTTCCAATCCGCCCTTTTTGGACGGCGGACTAGAGACCGCCGTTCCTTGAATTTTGTAATTGAGCGCTTCGGGTTGGTAGCGTCCGCCGTTACAGCTGGGACAGGTGATGTAAGCACGGTAGCGACTCAGCAGGACGCGCACATGCATCTTGTACGTTTTGCTCTCGAGCCAGCGAAAAAAGCCGCGAACGCCGTACCACCGGTCGTCTTCGTAATCTTCTTCGGTGTAATCGCCCGATCGCTTTTCACCCTCGAGTGTAATCGCCCGATCGCTTTTCACCCTCGATAACAAAATCCTGGTCAGCCTTGGGCAATTGCTCGAACGGAACATTGATGTCGATCTCCTCTCGCGCGCATGCATGAAGCAAATCCTTTTGCGATTCCCCGAACTCGGCGCCGCGAAACACGCGAACCACGCCTTGTTTGATACTCAGTCTGCGATCCGGAATCGCCTTGTTCAGATCGATTGAGATGGTGCGACCGAATCCGCGGCATTCCGGACATGCACCGAGCGGATTGTTGAAGCTAAACAGCCCGGGCGTGGGCGGCCGAATATCGAGATCACAATAGGCGCAGTGCCAGCCAGTGGAGAATGGGATGTGATCGGTGATCGGTGATCCGCCTTCGCCGAGGCTACGGCGGACAGGTCGGTGATCAGTCGAGCGTTGAGCGTTTTCCGCGATCGGGATGACATTTACCTGGCCTTTCCCAAAACGCAGCGCCGTTTCGATTGCCTCGACTAATCGCGGACGATTTTCTTCAGTGATCGCAATGCGATCCTGAATCACCTGAACGCGCGCGCCGAGCCGTTTGATTTTTGGATCTGTATCGACGCGCACCATTTGGTCGTCGATCCAGATGCGGAGATAGCCCTGCTGCTGGAGGAAATCGAAAAATGCGCGCGGCGCGGTCTTAGCCGGAACCGCGACCCAGAACGTCACGAGAACATTTTTGCCGGCGCAATCCCGCAGAATCTGCTGCGTGATTGACTGCGCGGTTTCGGGGTGGATTTCTCGCGCGCAATTCGGACAGAAGGCGCGAGCGACGCGTGGCCAGAGCAACTTCAAATAATCGTTGATCTCCGTCATTGTCCCGACCGTCGAACGCGAGGTCTTGACCGGATTGGATTGTTCGATGGCAATGGTGGGCGGGATTCCACGGATGTCGTCCACGCGCGGTTTGTCCATGCGATCGAGGAACTGCCGCATGTACGGACTGAACGTTTCGACGTAACGCCGCTGGCCTTCGGCGTAAATCGTCTCGAACGCCAGGCTTGATTTTCCGCTGCCGCTTGGGCCGGTGACGACTGTCAATTTTCCGAGCGGAAGATCGACATCGACACCTTTGAGATTGTTCTGGCGCGCGCCGCGAACCTCGACGCAATCGGTCCGCATTGGCGTGATAAGACGATCTTTGTTCCCTGTCTTCGAACCCACTTGAAATAATCGCTGCGAGTCAAGTGGTTCGCAAATTTCGAACGTATAAACGACCGACACTGCAGGGGAAACCGCTGGCTTCCCAAGGGACGCTAATAGCGTCCCCTACAGGCATTCTTTGAACCGCGCGGCCAATTGCTCGAGTTGCTTTTGCAATTCCTCCGGCACCACGCCGCCTAGAGAATCGAAAAACTCTTTATGCCCGGCGATCTCTTTTTGCCATTCCTCGTGATCGATGCCGAGAATTTCGGCGACGCATTTGTGATCAATGTCTAGCTCGGCGAGATCGAGATCGTGCGGGCTCGGCAGCCAACCGATCGGTGATTTGAGTGCGCCGCCGGTCTGTTCGCAGCGGTCGATAATCCATTTGAGCACCCGCATGTTCTCGCCAAAGCCCGGCCACAGAAATTGGCCCGTCACGCCTTTGCGAAACCAGTTCACGTTGAAAATGAGCGGTGGGTTTGTGAGGCGTTTTCCTATGTCGAGCCAGTGCTGAAAATAGTCGCCGATGTTGTATCCGCAGAATGGCAACATCGCCATCGGATCATGCCGAACCTTACCCACAGCACCAGTGGCGGCCGCGGTTGTTTCCGAAGCCATGGTGGCGCCCAGGTAAACACCGTGCGCCCAATCAAACGCTTCATGAACGAGCGGCACCGTATCGCGGCGGCGGCCGCCGAAAATGATCGCGCTGATTGGCACGCCTCCGCCTTTTTCGACATCGGAATCGATCGCGGGATTGTTGCGCATTGGCGTGGTAAACCGGCTGTTCGGATGCGCAGCTTTCTCTTTTGAGTTCGGCGTCCAATCATTTCCGCGCCAATCGATGGCATGGGCTGGTGGCTCGCCATCTTTGCCCTCCCACCACACGTCGCCGTCATCGGTGAGCGCGACGTTGGTGTAAAGCGTGTCGTGCGCGATCGATCGCATCGCGTTTGGATTCGATTTGTAGCTCGTGCCCGGCACGACGCCGAAATAACCGTTCTCGGGATTTATGGCGTACAGCCGGCCATCTCGAACCTGCATCCACGCGATGTCGTCGCCGACGGTCGTCACCTTCCAGCCCTTGAAATGATCCGGCGGAATGAGCATGGCGAAATTCGTTTTGCCGCAGGCGCTTGGGAAAGCAGCGGCAACGTAATGTTTTTTTCCTTCCGGCGATTCCACGCCCAGGATCAGCATGTGCTCGGCGAGCCAGCCTTGTTTGCGCGCCAGATAAGAACCAATCCGCAAAGCAAGACACTTTTTGCTTAGCAAAACGTTACCACCGTAACCGGAGCCGACAGAAATGATCGCGTTATCCTGTGGAAAATGACAGATGAACCGGCGCTCGGGATTAATGTCCAGTAATGAGTGCACGCCGCGGTTCCATTCCGCATTTGGATCATTCCCAAGCCGTTTGACCGCGATCTCACCCATGCGCGTCATGATCCGCATGTTGAGTACGACATACTTCGAATCGGTAATCTCGAAGCCGACTTTGGTTAGCGGCGAATCCGGCGGGCCCATGATGTAGGGAATGACAAACAGCGTGCGTCCCCGCATCGCGCCTTTCAAAAGGCCGCGAAGTTTCGTGTACGTTTCTCCCGGCTCAGACCAATTGTTGGTGGGACCGGCCTCTTCTTTCGTCGGCGTGCAGACGAAGGTGAATTGCTCGACTCGTGCGACGTCGTTTGGATCGGAACGATGCAAATACGAGCGTGGAACTTTCTTCTGATTGAGTTTGCTCAGGAGGTTTTCTTTCAGCGATTCACCGATCAGGAACTCGTTTTCCCGATCCGAGCCGTCGCACCAGAAAATGTTTTCCGGCTCTGTCAGCTTGGCGATTTCATCCACCCAATCGAGAACCGCTTGATTGGCCGGCCTTGCATCACCGATTCCACTGGGCGGGAATATGGCTGGCGACATTTTCATAAAAGAAGAATGTGCATCTTAGCCATGAATGAACGGCTTGGCCACGTTGAATCATTGAAGCCGTCGAGGCGTTTGCGGATAACGAGCGACGAATCATGAATGACGCTTGCGCAGACGCAATGCGCGGCATTAATTGAAAGTATGTTTGGCGTCACCACGTCCGATGATTATCGGCCGGTTGCGTGGATGGGTCGCTATCCAGTCGATGTGACCACCATGCTGGTAGGGTTGCACGTGGCAATGGCGGTGCTTGGCGCGGTCCTCGTCGCGATTGGAGCCGGATCTGTCCTGGGCTGGCTGCAGTTCGACAGCGCTGAAATTTGGTATGGCGCGCAGGTTTGGCGGATTTTCACTTATGCATTTGTTCATGCGCCGTCGGCGCTGCTGTGGTTCGCGATCGAGATGTACTTGCTGTTTGTATTTGGGCGGGAAGTTGAACGCTTTATTGGTCGACGCTCTTACATCGCTCTTTACCTGATCTTGCTGATCACGCCTGCGGTGCTGCTCACGATGTGGGGAGTCTGGCAACGGTCTGTTCTTGTTGGCTCGCAGGCGTTGCACTTTGGAATTTTTGTTGCTTTCGCAACGATCTATCCACGGGCGGAGTTATTCCTGCGGATCATGGCTAAATGGGTTGCCCTCATTCTTGCAGCCATTTACACCTTGCAACTGCTTGCCTACCACGCCTGGAGCGATCTGGTCGTCGTCTGGACAAGCATTGGCGCGGCGTTCCTCTTTATCGAATGGAGCGGCGCCGGGCCGGAGCTTGCCTGGTGGGATACTCTGAAAACGCGCTTCGCTCCCAAGCCGAAGTTTCGCGTTATTCCCAAACCAAGACTGACACGTTCTGCGGACTCGGACGACGTTTATGCATCGATTGATCCGATTCTGGACAAAATTTCAAAATTCGGGATTGGAAGCCTGACTGCGAGTGAGCGTCGGCAACTAAATCGCGAGCGCGAGCGGCTGCTAAAGCAATCGGAGTAACTGCAAGGAGCGACGGCTTTGGAAGCCGTCACTGCTTGAGGCCTGACTCAATCAGCTCGCACAAAACGTGGAGCAAGACCTGGTGCGCTTCCTGAATTCGAGCAGTTGAATTGCTGTTCACCAGAAGATCGACATCGGCCATGCCAACTGTGGATCCGCCGTCGCGGCCAAGCAGCGCGATCGTTTTCAGTTTCCGCCCTTTTGCTTCCTCCAGCGCGCGGACAACATTTTTTGATTTGCCCGAAGTCGTCAGGCAAATGAGCAGGTCTCCCGGCTGACCAAACGCCGCTACCTGGCGGGCGAAGATTTCGTCAAACCCGTAGTCGTTTCCGGCTGCAGTAAGGAGTCCGCCGTCGCTGGCAAGGCAAAGCGCCGGCTGCGCACGGCGGTCTTTGGCGAAACGCACTACGAGTTCGGTGGCAAAATGCGCCGCATCAGCCGCGCTCCCGCCATTCCCGCAAACGAGCAACTTGTTTCCGGAGCGCAAACATTCTTCGATCGCATCAGCGGCCTGTCCAAGTTGCACGTCGAGATCGAGCAGCGATTGCAGAGTCTTGGTTGCGTCCGCAATCGCTTCTTGAAGTTGAGGAAGACGAGACATGGTGTCGGCGCTTGCTTGGACTGGATGGCCGTTGATACAGCTTTTCAGCGCCTGAAGCAAAACGAATGATCGCAGGCTGCAAATGCTCGGCGAAATTCGCGTTCGGGATTTTGGTCTTGTCTGACGTCTCGTAAATCGATAGAGATCGGCGCAACAAAGCGCCCTTTGTGAACGGATTCGCTCTCAGGCATCGGCCCTCATCGGCGCCGCAAGCTTCAGTGCTTCTCCTTCTGCCGTTGCTACTCTGTGGCTGCTCGGTGCTCTTCGTCTCGCCCTACGACGAGGTCACCGATCGCTCGGCCAACGAGCTCACTACTCGCACGGAGATATTCCTCGTTCGATATGCGGCCAGAACCGATGAAACGGGAAACGTTATTAGAAGCGGCAAGTCTTACGACAGCGAAGCGGCTGCGTTTTATAACGAAGCGCGCGGCACTGTTGATGCCATGTTGTTGCGTTCCGAGCAAAAAGAGAAAAACGAGGAGGAAATTCAGATTTTGCAGGACGTCAGACAACAATACGATCGCCTGGAAGCAAGCCACCGACTGGGTAGAATCACAAAGAATTCCGCGGCCGGTCTTCACCGGACGTTGCGGGCACTCCTGCATGTCCAACTCGTGAAGAAGCATCTTGCCACCTCGAAACAACCAACCACGGCTTCGCCGTCTTCTTGATTATGAATTTTGAAGATACTCTCGCAAAAATGTTGGCCGCGGCCAAGACTGCCACAGGAACACATTGGAAAGACATGAGCAGCTATTTGGAGGATGAATTTGCGCGCGCCAAAGACGAAGCGGCCGCAATTGCCATGGAAGTCGCCCATCGCACAAAAACGCCAGAGCAGGCGAAAATTGAACTGGAAGCGATCGAAGAAAGCCTGCGTGACGTCAGGCTGGCCGCGACGGTAGACGTCAAAGCAGCGGCGCAAGATGCGATCAATGCGGCGCTCGACGTTTTGCGCGCCGCGGTGAATGAAGCAGCCAAGGTCCCCATTTTTTGATCCTGGCAATCGCTCGGAACTTCAATGCTAAATACCCTCGACACCGTGATCGCCTTTGCGGTGATCATGACTGTTCTCAGTCTGCTTATCACGATTGTCGTGCAGATGGCATCGGCGGCGTTGTCGTTGCGCGGCAAGAACCTGGCCAACGCTCTCGCACTCACGTTTCAAACGATCGATCCAAAGCTCCAGAAACACGCGCATTCCTTGACCGCACAAATTTTGAGAGATCCGATTTTCAGCGACTCGATCTGGCGAGTGAAGGACCGCCAGCTCAAGGGTAACGCTGCGACGCAGGCGCAAGCCAAAGTCGAACGAGCGGAGAAGAATTTGCGGCTCGCCGAAAAGCGACTGGCGGCTGTAAAGCCGGGCGATGTCGCCGTCATCACGCAAGCGACAGCAGCACGCGACCACGCAAGCAACACGCTCGAAAGGGCAAGGCAGGAACTCCAACACGCTGAAAAGACGGAGAAAGTCGAAGACTTGCAGGTGACGCCGAATCGTGATGAGCCATGGGGCGTCTTTTCCAAATTACGCGACGCCACTGCGCTCGGAAGCGCAATTCGGCCGGGGGAAATTTACCGCATGGTTCACGAGTTTGCGGATCTGACCAAGACCGAAGCAGCGGTGCGCGATGTTTGCCCCGAAGTAGTCGAAGCGGCGAAAAGCCTTCTCGCCTGCCTTGCAAAGCCGGACCAGCCAGCCCAGGAATCGCAAGCCAAGCTACGGTTGATCGCGCAGGTGGCGAACTCGTTTCCTGTGCAACAACAACAAACGATTGTCGATTCGCTGGAAAATCTGGGCGCGACTGTCGAACGCGCAACAACCCTTGCATACGATCGATTTCAGCGTTGGTTCGGCAGCGCCCAGGACCGGGCGGAGCAATGGTTTCAAACGCACGTCCGCGTGGTAACCATCATTTGCTCGATTTGCGCAGCGTTTGTTCTCCAGTTGGATACAGCCGAAATTTTTCGGCAGCTACGTGCAGAGCCCAAACTCGTAGAAGCGCTGGTGAAGGCGGCGCCCGGCGTCGTGCAGAAGGTCGGCGATGTTGCCGAACCCTCACCAACGCCGGCTTCCAATGCACAACAAGACTCAAAGAAAGTATTCACCGACTTGCAGAAAGACCTCGAAGACGCCGGCTTTGATATTGTGCCTCGGCCTTTCTTCGGACGATGGAGTAAAGATCCGACGCCAACATGGGCGGGCGTTGCTCATGTGCCGCGGCCGATGGCGCTGGTCCTGGTTCATCTTGTCGGGATACTTGCCACGGCCGGACTGCTCGCTTTAGGCGCGCCGTTTTGGTTTAATCTGCTCAAGAATCTCATGAGTCTTCGCCCCGCCTTGGCGACTCTCATTGAAAAACGGCCGACCAGCGCGCCAGCCCTGCCACCCGCTCCGGCTACTCCACCTTCCCCCAGCTAATATCGGCAATGAAACAGTCAAGGGTTGGACAACTGGCCTGATTACAGCTCAAGAGTAGCCGAATTGGGCACGCGCTATGGCTATAGGTTATGCCTGTCCCGCGCCTCACACACGTGCGATCGCAACGATTTAGGCAACGGTGCGCAGTCTGTTCTCTTCCGAATCCTGGAGTCGTTTCGAAAGGAACAACTGTTCCGAGGTCAGCTCGGTGAGCTCAAGCGCTTTGCGGAAATTTTCGATCGCGGCCTGAAAATGGTTTAGTTGCTTTTCGAATTCGCCGAGCACGGCGTAGAGCAGGTAATACGAGTTCAGCTGGTTCGCATTGTGGATCTCCGCCACGGCATCGATGCCCGCTTGCGGTCCATACACGTTCGCGACCGCAACGGCGCGATTCAGGGCAATGACCGGCGAGTCATCGAGTTCCAACAATCGATCGTACAAGGAGAGAATCTTTCGCCAATCGGTTGATTCGTAATCGGCCGCTGCGCAATGACACGCGGCGATTGCGGCCTGCAGATGATAGGACGTGAGCGCGTTGCCGGCAGCGGACATGCTCAAATGTTGCATGCCGCGCGCGATCATCGGCTGGTTCCAGGTCGAACGGTCCTGCTCGTCGAGCCGCAGAATGTTGCCTTCTGAATCGGTTCGCGCCGGCAAACGCGCGGCGTTGAGCAGCATCAGCGCGACCAACGCGTGCGTGCGCGGCTGGTTTCCCACAGGATGTTCCGCCAGCAAGGAACTCAAGCGAATGGCTTCGTGGCAAAGATCCTCCTTAATCAAGCTATCGCCGCTCGACGCTTTGTAACCTTCGTTGAAAAGGAGGTAGAGCGTTTGCAATACGTTGCCCAGCCGGATGGACAACTCGTCGCCGGCCGGGATTTCAAATGGAATGTGCGACTCGCGAATCCTCTGGTGCGCCCGCGTTAATCGTTTCGCGATTGCCGCTTCGCTGGTGAGGAAGGCGCTTGCAATTTCAGCGACGCCGAAGCCGCAGAGCACTTTGAGCGCAAGCGCCGTCTGCGCTTCGGACGCCAGCAGCGGGTGACAGCAGGCAAACATCAATCGCAAGCGGCCGCTCCTGATTTCGTTATCGAACATCGGCGACTCCCCGACGACGGATTCGGATGGCCACTGTTCCATGAACGCGATGATTTGCGGTTCCTTGTCGTGAAATAATCTTTCGCGGCGAATCAGATCGAGAGCGAGGTTCTTGGCTGCCTGCGTGAGCCAGGCCGCGGGATTCTTTGGAACGCCGGTGTATGGCCACGTTCGCAACGCGCGAACGAGCGACTCCTGAACGACGTCTTCGGCCAACTGCAAACGAGTGATCCCAAAGATCCCTGTCAGAACCGAGATCAGCTTTCCGGCCTCATGACGAAACAAATGGTCCGCCAGACGAGAAACTTCGCCGGTCGTTGCGGTTCCGGCTTGGTCCGTCGTCGGGCTCACCCGTTCACTCTACGACTGTTTCGCCGTAGGCCTTCTTCAAAGTTGGGATGTCAATCTTGTCCATTTGCAACATCGCGCGCATAACGCGTTTTGCTCGCGTGGCATCTTTGTCTTTGAGCATCTCGTTCAAGACCGTGGGCACGACTTGCCACGACAAACCGAATTTGTCTTTGAGCCAACCACAACGGCTTTCTTCGCCTCCGGCGGATAGTTTCGACCAAAAATAATCGACCTCTTCCTGCGTGTCGCAGTTCACGATAAACGAGACCGACTCATTAAGCTTGAACACCGGTCCGCCGTTGAGAGCGACGAACTCCTGTCCCTCAATCTCGAAGGCAACCGTCATGACCGAGCCTTTTGGCCGGCCAGAGAGATTTGCTGTTTCCTCATCGTAGCGACTGATCTCTCCGAGCCTCGAGTTCTTGAAGATGGAGGTGTAAAGCTTCGCTGCCTCTTCCGCCCTATCGTCGAACCAGAGGAACGGCGTGATTTTTTGCGCGACCCTGTTCATACCCATGGCTTTCGTCAGTCTTGCGACACTGTTTCATAAGCGCGCTTCGCCATGACACGATGTTCAGGCTCGAATTGCTCGGCGAAATCCTCAGGCTCGAAGACCTGACGAATCTCGATTTCCCCCTCTTCGCCCGGCATGGGGTTTGGACAGCGCCTGACCCATTCGATCGCGTCCTGTAACGACTTACATTTCCATAGCCAAAATCCCGCCACTAACTCCTTGGTTTCCGCGAATGGACCATCGGTGACGATTCTTTTCTCTCCCGCGAATTTGACTCGGGCGCCTTTCGAGCTCGGTTGCAACCCTTCCCCGGCGAGCATTACTCCGGCCTTTTTCAATTCGTCGTTGAACTTGCTCATATCAGCGAGAAGCTCCGCGCTCGGCAGCTTGCCCGCCTCGGAATTCTTGCTGGCTTTGACGATTACCATGAATCTCATTTTGATGTCTCCCCTTCGTTCGAATTGGTTTCCGTGAATCAAGCTCTCGTGCCGGCAAGTTCTCGCTTGGAATATTCCTCGGCGCGTTGCTTGACCGAACAAATCTCGGCCACCGGACGGACTTCGACGACCGATCCGAATTCAAGACCCGGGCATTGCTTTGCGATCTCGATCGCTTCGTTCTCGTCCGCGACCGTTAGATAAAAAAAACCGCCGATCGCTTCCTTCGATTCCGCAAACGGACCATCAGCGACGGAGCGTTGTTTTCCGGAAACAACTTTGCCTTCGTTTTCCAACGGATGGCCGCCGGTGCATTTGCCTTCCGCCTTCAACCGCTCGAACCAGGCCATCCAGTCGGAAACGGCCTTCTGAAGTTGCGCGGGAGAAAGCCCACGGTCCCAAACATTGCCGCGAAAAAGCAGCAGGTAATCGGATTTAGGTGTTGTGTTCATAGTAGTTCCTTTCTTTTCAGTTAGTCTTCAATCTCAAATCTTTCACGCGGCGGCCGCAATCCACAGTTGCTCAGAGGCACGGTCTGTCGCGCGTCGAACCAATTCAGGGTGACGCTGGAATATGGGACATTCCGCGAGGATCGGGCGCACTTCAACGCTGATGCCGTAACGCAACGTGGGCATCGACTGCGCGATCTCGACCGCCTCGTTCAGGCTATCGGCTTGGAGCACGAGATAACCGCCCACCGCTTCCTTGGTTTCCGTGAACGGCCCGTCCACCACAAACCGACCATCCGTGCCGGAGATTACCCGGCCCTGGCCGCCGAGCGGCTGCGCCGCCTTTATTTTGCCGCGTTCGTTCAGTCCCTCGAACCACGCCATCACTTTGGTCATGGCCTGTTGGAGCTCGTCCGTGGACAAACCTCTGTCCCAATGCGGTCCGCGGAAGAGTAGCATGTATTCATCTGTCGTTGTTTCGGTATTCATGGTTTTTTTTGGTTGTTAGTTGCAGTTCAATGTTACGACGAACGCGCGCGCCTGTTCAGGACAACCATTTTGCGTTCATGTCATTGTCCTTTCTTCTGCTTTGATCCGCAGCCGTTTCCTGGTCGCGAGCCACTTCGATAATCCGATCAAGCTAATTAAGAACCAAAACACCTCGATCAAGAATGCTGACACGTTGAACTTGAAAATGAGGGACAACATAATCAGCAACGAACCCGCGGCGTTTAACAGCGAAAAGCTCAGCGCCGAGCTGGGAAGTTTATCGAGCTGCAGGAGCAGATAGGCGATTACGATCAGTAAAACGCCGATGAATCCTGCCAGGTCGAATAAGTTGAGGTTTACGCTCACGCATCCACCATCACCTTGAATCCGCCGTAAAGCATGCGCTTGACGTCAAAAGGGATCTTCTTTGGCATCGTTAGCCGCTTGTCCTTCATGACTTTCGCATTCACGCGATCGCGATGGACGCGCGATTTGTAAACGATATAAGCAGAGACAATCGTCTCGCCCGATTTGCTCCTGATTCCGCGGGGGAACGGCATTCCCATTTTGACGTTCAGATCATCGCCAACGCATTCTTTGTAATCGAGCGCGCCATGTTCGCGCCAGATCTTGATCGGGCACGAGATTAATGAACTTGAAGCCGTCGATCCGTTCGTTGTTCGGCCAGCAACGCGCGAAATAAGTTGCGCGATCGTCGGCGAGACATAGAAAGATGGTGCGCGGTAGAGGTTTCGAACCTCTGACCCCTACCGTGTCAAGGTAGTGCTCTACCACTGAGCTAACCGCGCCTGAATCAGAAGTGATAAGTGATCGGTGATCAGTGATCAGTCAAGACCCACGGCTGATCACTGTTCACTGACCGTAGATCGCTGATATCGCTCTACTTCATCACTGGACAACTAGGAGGCGCCGGACGACAATTCGTTTCCTCGTGAGTAAACTTTTCTTCAAACGATTTCTGAAGCGACCGTTTCAAGTCGCCTCGATTATCCCCAGCTCAAAAGCGCTGGTCGAACGTGTCGCGAGTAAAATGGATTTCAGTCAACCACGGGTAATTGCCGAATACGGCCCGGGTGAAGGCGTGCATTCGCGTGAGATCGCGCGGCGGATGACCCCGGACTCGCATCTGCTTCTGTTTGAGCTGGACGCGGCATTCGCGCGAGATTTGAAGCGACAATTTGCGGATGATCCGCGAGTGCATGTGATTCATGGAGACGCTGCCACTTTGCCGTATGAGTTGAAGCGGCGCGGCTTCGCTCAGTGCGATTACATCCTTTCCGGCATTCCGTTTAGCATTCTCAAGATCGAAAAGAAACGGGCACTTCTTCAAAAAACCCATGATTCTCTCATCGTGGACGGCAGCTTCATCATTTACCAGGTCACCAACGAATTGAAGCAGCACGCCACGCTTTTCGAGCACGGCGAATCGGAATATTTCCTGCAAAACATCCCGCCGATGTTCATCACCGTTTTTCACAAAACACCATCGCCGCGTCGCCACGCCCGGCGCACTTCGGAACGGAAACGGATCCCGGGACTGGTTAGCGTTGGTGCCGACGGATCCGCATGACGGAGAAGCCGCGGCGGATCGAAAAAGATTCGATGGGCGAGATGTCGCTTCCGGCGCATGCGCTTCATGGCGCCTCGACACACCGCGCGGTGCTCAATTTTCCGGTTAGCGGCCATCGGTTTTCGCGACCATTCATTCGCGCTTTGGGCCTGATTAAATGGGCGGCCGCGCAGGCGAATCACGATCTCGGCCTGCTCGACGCAGAGCGCGCGGCGTTGATCGTACAGGCCTCGGAGGAAGTCGCTGAGGGAAAACTCGACGACCATTTTCCGCTCGACATTTTTCAGACTGGCTCCGGCACAAGCACAAACACAAATGCAAACGAAGTGATCGCGAACCGTTGCGCCCAGCTTGCGGGGAAGCCGATCGGGTCGCGCGAGCATGTTCACCCAAACGATCACGTCAACATGGGCCAATCGAGCAACGACGTGATTCCCTCAGCAATACACATCAGCGCGGCCGAAGAGCTAAAGAACCGTCTGGTCCCGGCGTTGGAAAAATTACATGGTGCGCTCGAAGCGAAGGCCAAGGAATTCTGGGATATAATCAAGATCGGCCGGACACATTTAATGGATGCGACGCCGGTCCGATTGGGCCAGGAATTTTCCGGTTACGCACAGCAGGTTGCTTACGCCAAAGAACGCGCGCAAAAATCAATCGAAGTCTTGCGAGAGCTGGCGCTTGGCGGCACAGCGGTGGGCACGGGTCTGAACCGGCATGTTGATCTTCCAAAGAAAATGCTGCGGCATCTGGAACAACGCACCGCCATTGCGTTTTACGAAGCAAAAAATCATTTTGAAGCGCAGGGTGGAAAGGATGCAGTTGTCGAAGCGAGCGGTCATCTAAAAACGATCGCGGTCAGCCTGTTCAAGATCGCAAACGATATTCGCTGGCTCGGCAGCGGACCGCGCTGCGGCATTGGCGAGATTCAGCTTCCCGCAACGCAACCTGGCAGCTCGATCATGCCGGGAAAGGTAAATCCGGTCATGTGCGAATCAGTAATGATGGTCTGCGCGGAGGTGATCGGCAACGACACCACCATCACCTGGGCCGGCGCGAACGGAAATTTCGAGCTTAACGTCATGATGCCGGTCATGGCGCACGATCTTTTGGAATCGATCCGATTGCTGGCGAACGTCGTCGATGTTTTCTGCGAGAAATGCGTTCGCGGTATCGTGGCAAACGAAGAGCGGTGCCGTGAGCTGGTAGAGCTTTCGATGGCAATGGTGACTAGTCTCGCGCCAAAGATTGGTTACGATCGCGCCGCCGAAATTGCAAAAGAAAGCGCGAAAACCGGGCGCACCGTCCGCGAAATTGCTCGGGAGAAAAGAATCCTCCCGGAACAAGAGCTTCAGAACGCATTGAACCCAATCAAAATGACCGAGCCCGGCGGAACGGGTGCAGGGTGACCTGTGTCACTTTCGCCATGGCGTGCTAAGCTCGATCCATGGTTGCGAAACTCGAGGGGGCGCAGTTTTCGGGCGGAGCCAATATTGCGATTAAGTGTCCTAGCCACACGTATGAACAGACGGTGGCCTTCTATCGTGACACGCTGGGCTTGCCTCTGCTCGAGGAAGAAAAGGACGGCTGCATTTTTCAGTTCGGCCCGAATCGGCTTTGGATTGACAGCGTCCCTCACCTGAGTCATCCGGACATCTGGCTGGAATTGGAAACTAATGACACCGACGCAGCCGCGTCATTTTTGAAGGTGCACGGCGTGACAAGGCGCGATGAAGTCGAGCAATTAAGCCAGGATTTCAACGGCTTCTTCATCTCTGCGCCGAACGGCGTCATCCACCTCGTGATTGGCCCCGAAGAAGCGTAAGGGCAGCTCATCCCCGCCACCGTCCGACCCAGGTGCTCCAGCCGTAGAAACCCAGCGGTTCTAACAAACCAGCCGCGACCAATGCGTCCACGTCGGCGCGGCTCGGCGTGATCTTTTCGTTGGAATCAATTCCGTAGCAATCGTCGATGACCATCCAGCAATTGTTGGTGAACTTGTCGCGGTAGCACTCGACGTCGCGCCGTTTGGCCGCATCGGCGTCGAGGATTAAGAGGCCAATCTTATCCCGACCCAGCCTTTCATTGACTGCCTGGATTGTTGCCGCGTCGAAGGAACGGCCCTTAATGAGAGTAACCATTTCCGATACGCGCTGCCGGACAAGATTCCGTTCCAGGTCGCGCAAGATATTGCGCGTGCCGAGCCGCTTGTGTTTCACGCTTCCGCCGGGCTCGATTGCGATCAGTTTTTTGCTCTGACCCGAATCACGCACACCGAACGCCGCGGCAATGGTGGCGCCGCCAATGAAGGCGCCGATCTCGAGAATATTTCCGGAGCAAATTTTTGCGAAATGATAAATCAGAATCAGCACGTCCAGATGCAACATGGAATATTTGTCCCGGATTTTCATCAGTTCCGAGTGAATTCGCTCGTGCCGATACTGCATCAGTGTGTGCATGAGACTGAGAGATTCGTTGTAGTCGCGCGCGTGCGGCGCCTCGAAATGCCGCGTTACTTCTGCAGAGACTCGACAATGTAGTCCGACTACAACCAGGTCGCGCTGCACGCCATCGAGTTGGGCAATGCCGGGTAAAAAACCCCAGCGCTCGAACCCGAGACGCTCGAACAATTTCAAACTCGGCTCATTATGTCCGAAGATCAGGCCGACAAGTGCAGTGATCCCCAGCGATGGCGCGACGGCAATCGCTTTTTCCAATAATTCTCGCGCCACGCCGCGACGCCGGAATTTGTCATCGACGTAAACGCTGATCTCTGCTGTACCGCGATACGCAGAGCGTGGCAGGAATTTTTTGAAATCGAGCCAACCAATCACGCGTCCTTCCGACTCGGCGACCCAGAATGGATATTGGTCTGGCGAATGTTCGTCGAACCATGGCAAACGCGCTTCGACCGTGGTTGGCTCAAGCTCTGCCGTCACCATACGCGTCGGCACGGTGGCGTTGTAAATCTCGATGATGTCCGGCAAGTCGGCCTCAACAGCATCGCGAATAATCATTTCGTACGAGATACAGTTTCGCACCGCGAGGGCAAGCTCGGCAGCATGGTGAGCTTCCAGCGGTCAGGGCTTATGTTTCTTAACGGGCCTTCGTGTACCGGCGGGTGAAATCGTCGGCGTAAGCGTCGAATTGGGCGGGGTGGTTGCCGCAGGGCTCACAACCCGAAATGCAAACGTCGGCGAAGGCGAAGCCGATGTCGACACCGACGCACCTGGTGAAGAAGACGTTGTCGCACTTGTAGACGGCGAAGGAGCCGGCGTTGGGCTCGGAGTGGGCGAAGGCGCAATGATGTTTTCCCAGTGATGCAATGGCACGCTTGCGCCGCCGATCTCTTTCACCAGCGCTTCGCAGTGTGCCTGAAGCTTTTCCAGATCCGGTGGACCAACTGTCTTGTCTGCCGTTGCAGGGAAAACGACGTAAGTCACTTTCAGATCGCTCACCGGTCGATTGTAAGGCGTCGAAAGGGCATTGATCTGTTTTGCTATGCGCAGCGACGCTTCTCCGACTTTGTTGTTTGGACCGACATCGCCGACCATGGCGGGGTAAATCGAATCTCCGAAAACGACCAGCGCATAATCGCCGGGTTTAACCGGTTCACTGCTGTGCGTAAATGCGCCAGGCACCACGATAAAGGGATCGGCCGTGCCGATGAGAAAGCTGTATTTTTTCAGCGTATCGACTTCGGCACGCAACAGCGCGATCGCATTCCGCAGCTCGCGCTTGCGCACCGGAGCAGTAGTTCCAAGTGCATACTCGTCTTCTGCGTGTTTCAGCGCTGCTTCGGTGCCGGCCAGGTATGGATTAGGCGCGGCGGTTTTCTTTTGCCAGCGATAGCTGGTTGAGGGCTTAAAATTTGTCGGCGCGCCCGCCCCAACGGGCATTCGATCGCCGTCGGAGCCATCGGCATCCACATCCATGTCTGCCTGGAACAAGAGCGCTTTTCGATGCGTCTGGGGATGCTGCATTTGCAAAACAGTTTGGCAATCGAAAAAGTTGTGGCGCGACAGAAGCAGATCGAGACGGCCGAGATTTTCGCGCAGCACTCGGACTTTTGTGTCGTAGAGCTGAGCGTAAAGCGGCGACACCGGATCGGCAGATAACATCGATGCCAAACCGGGCAACAACTTCGGCAAACTCGGACTGACTTTCGCCAGCTCCTCGATGGTCTTGTTCGGCGAAGGCACACGTGCTTGTAGTTTTAGATCGAGCACGTAACTGTCTGGCTGCATCCGTTCAGTCGTGGCATCAGCTCCCGGAATGGTCTCGACCGTAGAGTGAAGTGTGATCCCATTGAACAGCTTGGCCGTGTCCAATTTTCCACTGATCACCGGTGGGCGAGTCGGCGTCGGCTCCGGTGTTGGCGTGGCGAGGATTTCAGCCGGCGCGGCGCGTTGCAGTCGCTCAAGCGAGATCCAGCGGTAAACAATCGCGGCGAAAAGCGCGCCGGATATGACCAGCACGAGCCGCCGCCACGTTCGAAGGGGCATTCTTCCCACGCGATTACTTTTTTACCCAGACGACGATGGCCGCAATGATGCCGATCACGGCGAGGATCGCCATCATTCCCGCAGGCATCACTCTTCCGCTCCGCAGAAATTTGGGAACAAACTGCGCCGCAAGCAACAGCGAGACAATAAGCGCAGTCGCCAACCCAATCGTGCGATGTTCGGGCAACAGAAACGCAGCTACGAGCAATAGCACCCCGGTAATTGAGCCGGCAATGATCGACGCCACGCTGCCTGCCTTTAGGTATCCGACAATCCCGCCAATGATTGTCAAAGCGCCGAAAACAATAAAATAAATTTTTGCTGCTTCCATACGCTCGCGAATGCTTTCGGAGTTGATCGCGGCTGGCGCACTCGTAAGCCAACAGCTCTGCGCTGTCCAGTGGAACCAAATGGTAGGGACATCGCGCTGCGATGTCCGGGCACGCCGGGAACATCAATGCTGGCTACAGCGGGCGTTCGCTGGCGTTATTATAGAATTCGAATTGCCGTCCACCGAGCCGACGTATGACGCGCCAGCCATGACTCTTTGCAAACTCGCTGACCTCTGCGTCGGACATCTCTCGAAGAACTCGCAGCTCCGCAGGCTGGGTGACCACGTACTCCGATCTACGTGAAAGTGCTTTCGCGGCTTTTGCGGCGAGACCTTCCAAACCCGGATGCATGGTGTTGCCTTACCGATTTTTCGCGCGCCGTGCGTTGGGGGAATCTCTCTGTGCCGGCAGGGGTGGCGGACGCTTCGGCCTTCGATTCAACCGCGATCCAAGAACGCGATGCGCCTTACGATTCGGCGAAGGTCCGTGTGCGCTCGGCTTTTCCATATTGGTCTAACTCGTTGTAGAGGCGCTCGCCGCGGCGAGCGCCTGTCCACTAGTTTGAATGCTTAACACAAGCGGAGCCACAACAATCTCGGCTCACTGGCGCGGCCACGCCAGACGGCTAAGCTCTAGAAATGTTTTCGGAAACGATCGAGCTACGCGGGCATATTATCGATTCCCTGATTTTGCCAAAGGTGCTGGATCAAATTTTGACCCACGGCGCGAATTTTAAAATTGTTGAGATCAATATCGGCAAAAAACGAGCGGACCAAAGCTTTGCCCGAATCGAGGTGTCTGCCGAAACCAGCGACGCGCTCGATGAGTTGATTCTGCGTCTTCGCCAGCAGGGCGCCGAGGTTGTGGAACGCGCAAATGCGCAAGTCGCCACCGCACCGGCCGACGGAGTTTTTCCGCGCGATTTCTACGTGACAACGAATCAGCAAACGTTCGTGCGCTTCGACGGCAAGGAAATCGAAGTGCGCCCTGCAATGGTCAACAGTGCAATCGCCTTTGACCGAAAAAACACTACGGCGCGAGCGGTTAAGTTCTTCGATGTCAATAAGGGCGACGAGATTGTTGTTGGGCATCAGGGGGTTCGGGTTGTGCCGGTCCAGCGTGCCACAACGCACACTGATCTTTTTCAGTTCATTAACACCACCGTTGATGCCGACGAACCGAAGTCGGCCATCATTCGAGGAATCGGTGACGAGTTGCGGCGCGCGCGCGAGGCAGGAGGGAAAATCGCAGTTGTCGCCGGACCGGCCATCGTACGGACCGGTGCCAGCCAACACTTGGTCCGGTTAATCGAAGCAGGGTATGTTGATCGCGTTTTCGCTGGAAACTTATTTGCCGCTTACGATGTGGAGCGGGCGTTGTTCGGGACCTCGTTGGGAGTGAATCCAGACCTCGCGTTCGCCCGAGGCGGACACGAGAACCATCTGCGGGCCATTAACACAATTCGCGAAGCGGGCGGGGTCGCCGCAGCCGTGCAACAAAAGACCCTGACCAGCGGTATTCTCTACGCCTGCGTCCTTCATGAAGTCGATATTGTACTTACCGGTGGCATTCGGGACGAGGGACCGATCTCCGGTGTAACAACGGACGCCATCGAAGCTCAAAAAGTCATGCGAGCCAAACTCGCCGACGTCACTCATGTAATATTGCTCGCAACACTCCAATATTCGCTGGCGGTCGCAAGCATGTTGGCGCCTGATGTGAAAACGGTTTGTGTGGACATTGATCCTCCGGCGGTGGATCGGGCGATCGAACACCAACCCTTGCAGTCAATTGGTCTCGTCACAGACGTCGAACCATTTCTTCGCGAACTCGCCGATTGTCTCACTGAATCGCCCGTTCGCGAGTAGATTGACGATCGTATGCGTGAGTTGCTTCTTTGTTCGCCGGACTACTACGGCATCGAATATGAGATCAATCCGTGGATGAGTCGCGCCCGCGGCGCCGAGGTGGCGCTGGCAAAAAAGCAATGGGAACAGCTACAAACGACTCTCTCAAGATTGGATTGCAAGGTTCATGTAATTGCGCCGCAGCCCGGACTTCCTGATATGGTTTTCACGGCGAACGCCGGACTGACCGTTGGCCGCGAATTCATCCCCAGCAATTTCCGCCACAAAGAACGCGCCGGTGAGCAGCCGTTCTTTGCCAAATGGATGCAGCAACACGGATACGAAGTGCACTGGTTGCCCGAAAACCTTTATTTCGAAGGCGAAGGCGATGCGCTTTTTGGCCGCGACGTACTGTTTTGCGGCTACAAATTTCGCTCCGACATTCAATCGCATCGCGCGCTGGCAGACATGCTTGGCTGTCTGGCTATCTCAGTGGAACTGGTTGATCCCCGCTTTTATCATCTCGACACCTGTTTTTGTCCGCTGCCCGACGGCGGGGCGTTCTGGTTTCCTGACGCGTTCGACGAGTACGGGCAGCGCGCAATCCGCGAGCACGTCACCGATTTGATCGACGTCGCGCCTGAAGAGGCTGTGCACTTTTCGTGTAACGCGGTGGTGATTGAGCGCGACATTGTGTTGCCCGAAGGCGCGCCAAAGCTCGTGACGAAGCTGCAAGAGCGCGGCTACCGCTGCCACCCGTTGCCGATGAGTGAATTCATCAAAGCCGGCGGCGCCTGCAAATGCCTCACCATGTTTATGCCGCAACGAGAGGCCGTGCCGTGATGGAGTGTAGGAGAAGTGAAGTGATGTTTTCCAGAACTCCAAGACTCCACTACTCCATTAATCCGTCCTTTCCCGCTTCGCTCGCAGCGCGATCTCGATTTTTCTGAGTGGCAGGCAATTCATCACGTCATCTTTGGTGAGCCAGCCTTTGCGTGCGATGCCAATGCCGAACCACAAGTCCTGCAGACGCTCAGTGCGATGAGCGTCGGGATTGATCACGCATTTAACACCTTTTTGTTTGGCCAACGGCCACCAACGCCAATCCAGATCGAGCCGCTTTGGCGCGGCGTTCAATTCAATCCACGTGCCGGTGCGAGCCGCCGCGTCGAGGATTGCGGGAATGTTGATCTGGTAGGGTTCGCGTTTCAGCAGCAGCCGTCCGGTGGGATGCGCCAGCATGGTGACAAACGGATTCTCTATCGCGCGGATCACGCGCGCGGTCATTTCCGCTTCGCTCAAATTGAACACGGAATGAACGGATACGATCACGTAATCAAGTTCTGAAAGAATTTCATCGGGAAAATCGAGCGAGCCATCGCGCAAAATATCGCACTCAACCCCGGCAAACAGACGAAAGCCATGCAGCTTTTTGTTCAATTTTCGAATCGTGGCGATCTGCGCGCGCAGTGCCGTTTCGTC
>WNGC01000733.1_pt1 | contig 20868 bp, 16 predicted proteins | sample 5400051 | NCBI WGS metagenome assembly WNGC01 (sample SAMN13153368, study PRJNA577476) | soil metagenome | isolation source: 20 cm soil or saprolite under grassland replicate 2 | place: USA:California | collected 2016-06-15
GGTGAAATAGATCGGCGATATGATTGTGGACCGGTGTCGCCGACACGAGGAGGATTCGTGCTCCCACGATGAGTCGCGCGAGGGCGCGGTATCGGTTCGTGTCCGGATTGCGGAATCGGCAGCGGCACGGCTGGTCGTTGCCCGCTCGCGTGAGCGCATCGGAGCCGGCTACGACGGCGGTCCGATCACGCTGTCGTTTCCGCGATCCGTTGACTCCGCAATGCGCGCCGGGCCGCTGCCCGACCGCGTGCTCGGCGAGCTCATATCGGGTGTTGGCCTCCTGCGAGCCGGAGGGAGTGCGGCGCCGCTGCTGCGGCTGATGCTGCTCCGCCGCCTGGGATCGAGCGCGGGGGCGTTTCGTGCGGCATTGCTCCGCCATCAAGCCTATCTGGATCTGGCCTCGGCTGCGGCGGCGGAGGGTCGTGATCTTTCGCCGCTGGAATTCCAACGCTGTTTCCCACGCCGCGACGATGCGGACCTGCAATTGGTGTTGTTTCCCTTGCTACTCGAGGAGAATCCTCGTGGCACGGGGCCACTTACCGCGGACCGCCTGGTGGTCGCCGAGCTACGCGCGGTGCTGTCGCGCGCTCCGGTCACGGATCCCAAAGCTGACGCGCTGGCGCTATTGCTCGCGCAACATCCCGCCAAGACCATCGTCTTCAGCGACTCGCAGCACACGGTGCGCTATCTGTTGCATCGATTTCAGCGACATCGCGTGGCGGCTGTGTACGGTACGTCAGGCCGGTTCGCCGTCGGCGACGGGCGCCGCCAGGAGGTGCTGCGCGCCTTTGCACCGCGCGCACAAGGGTCCGGCCAGACGCCGGCGACCCTCGAAACCGATCTGTTGATCGCCACGGATTTGCTGAGTGAAGGGCTGAATTTGCAGGACGCCGCCCGAGTCGTGCACTACGATCTTCCGTGGAGTCCCGCGCGGCTCGCGCAACGCACGGGACGCATCGATCGGCTGGGCTCACCACATGCCACGATTGCGACGGTGACGTTTCTGCCTCCGGCACCGCTTGCCAAGGCGGTCGCGATCGAGGCACGCCTGGCAACGAAGATGGGGGCGCAACATGTCGCGGGAGCGAATGGTCGCCTCGACTGGTGCGACCGGCTCGCGCCGCTCGCCGCGCCGCCCCATGAGCACTCGGCTCCTGGAATCTGCGCCGCGGTTTCCGGACCTGAGACCACGACGGTTTTGACCGTGCGTATCGGCGCGCTGGTCGAGGCGATCGTCGTAGAGAAAGGCGTCGCTCGCGCGGGACCGGCGGCCGCAACCAGACTGCTGGCCGATGCGTGGTCCGCACCCTCGTTGCCGGTCGAGCGTGGCATCATACAGCAGGCGATCGACGCGGCGACGCCGCTCATCAAGTCTCGGCTCGCGGCCCTGCAGGACTGTCGCTGGCGCGCGAGCGATCGCGATCGCCTGGCGCGGCGACTGATTCCATGGGTGCTGGCGGCGGCGCGCCGGGCGGCACGTCGCGGCGATGGGGATCAGCTCCGCGCGTTGGATGGGCTCGTGTCCCGCCTCGCGCTAGGCATGACGGCCGGGGAGGAGTTGTTGCTCGACGATCTGCTCTCGCGTCGAGCACTTCAAACGAGGGACGCCACTGCGCTAGCTTTTCAGTGATGCTGGCCCCTCTCACAACGTTTCTCTTCGACCTCGACGGCACGATCATCGACTCCATCGAGCTGATCCTCCGCTCCTACCGCCATACCATGCAGTTGCACCGCTGCAACGAGCCGATGCCGCCGGACGACATGTGGATCAAAGGACTCGGCACACCGCTCTGGGCGCAGTTCGGGCAGATCACCGAGGATAAGGAAGAGATCGAGCGGATGGTGCAGACCTACCGCACCTACAACCTGACCCATCACGACGCGCTCGTGAAGCCGTACGAAGGCGTCGTCGACGAGATCCGGCGCATCAAAGAACACCGTAAACAGCTGGGCCTGGTCACCAGCAAGCTGCGCGACGGCGCGATGCGCGGCATCAGGATCTCGGGGCTCGACGAGGTCTTCGACATCGTCATCGGCTGCGACGACGTCACCCACTTCAAGCCGCATCCCGAGCCTGTGCTCAAGGCGGTGGACGAGCTTGGGGTGAAGCCCACCGCAACGGTGTTTGTCGGGGACTCACGCCACGACATGGAATCTGGCCGCGCCGCAGGCGTGAAAACGGCCGCCGTCCTGTGGGGGCCATTCGACCGCGCGTACTTGCAGGATCTCAACCCCGATTACTGGCTGGAGAAACCCGCGGACCTGCGCCAGCTTTACGACCCATGAGCTTCGTCCCCTTTGAGCTGGAACGGTGGCAGAGCACCTGGGAGAACCGCGTTCGGTTCAACCTTTCCGAATCCGGGGTCCATCCGCTCAGCATCCAGGAGCTGCTCGGCCTCGCGGGCGCGTCGACCATGCCGCTGCTCGAGGTGCAGCTCGGCTACAGCCAGTCGAACGGCACCGACCTGCTGCGCGAGCGCATCGCCATGCTGTATCCCGGGGCGTCGCCCGATCAGATCCTCGTCACCACCGGCAGCTCAGAAGCGAATTTCGTGACCTGCTGGCGCCTGCTCGCGCCCGGCGACACAGTCGCCGTGATGATGCCGAACTATCTCCAGACGTGGGGGCTGGCGCAGAATTTCGGCGCGGCGGTGAGGCCCTTCCATCTACAAGAGAAAGAAGGCTGGCAGCCGTACGCCGAGGAGATCCGCAGCGCGATCGCGCCCGGCACCAAGCTCGTCGTGGTCACAAACCCGCACAATCCGACGGGCCACGTGCTGAGCGAGCAGTCGCGCGCGCTCGTGCTCGAGCGCGCGAAGGAAGTAGGCGCCTGGATCCTCGCCGACGAGGTCTATCAGGGCGCGGAGCGCGACGGCAAGACGACGAAATCATTCTGGGGCAGCGGGTACGACCGCGTCATCGTCGTCAACGGACTTTCCAAAGCCTACGGACTGCCGGGGTTACGGATCGGCTGGATCGTTTCGCAGCCGGCCTTCAGTCAGGAGGCGTGGGCGCGCCACGATTACACCACGATCGGCCCGTCCGGCGCGAGTGACCACCTCGCGACGGTCGCGCTCGACCCGCGCGTGCGCGACAAGCTCATCGAGCGCACCCGCCGCATCCTCAATACGAACTATCCCATCATGGAGACGTGGCTCAAGTCGTTCGGAGACACGTTCACCTGGCATCCGCCGCACGCGGGCGCGATTTGCTGGACGCGCTATCGCCCCGGCCCAGCGGCATCCGAAATCGTCGAAAAGCTGCGCGCCCAGCACAGCGTGCTGCTCTGCCCCGGCGATCACTTCGGCATGCCCGGGTTCCTGCGGTTCGGATTCGGCGGAGAGCTCCAGCACTTTCAGGAGGCACTCGCAGAAACAGAGCGTGGCCTGCGGCGGCTCTTCGCCGACTGATGTAACGAAGACTCGCGGGAGGGACCTTGAGACTATGACTACAAAGGAAAAGCAAAGAGAGCGTGAGACGGCGGTGATTCGCGCGCCTCACGATGGCAGTGAAGTCGGGGTGGTCGCGCTGGCCGGGCCTGAGGAGGTCCGTGCTGCGCTCGACGCGAACGTCGCCGCTGCGCGCGCCTGCCGCGAGCTTCCCGCCTATATGCGCGCCGCGGCGCTGCGGGCCATCGCGGATATGCTCGAATCTGCCCGCGCCGAGCTGACGCGAACCCTCGCGCTCGAGGCCGGCAAGCCGATCGCGCAAGCCAAGCTCGAGCTCGACCGCACGATCTTCGTCTTTCGAGACGCCGCCGAGGAGGCCACCCGTATCACGGGCGAAGTCTTGCCCGCCGATGCGGTGCCGGCGGGCACGGGCCGGATCGGCATCGTGCGCCGTTTCCCACTGTCTCCCATCGCGGGGATCACGCCGTTCAATTTTCCGATTCTGCTCGCGGCCCATAAGATCGCGCCCGCGATGGCGTGCGGCGCCACGATTACGCTCAAGCCGCCGCCCCAGGATCCGCTCACCACGCTACGGCTGGGAGATTTCATCAAAGCATCGGGCTACCCGGCAGGCGCGGTCAACATCGTCCCGTGTCACGTCGAAGTCGCACAGATCCTGATCGAGGATCCGCGCGTTCGACTGATCACATTCACCGGCAGCGCCAAGGCCGGCTGGGCGATTCGCGCCAAGGCCGGAGCGAAGCGCGTACTGCTCGAGCTCGGCGGCAACGCCGCCGTCATCATCGAGCCCGATGCGGATCTCAAATGGGCCGCCGCGCGCTGCGCGGTGGGTGGGTTCACGTATGCCGGGCAGTCCTGCATCTCGACGCAGCGGATTTACGTCCACGAATCCGTCTACGCGACCTTCCTCGATGCATTCCTGCAACGGGTACAGCAGCTCCACGTCGGCGACGTGCTCGACGAGCATACGGACGTCGGCCCGATGATCTCGGCCGAAGCGGCGGAGCGCGTGGAGCGCTGGACCAAGGAAGCGGTCAGCGCGGGAGCGGAGGTCGCGCTCGGCGGCAAGCGCAACGGCGTGTTCCTCGAGCCCACGGTGCTGCTGCACACGCGCGCCGACATGAAGGTCAACTGCGAGGAAGTGTTCGCACCGCTCGTGACCGTCACACCCTATCGCGATGTCAGCGACGCGATTGCCTGGGCGAACGCGTCGCCCTACGGGCTCCAGGCGGGCGTGTTCACGACCAATCTGCAAACGATGTTCCGCCTGCACGCCGAGCTCGACGTGGGTGCAGTCAACGGCAACGATATTCCCGGCTTCCGGGTCGATCGGCTGCCGTACGGCGGCGCGAAGGCGTCCGGCCTGGGCCGCGAAGGTGTGCGCTATGCGATCGAGGAGATGACGGAGCGCCGCGTGCTGACGCTCAAGCTCGACTGAGCGCTAGACGACTGCCCGAAGCAGCAGGTAGGCCAGCCCGGCGACGCCGGCTGCGGCCGGGATCGTGGCGATCCACGCCCAGACAATCCGCCCCGCAACTCCCCAGCGCACCGCCGAGAAGCGTTGCACAGCTCCGACGCCGGTAATGGCCCCCGTGATCGTGTGCGTCGTGCTGACTGGAATGCCGTAATGCGAAGAGACGAAGAGCGTAATTGCCCCGGCGGTTTCCGCGCAGAAACCGCCAAACGGAGTCAGTTTCGTAATCCGCTGGCCCATCGTCTTCACGATCCGCCAACCGCCCGCCATCGTGCCGAGTCCGATCGCAGCTCCAGCCCACAGAATGACCCATGTGGGAACGTGTTCGGCATTCGTGAGATGAAACATTTGCAGGGGGAAGTTCACGAAGAGCGCCTGGCTCGAGACCAACAATGCTACGACAATACCCATCGTCTTTTGCGCGTCGTTCGTCCCGTGCCCCAGTGAGTAGAGTGCGGCGGACGCCAACTGGAGCACGCGGAATGTCTTATCGACCTTGCGGGGCAGTGATCGTCGCAGCGACCACGAAAACGCGACTGTGAGCAGCAGCGCCAGCAGGAAGCCCATGACCGGCGCGATGACGATGAAGAGCAACGTCTTCGTCCAGCCGCTCGCGATGATCGCGGAAAATCCCGTTTTTGCTACGGCTGCGCCCGCGTACCCACCGATCAGCGCATGCGATGAGGACGTCGGGAGTCCCAGCCACCACGTCACGAGATCCCAGGTGATTGCGCCGAGCAGCCCCGCCAGCACCACGGTGGAGTCAACGACGTTGATATCGATCAGCCCCTTGCCGATGGTTTTCGCGATCGCCGTGCCGAACACGAACGCGGCGACGAAATTCCAAAACGCCGCCCAAACGACCGCCGCGCTCGGTGACAGCACCCGTGTCGAAACGACCGTCGCGATGGAATTGGCCGCGTCGTGAAAACCGTTGATGAAGTCGAAGATGAAGGCGACAATTAGAATCGCCAGCACGAACCAGACGGACTGGGCCATCAGGCGTGCTTGATCGTGATGGACTCGACGACATTGGCGACGTCTTCCGCCTGATCGAGCGTCGTCTCCAGATTGTCGTAGATCTCCTTCCACTTGATCAGCTCGATCGCGTCGCGCTCGCGCTCGAAGAGCTGGCCCAGCGCCTCGTGATAAATCGAGTCGCCTTCTTCCTCCAGCTGCTTTGCTTCGACGCAGTAGCGCATCACGTCGTCGCCCTTCTTGAGCCGGCTCACCGCCTCGAGCAGCACGCCCATCATGCGCTGCAGCACTTCGACCATCCGCAGCACGCCCGGGGGCGACGCACCGAGGCGGAAGATTTGCGTGCGCCGGGCCGTGCCGTCCATCGCATCCATGACGTCATCGAGGTCGGAGGCGAGCTGATGAATGTCCTCGCGATCGAGCGGCGTGATGAACGTGCGGTCGAGACGATTCACGACCTCGTGCGTCACCTGATCGGCTTCGTGCTCCAGGCGCTTCAGCGCCTCGACGTGCGGCGTGCGCCGATCGGGCGCGGCTTCGAACAGCCCGCGTAAATGCTGCACGGCTTCCTTGTTGCGGGTAGCGACTTCGGTGAACAGATCGAAGAACTCTTCTTCGCGCGGCAGCAGACGCACGCGGTCCTCGAGAAGTAGGGGCCGCAAAAGATAGCGGCCGTTCGGAATGACAACTAGGTTATCGGAGTCATGACTTCTACCCCGCTCCAATCCGCCCGGGTCGAGTTCGTCCGCGCCATCTCGCGCCTCGACGCCACGGCCCTCGTCGTCGGCTCGATGATCGGATCCGGCATTTTCATCGTCTCCGCCGAGATCACGCGTGAGGTCCACTCGCCGGCGGTCCTGCTGACTGTGTGGGTGGTCTCGGGTATCGTAACGCTGCTGGGGGCGCTCACCTATGGGGAGCTGGCGGCGATGTTTCCCAAAGCCGGCGGTCAATACATCTACCTGCGTGAGGGAGTGTCTCCGCTCTTCGGCTACCTGTACGGTTGGACGCTCTTCGTCGTCATTCAGACCGGCACCATCGCGGCGGTGGCGGTCGGATTTGCCAAATTCACCTCCGTACTCATTCCGGGACTCTCGCCGGATGTATTTCCCCATCTCGGCGGTACCGTGCATTTCCCGCAGCCCGTAGGAGACGTCACGGTCGGTGTTTCGCCGCAGCGCATCCTCGCGATTGCGTCGATCGTGCTCTTGACCTGGATCAATGTGCGCGGCGTGCGCACCGCGGCGTTCATCCAGACGTCCCTGACGGCGATCAAAACGGCCGCGCTCGCCGCACTCATTGTCCTCGGCCTGACGATCGGGCGCAACGCCGAGGCGATCGCCGCCAATTTCGGCGCCAATTTCTGGCCGGCGGGCGGATTCACGTTGGCGATCGTGCCGATCATCGGCGCCGCGATGGTCGGCTCGCTGTTTTCCATGGATGCCTGGAACAACGTCGGATTCGCGTCCGGCGAGCTCAAGAATCCGGAAAAGGATTTGCCGTTTGCGATGGCCGTCGGCGTGTTGACGGTGACGACCCTCTATGTCCTCGCCAACGTCGCCTATCTGAACGTCCTGCCCGCTGATGCCATCGCGCACGCTCCCCAGGATCGTGTCGGCACCGCTGCCCTCGAGGCGATGTTCGGCGCGCCGGGCCTCTACATCATGGCTGTCGCGATTATGATCTCAACGTTCGGGTGCAACAATGGCCTGATTCTCTCCGGCGCACGCGTCTACTACGCCATGGCCGAGGACAATCTCTTTTTCAAGTCGGCCGCGAATCTCCATCCGACATACAGGACCCCCGCCCTCGCGCTCATCGTGCAGGCCGTTTGGACGTGCGTCTTGTGCCTGTCAGGCACGTATGGCCAGCTGCTGAACTTCGTGATCTTCGCGGCCGTCGTGTTCTACGCCGTGACGGCGATCGGACTGTTTCGGCTGCGGAAAAAGCGCCCCGACCTGGCTCGCCCGGTGCGCGCGCCCGGATATCCGGTGCTGCCTGCGCTGTACGTCGTTCTTACCGCGTTGATCGCGGTCGACTTGCTCGTTCAGGACGCGACACGAACCTACGCCATATTGGGGCTGATCTTCGTGCTGATCGGCGTGCCCGTCTATTACCTGTGGCGCCGGATGGTCAGAGCCTAGGTTTCGGGTTATATTCGGGGTGTATGACGAGGCGCAAACCCCGAAAGACGGCACCACCTCCTCTCCGTTGTCCGGACTGCGGCTCGACGCCGGCGCATCAATCCGGCTGCCTGGTATGCCTGCACTGCGGCTGGGCGCGCTGTGGGTAATCGGGCGGAGCGGCGGTTGGGCGGTTCGGCGGTTGGAAAACCGCCCGAGCTACCACTCGCCCTAACCGACCAACCGCCGAACCGCCTGACCGCCGCCGTTCTCGATGAGCGCCTCCGCGGCACAAAGTTCGTTTCATTGACGCCCAAGCGCGTCCTGAACCCGCCGAGTGCGACTGGAATGGATTACTGGTCGCTCAATCCCTATGTCGGCTGCGAATTCGGCTGCAGTTACTGCTATGCCCGGTATACGCACCGCTACGTCGTTGAGCGCGCCCATGACAATGGCAAGCTCACCGACTCGGAGTTCGCCGATTTTCGCGGGCCACACGGATGGGAGGCGTTCGAGCGCCGCATCTTCGTGAAGGAGCAAATCGTCGGCGCGCTCGATGCGGATTTGAAGCGCGTGCAAGTCGGCGCAACGATCGTGATCGGCACCGCGACCGATCCGTATCAGCCGGCGGAGCGCCGCTTCCGGCTGACGCGCGCGGTGCTCCAGCGTCTCTCCCGCTGCGAGGGCTTGTCGTTCGGGATTATCACGAAGAGCCCGCTGATCGCGCGTGACCGCGACGTGCTCGCGCGGATTCAGGAGCGGAATGAGCTGCAAATTCACGTCTCGCTGATCACCACCGACCCGAAGTTGGCGCGCCGGCTCGAAGCGCGGTCGCCGATTCCCGCGGCGCGGCTGCGCGCCCTGCAGCAGCTCGTCGCTGCCGGCATCAACGCTGGGCTCATCGTTGCGCCGGTACTGCCGGGCATCACCGACAGCGTGGCACATCTCGACACGTTGTTCGCGGCGGCGCGCAAAGCGGGAGCATTGTTCATTCACGCAGGCGCCTTGCGGCTCTACGCGGCTGTCCGCGACCGCTTCATTCCGCTCCTCGGCCAGCATTATCCGGATCTCGTGGAGCGGTATGAGCGTGCGTACGCAAAGCAGGCCGGCGCGCCGCGCGAGTACGCCCGCGCCTTGGCGCGCCGTGTCCAGCGATTACAGAAGAAACACGGCTTTATGAGGAACGAAGGAATGATCGACCGCTACCGGCCGAGCCGGGTGCCCACCCAGGGCGAGTTGGAGTTACGAGGCAGCCTGCTGTAGCCACATCCGGGCCACTGCTTTGAGTGTCCCCGGCGCATTTCCCTCGGCGCGATTGTTCGCCAGGACAAACGCTTCGACCCGTCGCTTGATTGCCTCGGTCATCAGCCGGTGTAGCCCCTCCCGCAGCGCGGGCTGGGGCTCCTGTACGCGATCGTACGGCTGGAACTGCTTCACCGCGTCGGAATAGCGGCGGCCTGGCTTCAGCAACGCGCGCGCGACGGTGAAGCTCGCCGGAAACGTCCACGCGAGATCGAGCTGCTCACCGATGGACGGCATTTCCGTCCAGGAATTGAACACGTGCGCGACGCCGTGCTTCTTCAGCACTTCACCGTGTAGACCAGTCAGCAGCTCCGGATTGCGCAGCTCCACACCGTAGCGGTAATCACCTGGCAGCTGCTCCAGAAACGCGTCCAGCTGGTCGGCCCATTGGAGCGGATCGGGAAGATCCTTCCCGCGCATCGATTGAAATTCGAACACGAAGCAACCGGCATGGTCGCGAAATCCCCGCTCGTACGGTCCGAGAACCGCGTCCTTGAAGAGAGACGCATTGAGAAAATCGGGATTCCGCATCCCGGCGAGCCCGGGCTGTCCGGCGTCCTGGCTTAGACGCTTCGCGGTGATGCGCTCCCACACCTTGCTGACGCAGGGAAAACCAGGAGGCAGCGCGCGCGCATAGGCGTCCAACTCCTCTTCCGAGGGCGGGTCGTAAAACGCGCTGTCGATCCCGACGGTACGGAATAGGGGATAACGGGCGTACTCTTCGAGTCGCTTGGCAGGTTCAGGGCCGCGGTACCGGCGATGATAGACGTCGCCCGACCAGCCGTCGTAGGTCCAAGTGGACGTCCCGAAGCGGATGGTGGGCGGGAGTCCAGTGGCAAGCGTGACCACCTCCGGACTCGGCGCCGGAAATGTCTCAGGTCCAAAGAGATCTGGCTGGGTCATACGAAAGTTCAAATATACCAATCGCTTAAGCCTTTCGGAGAGGTCTTGCGGCGGATATCGGTTTCGGGATATATTCGGGGCCCGATTGGGGTTCTGTCAATGTCCCAGCTTACGAGTAATTCCGCCGCCTGCGTCTGGATTCCTCTCTTCCCACTCCGTTGTGAAGAGGCGCGTCATGAAGGACTCACGTCCAGCCCCACCGCGCTCCTGGCTCCCGATACCACGCGAAAGGTGTGGCAGATCTCCTCCCTCGCTCGCCGCGCGGGAGTGAAGCCGGGCATGACGGTGAGTCAGGCGATCGGCCTCTGTCCGGCGCTGCGACTGATCGAGCCGGATCCTGTTCACTACGAGGACCACTTCGCGCGCTTGATCGCCACGCTGCACGAGATCAGTCCCGTCGTCGAACCCGGAGAGCTGGGAGTGGTTTATCTGGGCACGGATGGACTGGAGGGAATCTTTGGAGCGCCCGAAAAGATCATAGAGCTCATAAAAAAAATGTTGGAACGATGGCACGACGGAATCCCTCGTTCCACCATTCCGACATTCCGCCTGGGCTGGGGCCGCGGCAAGTTCGTTTCCTGGGTCGCTGCTTCGCGTGCGAAACCCGGTGAAGGGGTCATCGTCCCGGTGGGAAGCGAAGGCCATTTCTTAGCTTCGCAATCCATCGCCGTGCTTCCGCTCGATGCCGACATGCACCAGCGCTTACGCCAACTCGGCATCCACACTCTCGTCGCGCTCGCCGCGCTTCCGGAAGAAGCCGTCACGGCGCAATTCGGCGCCGCGGGACGGCGGATATGGCGCCTCGCCGCAGGACTCATTACGGAGCCCGTCGTCGGCCAGGTGGCGCCCGAGCCGATCGTCGCCGCTCTCACGTTCTTCACGCCGGTGGGAGAGCGGGAGCTCATCGCCCGCGCGCTCGACCAGCTGATCGGACGCGCGCTCAAGCATCCGCGCCGCATCGGTTGGCGCGTGCAGGGGGCGCGGCTGCGCGCCGATCTGGACGGCGCCGGCGGCGGATCGTGGCTCGCGACGGTGTTGTTGAAGGAGCCGACCGCGGATGCCACGCGCATCGCCGCGCCGTTCAAGACACGCCTCGAGCACTCGCCACCGGCGGGCGCGGTCGAGCGTCTCGTCCTCGAGTTCACCGCGTTCGCTCCCGGCACGACCGAGCTGCAGCTCTTCGCGCGGGATGCACAGGCAGCCGCGCGGGCGGGCCAGCAGCGCGCACTGCAAAGCGCCGCGCGCGAAATCCGGATGCGCGTGCAGCGTTCGTGTCTCTATCACATCATCGAGGTGCAACCATGGTCCCGCCTGCCCGAGCGTCGCTACGCTCTGATCGACTACGAGCCGTAAATGAGCCGCAGCCGGTGACGGTCGAATTGGATGAAAATGGGCAACCGGCGGCAATTCGGCGGTCAAAAGACAACGGCGGCGGTCAAGAGACAACTGCGGCGGTCGTCGAAGCTGTCCTTGAGACTTGGCGCATCGATGACGAATGGTGGAGGAAACTCATTTCACGAAGCTATTACGCTGTGATACTCCAGGGTGGTGCACGTGTAGTGCTCTTCGAAGATCTCGTGACCGGCGAATGGTTCGAACAGACCGCCTGACCGCCGCCTTTGTCTCTTGACTGCCTACGCAGAGCTCCACTGCCACTCGGCGTTCTCGTTTCTCGACGGAGCCTCACCACCGGACGAGCTGCTCGCGCAGGCGCACAGTCTCGGCTACCCCGCGTTGGCGCTGACCGACCGCAACGGCATTTACGGCTCGCTCGCGTTCGCGCATGCCGCCCAGCCGCTCGGCATCCAGGCAATCACCGGCGCCGAAGTCACACTGACCGACGGCAGTCACGTGATCCTGCTCGCCGAAACGCCGCAGGGCTACTCGAATCTCTGCCGGCTGCTCACGGAAACGCATCTGCAGGCCGAGCGGCTCGATCCGAAGCTCGCGTTCACGGCGATCGAAGCGCGGCACGAAGGGCTCATCATCCTGTCGGGAGCACGGCGCGATGGCCTGTTGCCGCGGACATTGGAAAACGAAGGTCTACGCGCGGCGCAAAGGCTCGCCGAGCACTGCAAATCGGTATTCGGCGCTGACCGGTTCTTCGTCGAGATCCAGCGCAATCGCGTGCGCGGCGATTTGGCGCAGTCGCGCGCGCTGATCGCTCTCGCGCGCCAGCTTCAGCTGTGCGTCGTGGCGACTGGCAGTGTGCACTACCATTGCCGCGAGCAGCACCGATTGCACGATGTCATGGTCTCGATCCGCCATCGCACGACCCTGGACGGCTCGCACCGGCTGCGAAATCCCAACAGTGAGTTTTACCTGCGGCCGCCTGCAGAAATCGTCTCACTGTTCGCTGACTGTCCGGATGCTGTCGCCACTACGTTAGCTCTCGCCGAGCGCTGCCGCAGCTTCGACATCACGCGCGACCTGGGCTACACCTTCCCCGATTTCCGCGGTGCCGATCGCGCCCCCGCGCCCCAGGCGCTGGCCGACCTGTGCCGCAGCCGGCTCGACGAGCGCTATCCTGAAAGCTCACTGCATCGCGCGCAGGCGCTGCGGCGGCTCGAGGAAGAGCTGCACATCATCGAGCTTCACAAGCTCAGCGGCTTCTTCCTCGTCTATAACGACATCTTCGATCTCGCACGCGAAGTCGCTGCGGATGTGCGGCGCGGCTCGCGCCGCGCCAGCGGCAATTTGCTTCCCGGCCGGGGACGCGGCTCGTCTGTTTCTTCGATCGTCTGCTTCCTCCTCGGCCTGTCGCACATCGACCCGATCGCCAACAAGCTCTTTCTCGGTCGCTTTCTGAACGAGACGCTCGCCTCGGTGCCCGACATCGATCTCGATTTTCCGCGCGAGATCCGCGAAGAGCTGATTCGCCGCGTCTACACCCGCTACGGCGCCGAGCATGTGGGACTGGTGTGTTCGTTTCCGACCTACCGCTTGCGTTCCGCCGTGCGCGAAATCGGCAAGGCGCTCGATCTGCCGCTCGGAGAGATCGAATTGGTGGCCAAGCTGGCGGACGGCAGAGCGGATCAGCTGCCGGACGAGATGGATCACCTGCCGGGATTCGCGGGCCGCCGGGACGCGCCGCTCTGGAAGGAGCTGTGCGAGCTCGCGCATGAAATCCGCGGGCTGCCGCGCCATGTGTCGCAGCATGTCGGCGGCATGATCATCTCGTCCCGGCCGCTCGTGGAGCTGGTGCCGCTCGAGCGCGCCGCAATGGACGACCGTGTCGTCTGCCAGTGGGACAAGGATTCCTGCGACGACGCGCGCTTCATCAAGATCGACTTCCTCGCGCTCGGCATGCTGTCGCTGGTGGAAGAATGCGTGGAGCTGATCGCGCGGCGCACGGGAACGCCGCCGGACTTGTCGCGCATCGATTTCGAGGACCCCGCCATCTACGATCGCGTCGGGGCGGGCGACACGATCGGATTATTCCAGATCGAGAGCAGGGCGCAGATTCAGATGATCCGCCGCAGCCGGCCCCGCAATCTCGAAGACCTTGCGGTGCAAGTCGCGATCGTGCGTCCCGGCCCGATCGTCGGCGGCGCCGTGAATCCCTACGTGCGCCGGCGCGAGGATCAGCGGCGCGCGCACGCGGCCGGCAGACCCTACGAGCCGCCGGTCGATCACCCGCTGCTCGCAGACTGTCTCGGCGAAACGCTGGGCGTGATTCTCTATCAGGATCAGGTGCTGCAAGTCTGCCAGTCGCTCGCGGGATTCACCGCCGGCCAGGCGGAAGCACTGCGCCGCGCCATGAGCCGGCGCCGCTCGCGCGAGCTGATGGCGGGATTTTGGGAAGAATTTCGCGCCGGGGCTGTGGCCCGCGGCGTTCCCGAAGCGACGGCCGAGCGAGTCTTTACGCAGGTCGTCGCGTTCAGTGAATTCGGATTCCCCAAGTCGCACGCTGCTGCCTTTGGATTGCTCGCCTACCAATCGGCATGGCTGCGGCACTACTATCCGCTCGAGTATTACGTCGCGCTCTTCAACAATCAGCCGATGGGATTTTACTCGATCGACGTATTGGGCCGCGACGCGCAACGCAACGGCATCGAGCTCCGCCAGCCGGATGTGAACCGGAGTGACGTCTGGTGTACGGTCGAGCGAGAAACGGGGGCTCTGAGAGTCGGACTCGGATTCGTGCGGCACTGGAGTGAAGAAACCGCAACGGCAACCGTCCTCGAGCGCGAACGGCATGGTCCGTTCAAGAGCATCGGCGATTTCGTGCGCCGCGCTCCGGCAAAACTCAAACGCACCGCGATCGAGTCGCTCGTCTGGGTGGGCGGTTGTGACGGATTCGGTCTGACGCGCCGCGAGCTGCTGTGGCAGGTCGGGCTCTGGCTGCCACCCAAAGTGGAGCGCAGCGGCGAGGGGCGGGGCCGGCGCCAGCTCGAGCTGGCACTCGACCATCCTCACGAACACCTCCATTTTGCCGGCCTGGCTTCCTATGAGCGGCTGCTCGCCGAATATGCGACGCTGGGATTCTCGGCCAGCTGCCATCCTCTCGCGCTCGTAAAAGCCGCCCTGCCCGCCGGATTGACGCTCAACACCGATCTTCCCGCACTCGAGCCGGGAATCAGATGTCAGGTTGGAGGGCTCGTGGTCGCGCGCCAGCGGCCGGAAACGGCGAAAGGCACGGTGTTCCTGCTGGTCGAAGATGAGACCGGCATGACGAACGTGATCGTCCGGCCCGATGTGTACGATCGCTATCGCGCGGCGGTACGGGGCGAGCCGTTTGTCGTAGTCAAAGGCAAGCTGGCAAAAGACGATGGCACGGTGAATGTGCTGGCAGAGGAAGTCGTCGGGTTGGAGCTCGAAGGGCCGAACGCCCCCGCATTTCTCAAGGCGATGCGGCGTGTCGCTCCCGATTCCAAGGACTGGGGGTAATGTTATGCGCATGCAGCGCCATGCCGGCAGCTTCGCAGCTATCGGACTCTGGATTCTTGCCTGCGGCGGCGGGTCATCACCCAAAGCCCCGACACCCGCCACCAGTCCGACCCCGGCGTCTGCAGCGCGGAACCTCGCGCGATCGCCGCTGCATGCGGCACGCGTCAACACGACCACCCTCGCCTATCGCCTCGTCGGCGACTCCGGCGCTCCCGTCATCGTGTTCGTGCACGGCAGTCTGGGCGACATCGGCGACTGGGACGCGCAGGTCGCGCCGTTCGCGCAGCACTACCGCGTCCTGACCTACAGCCGCCGCTATCATCCGCCGAACCCGATCGTCAACGACACGCAGGCGTATTCGCCGAAGCTGCACGCGGAAGATCTCGCGGCGCTGTTGCTGTCGCTCGATCTCGCGCCGGCGCACGTGGTGGGTGCGTCGTATGGCGCGTACACGGCGCTCGAATTGGCGCTGGAACACCCCGAGCTGGTGCGGTCGCTCGTCCTCGCGGAGCCACCGATCATGTCGCTGCTCACGCGCACGCCTCCGGGCGACTCCGTGCGCCGAGCGTTTTTCATGAACACGCTCGATCCCGTGCGGCGCGCGTTCGCCGCGGGCGACTCGGTCGCCGGGGTTCGCCTCTTCGTCGATGGCGAGAACGGCATGCGTCGCTTCGACAATCTGCCGGCCGCTGCGCGCGCCGGCATGCTCGCGCACGCGTTCGAATTGCGGCGCGAGATGCTCACGAGCCGGGAGGAGTACTTGCCGCCCGTGAGCTGCCCGGACTTGAGCCGGCTCCGCACGCCGGTGTTGCTCCTCACCGGTGAGCGCAGCAGCCGCCTCTTCCGCATGATCACGGACGAGCTCGCGCGCTGCCTGAACGGCGACACCACGATCGTCATCCCCGGCGCGGGACACGCGATGCACAGCGCGAATCCGCCCTCCTACAACCAGACGGTGTTCCGATTCCTCGTCACGCATTGATTCACGCCATCTACCTGCTTGGCGTTCCGGGCGCTCTGCTCTCGCAGAGGTCTACAACCGAGCTCATCACCATCGCCCGCGCCCACATCGCGGCACATCAGCTGGACAGCGCCGAGATCACGCTCGAGAACGCCCTCGCAAACGCGCGTTACACGATGGATAGCGTCTGGGTCTACATCTGGTATGGCGCGCTGGAGCATCTCCACGGCCGCGATAGCATCACGCGGCTGAGCTTCCGCCAGGCCCTGAACATGCATGCGAACCCCGATGATCCCGGCCTAGAGTCCGTCTCACCCCAGCTCGCAGAGCTGTTCGACGCCGAATCGCGTGGCATCCGCGTGTACTTCGGCAGTGATGTGGATCAGCGGGCGCGCTGGCGTTCGGGACCGGCGTTTGTCTACCCGGCCGAGCAGCGGCGACGGCACGTCGCGGGACCCGCGCTGGTGCGCGCCGTTGTAGACACACTGGGGCGAGTCATTGACAGGACCATCGAGGTGCTCGAGGTGCCGGACTCCGCGTTCATCGAGCCCTTGACGCGCATGCTGTCCGCGGCGGCCTTCGATCCCGCTCGCATCAAACGACATCCCGTACGTAGCTGGGTCTCCTACCAATTCAATCTCACGCCACCTGCCGCCAAGGATCCCATGCACCTGGTCAGCGCGGCGCGCGAGCTGTTGGAAGCCCATCGCGCAGACAGCGCACTCGTCCTGATCGATGCGGCGCTCGACGGCGACAACGGAGCAACGCCGGCGATCCGGATGTACGCGCTCATTGTTCAGGGAATCGCGCGGCATTCCCAGGGGCGCGACAGCCTCGCCGACGTGTCGTTCGGCGCCGCGCGCGGGAGTTATCTGGATTTGAAAGCGGATCGCGTCGACCTCGCGCCGTTTCTCCTCCGCCTGGCTGATTCCGTACATGTCCGCCGCTTGACGCCGGAGCGAGAATACAGACATGTCAACTGAGCTCGCCACACTCGCCGGCGGCTGTTTCTGGTGTCTCGAAGCGGTGTTCGAACAGCTGCGCGGCGTCACGCAAGTCACGTCGGGATACGCCGGCGGTCACGTTCCCCAGCCGACCTATCAGGCGGTGTGCACCGGCACGACGGGCCATGCGGAAGTGGTGCAAGTCGCCTTCGATCCGGACGTGCTCTCCTATCGCGACCTGTTGGGGGTGTTCTTCACGCTGCACGACCCCACGACGCTCGATCGCCAGGGCGGCGACGTCGGCACGCAGTACCGCTCCGCCATCTTTTATCACGACGACGCGCAGCGCCGCGCCGCGGAGGAAGTCGTGCGTGAGCTCGAGGCCGAGCATGTCTTCGATGATCCGATCGTCACCAAGATCGAGCCGCTGAAGCAGTTTTTCCCGGCCGAGGAATACCACCGCGAGTACTACCGTCGAAATCCGAATCAGCCGTATTGTCGCGCGGTGATCGCGCCGAAAGTGGCGAAGCTGCGGAGCAAGTACCTCGAAAAGCTGAAGGCCTAGCGCAGCCCTGTCCCGGCCAGTATAACAGACCCCCGGCACCCGACCCCCTGCTCTAAGCCCGGGAGTAAACCTTGATGGCTCTCATGTCTCTTGCCACGCTGGCGTTGTCGTTCCTGCCGGCGGGCGCACCAGTCGCACACGATAGTGTTCCGCTCTACAACGATCTTGGCAGCTACCACCGCACCATCAGCACGACCAATCCCGGCGCACAGCAGTACTTCGATCAAGGCCTCCGGCTGGTGTTCGGATTCAACCACGCCGAAGCGATCCGCGCGTTCACCGCAGCCACGCGCCTCGATCCGAATTGCGCCATGTGCTATTGGGGCATCGCCTATTCGTACGGCCCGCATGTGAACGCCGGGATGGACTCGGCCAGTGGCGTCGCCGCTTACGGCGCCGTGCAGAAAGCGCAATCGCTCTCGCGCTACGCCAATCCGACCGAGCGCGCGTTCATCACCGCCGTCGGCAAGCGCTACGCGAAAGTGCCGGCGGCGAATCGCGCGGCGCTCGACTCCGCGTACGCCAAAGCGATGTGCGACGTCAGCACGAAGTTTGGCGACGACCTCGACGCCGCTGCGCTGTGCGCGGAGTCGATGATGGACCTGCGGCCGTGGAATTACTGGAAGCAGCCCTCCGGCGAGCCCTATCCGGGCACGACCGAGCTCATCAGCAAGATCGAAGGCGTGTTGCAGCGCAATCCCAACCATCCCGGTGCGTGCCATTACTACATCCACGCGGTCGAAGCGGTGCATCCGGAGAAAGCCGTTCCGTGCGCCGAACGGCTCGCCGCGTTGATGCCGGGCGTCGGCCATATGGTGCACATGCCCGCGCACATCTACATCCGCGTGGGGCGTTACAACGAAGCCGTGGAAAGCAACATCCACGCCGTGCATACCGACGAGATGTACATCGAGGGCCAGAAACCGCAGGGTGTCTATCCGATCGGCTACTATCCGCACAACCTTCACTTCCTCGCGTTTGCGTCAACGATGGCCGGTCGCAGCGCGCAGGCGCTCGAGGCGGCTCGGACGCTCCAGTCACGTACCAATCTCGACGTCGCGCGGAGCGTGCCGATGGTGCAGTCGTTCGTGCCGTTCCTCGATCTCACGCTCGCAAACTTCGGCCGCTGGGATGACGTGCTCGCACAGCCGTTGCCGCCGGCCGATCTGAAGTACGCCAGCACGATGGCGCACTACGCCCGCGGTGTAGCGCTCGCGGCAACCGGAAAGGCCGCGGGTGCCGCGGCCGAGCTCGAGCACGTGAAGCAGGCGGACGCGGCGGCCAGTCCCGCCGACAAGCCGGTCGTGGACATCGCCATGCATGCCTTGATGGGTGAGATCGCGCAACGCAGCGGCAGGCTCGACGAGGCCGTGCAGCACTACAAGGCCGCGCTTGTCATGGAAGATGCGATGCTCTACTTCGAGCCACCGACTTGGTACTATCCGATCCGCCACTCCCTTGGCGCCGTGCTGTTGCAGCAGGGAAGGTCTGATGAGGCCGAGGTCGTCTATCGCGAGGACTTGAAGCGGTTTCCGGAGAACGGCTGGGCGTTGTTCGGGCTGATGCAATCCCTGCGAGCCCAGGGGAAGAATGCGGATGCAGCGGGGGTTGACGCGCGCTTCCGCGCAGCGTGGAAGGACGCCGACGTTACACTGACCTCGTCGCGTTTCTAGTTTTTCGTAGAGTGGGACAGCCGGGCGGGCGCTAGCTCGCCCGGCTTTTTCCCAGATATGCGCGCACCATTGGAACGGGCCGGCGCCGGACCAGCGCGCCACGCAGGACGTCCTGGTCCTCGGCGGGAACTTCGATCAACCACTTCTCCCCTTCCCCGCTCTTCATCACAACCGGGACGCCGTCGCGATACAGCACACGATTGCTCGACAGCGCAGGCAGCGCATCGCCCGGCGTAAGGATGCCGACGAGGTTCAACGGATCCGCGCCGCTCACCGCGACCAGCTCTCCTGCTCCCTGCTCCCTGCGAGTGCTTCGTAACAGCCCAATGGCTTCCGGCAACGCGTACTGCTCCCCCGAAAAGCCGCCTACGAACCTGCCGCCTCTAATCTCGCCTCGTGCCTCGAGCCGCCGGTACACGCGGAGGATATCACGCCACGGCGCGAGCAATGTCTCGCGCTGCACCAAACGCCGGAACACGACGCCGTAGCGGCGCAGCAGCTGCCAGGCGATCGCCTCAGCAATCTGATCGTCCGGAATCGGGGGCCGCCCGTGGGTGCGCGACCAGCGGCCCGCGGTTTCCACACCGAAGGGCGCGATGCGACCACGCCGCCGGTACGCGCCCACCCCGATGGGCCTGCGCCGATCGGAAGGAACGAGCAGTGCCCGCAACCCGGCGAAGCTGTCCGACGCGACGAGACCCCACGCGACTAATTCACCCAGTCCCTTTTCGACTTCCGTGCGCAACAGGCCCGTGCCGTTCACGAGATCGCCGAAGAACAACGCGCCGCGCTGATCGAAGGCGGCGAGCAGCGCCTTTCCGGTCGATGACAGCGGCAAATCCGCGGGATCGAACTCGGGGATGCCGGCTCTCCAAATCTCTCCCCGCTCGCGCCGGAACAACGCGATCGGCGTGCTGCGAATCGGGCCTACCTTTCTGTTCCGCGTTCCCGCGTCCGAGCTCCGCGTTGCCGTTAACCGCCCCCATGCGATTTCGCCCGACAGGCACAGCCCATCGAGCCAAAGCGGATCGTATTGCATCAGCCGGGACGGCAGCACTTCGCCTTCCCACGCGCCCGCCGCCAGCTCATAGCCGTCGAGGACGTCGAGCACGGCCGCCAGCCCCTCGGGGCCCTCGGCGCGCGCTCCCGGAGCAAGGCGCTGCCAGCGGAACAGGAAGCGCAGGAAATCCGCGGCCGCGACCGGTTCGATCTCTTTGCGCAACCGATCCAACGTGTAGCGATGAATACGCGCGAGGAGCCGCCGCTCGCACCACTCGGTGCCGTCCACGCCGGCGGAGAACCGGCCGCGGAGCGCAAATCCTTCGTGCTCGAGCGCCGCCAGCGCGACGTCGACGTCGGGCTGGGGAATCCCCAACGCTTCGGCAATGTCGGCGGCGGCGGTCGGGCCGATGACTTCGAGCCGTCCGCGCACCAGCTCCCGAATCGCGTCTTCCCGAGTCCATGTCTTTGCGCGTTCACGCTCAGGGGGCGTGACGGAGGGTTCATGCGAGACACCGGGGAATGCGGCTTGAACCATCGGCAGCCGTTCCGTCGCAATCCACAGTCGCCCATCGAGTGTCGTCACGCGCGCGGCACTCATCAGACTGTCGTAGATCCCCTTCCACGACGTTTCCCGTCCCGCTTC
>WNGC01000618.1_pt1 | contig 20860 bp, 12 predicted proteins | sample 5400051 | NCBI WGS metagenome assembly WNGC01 (sample SAMN13153368, study PRJNA577476) | soil metagenome | isolation source: 20 cm soil or saprolite under grassland replicate 2 | place: USA:California | collected 2016-06-15
AGTAAAGCAGCAAGTGAAATGAAGAGTCCAAATCGTGTCATACAAGCCTCCTGCGCTGCCGGGCACGGGTTGTGCAACGCTTTCGTAATAGCACATCAGTCTTATTGACGACGAGGAGCAGTATTTTGTCACCCTGCTTTCTGGAGGGCTCCGTCAGGCCGCCTTTGCTGCTAGTTTCGCGTCGAGGGTCACAGGCGGATCAGCGGGTCGCGGTGCGGCAAACGTCGCTCGGCATCCGCAATCTGGACATGGTTTCGTCAGGATGCCCTTGCCAAAGTAGCGGATTCCCTGCCACGGGCAGACCTGACATCTGACGGCGCTCGGCTTGCTCCGCTTCGGTCAACTTCGTGAATCTCATGTTCCGCCTCCACACAATATATGTTAAGTGGAATAGCTTGCGGTGCGGTCCGCTCGCCGCCGGCTCCGTCATTGGAGCATGGTTTGTCTTCGTTGGCCACTCCCGGAACGCAGGCCTGCGACGCCGCGGCGCGGAGCGTTTAGGCCGCAGTGGAGAGAGTGGCTAGCGCGGGGTATTAGGGGGGCCATATCCGAACGGATGGGCCTTTGGTATGCTGCCGGCTGCGCTCTTCGCATTACTTCTTTACTTCTGAGTTGCCCGTGACACAAACAGAATCCGGCCCCACGTCGTGAGTGGTATCGCCATGGTTTCGTCAACTATCGAAGAAGGTTTAGGATTAATCCAGACCGGGGCCTTGCTGGTCTGGACTTGGTCTGTGCTTGTGGAGAGGCTAAGGTGAAAAGAGCCGCTATTGCTTTTGCATCTGTCTGCACGGTGCTGCTTGCGATTCTGTTCACGCCCAGGATTGCTACAAGGGTTTTGTTTTCAACTGTTTCGCCTCGTCAGAGATACAAAGTCGAGGTATCTCAGTACCGTCCATTCCCCTTTTATGAAAGGGCTGTGTTCCTCAATGTATATCGGGATGGTCGTACACGTGTCGTGCATAAGTTTCTCTACACGGGCGATTTCCTTGACAGTGACTTCCGAGATTTGTATCCGAACCCTCGTTTTCGATCTGAAGGTATTTACGAGCTTGGCAATATTATGAATAACGGATCGACTGGCCGGCCCGGGAACCTGAGAATAGCGAACGCAACCCAAAGGGAAATCAGTTACCTCCTGATTGAAACCGGCTGGTACAAGTTGGTCGTTCTTGACCTCAAGGCAGGCGCCACGGTAGACCTCGACCTTCAGTACACCGGAGGGTTGTCGTGTCAGGCCCAGTTTGCGGATTCTGAGCAGCGCTTGGCTAGCGCTGTGAGCATAGAAGATAGTGCCGACTCAAAGGAAAACAGACAGTTGTCAATCACAGTGAGAGGCGGCAATGTAGCGATAGAGAGTCCTAAACCAGGCTTGCGGCAAAGCCGCTGCTGCGCATCAGATCGACCCGATCCCGAGCATGAATGGTTATACTAGGGCCGTGATTTGCGCCTAGCTGTTATGTTTGATGCCGGTGGCCAGAGATCGCCATAGCATCCAAAATCCCAGAGTCCTCGTCACCGAGCGGGTAGTCGCCATACGGAAATAATCGCCAAAACGGTGCCCTAAGTCATCGGCGACTTCCAACGGGTTGCGGTCACGTACTCTTGCCACAATCGCCGAGCGCATTTTCCACAGCCATCCGGCGCTCACCGTCGCAGGTGCCACTCGAATCGAGCACCATTGTGGAACCTGTGGCGACCGTGGCACGACTGATTTTTTCTGTTCCGCTTTGCGTGCTCACATAGCTCGGCCGATACCGCACCAATCTTCCCCGTTCAGTAGGCCAGCCTTTTCCTGCCTCTCATTCTTGAGGCCACTGCTTCAGGCTACGCATTCTGCGAAGCGCGACCTGGTCGTTCTTTTCATCCACTTCAACGCCCTCGTCCGGTTGCTCCCCGCGAGTCGAGCGTCTGGTAGAAAGTTAGACGCTCATGCATGAATTCAATTTATTTAAGTTTTTTCGTATGAGATAGATAGCGCACCGTGCGATTTCTCACAAGTGCTCATAATGAGCCAAAACTCGAGGTTGAAATCGAAGAAGAACTTGCCGTAAACTGTTGACAGCGAAGTGTTTCGCTGCGCGCCCGTAGCTCAGTTGGATAGAGCGTCTGGCTACGAACCAGAAGGTCGGGAGTTCGAGTCCCCCCGGGCGCACCACTCTTTGAATCTATTATAAATGATTTAATCAGCGTGAACTTCACCTTGACCGTCTGGCGTGGTAACCAGAAGGTCGGGAATTCGAGTCCCCTGGCGCGGCATTCTTCCCTCAAGTTTTCAATCACCTAGGCCACACTCCCAGTGAGGTTGGTCGATTTTTGTGGGTGCATTGGGTGCAACAACGCTTTGAGTCGGGAGCTCAAAGCCAATGCCCACCTTTTCGGCTATTTGTTCGCGGAACGTCACGTCTCCCTACGACTATTCGAGGCGGAGGACAAGGCGGTGGCCTACCCGATCCGCGAAAACGAGGTGGACAATATTTGGGTGCAACCGCTCGACGGTTCGCGTGGCCGACAGATCACAAACTTTGATTCAGAGCAAATTCTCAATTTCCGTTGGTCGCCGGACGGAAAGAGCCTCTGCATACTCCGCGGCCATACCGACTCCGACGTCGTCCTGCTGCAGGAATCCAACCGTTAAGCTTAACGCGTATGATCTGCCCTGGTGCTCCGCAAAAACTCCATCAAGCAATTTTCAACCAATATAACAATGTTACAGGGGGTCGAAAGAACAATTCGCCAGGGACAGGTTCCAGCGAGTCAGGGGATGCTCCTGATTCTATCACCTCTAGATTGAACGTGACGACCGCAATTCTCTCGACTATAATAACGAATGTCGCGGCGGATTCCGGGGCGCTTAACTATAGTCTTGCGCTTTACAGCCATGCCGGCGAGAACTCCTTACCGTGCGAAGTTGACTCACGTCACCGCTGCCTTTATTTGTCTTTCCCTGTTCCTGCTCTCCAGCTGGAGTACTGTCCGGGGGGACTCGGACCACATTCAGCAATCGATGCAATTTATGAGCAGCGGCAATCTGGCGGAAGCAGAGAAGCAAGCCAGACTGGCCGTTCGCGATCCTTCAACCCGCGCGCTGGGATGGGCGACTTTGGGCACGATCAGAGTTCGCCAGAAGAAATATGAAGAGGCCATAACATTCTTAAGAACCGCCGTGCGACTCGATCCCCGCCTGGCGGATGCTCGAATCGCGCTGGGTGAAGCCTATGTACTGACGGGAAGGAAACTTCAGGCCCGAGGAGAGTTTGAGCAGACTCTTCGCGCTGATCCGGAAAATCAAAAAGCCCGTTTTGCCCTTGCGCAGCTCGAGACCGCAGACGGCAAGTTCAGCGTTTCGCTTCGAGTAGCCGGACCGGCCCTGGCTGAGCTACATCATTCGGCCGATGGTATCCTGCTCCTGGCAAAAGACTATGCCGGCCTCAACCAAATAGAATATCTGCTGGAGTTAGTGCCCGACTGGAAAGCTCTGCCCGAGGTCTCAGCCCGGGTTTCGCAGGACTTTGCATCATTACTTTCAGGCCGTGGTCTGAATCGGCAAGCACTCGAAGTTCTGGACACGGCTGCTAGTAACGGGAAGGTTTCCTATGAGTTGGCGTTAGCCCTCGCCGATCTGTATTTGTCGACGGGCGACCTGAGTAAGGCCTTCAGCAACTACGAGGCGGCTCTGACTTTAAAACCGGATTGCATTGACTGCCTGAGGTATCTCGCTAAGATCGCCAGTCAGCAAAAGGATGCAGAAAGGGCTTTGGCCTACCTCATCAAAGCGAAGCGAATGCAGCCGGAAAACCCGGATGTTCTATTCGCGTTCGGGAAAGCCTGCCTTGAGCTGGAACTCCTGAACGACGCGGTCCCCGCCCTTGAGAGAGCAGCACAGTTGCGACCTGACAACGACTCCTACATCTATGTGCTGGGTTCTGCACACGTTTCCAAGAAAGAATATGATGCTGCCCTGAAGTTATTCCAGGCACTATTAAAGAAACACCCGGATGATTCCGTTCTGAACTATGCCATCGGATCGGTGTTTTTTCTTGAGGTAAAACTGGCTGACGCGGCAGAGTATCTTCAAAAGAGCATCCAGCTGAACCCGGATCAGAACGCCGCCTACTACTATCTGGGCTTGATAGCGGAAGGCAACGGTCACAATGACGAGGCTGTCGCGATACTGCGAGACTTATTGCGACGTTATCCTAATTACAGTCCGGCTTACGAAGCGCTGGGTGCGATACTGCTAAAACAAAGAGATTATCCTCGAGCGCAGGAAGCCCTCGAGAAGGCAGTTCTTCTCGATCCTAATTCCGTGAAAGCACATTATCAACTTGGAATCTTGCTGGGACGCATTGGTAAGCAGGACGATGCGAACAAGGAGTTCGACATTATGAAACAGCTGGACGCACAAGAGGCGCGAAGAGCCGGCGTGCAGTTGCGTCTCCTGACTCCGCACTGATCTTCCTAGGTGCCCTTCTGGCGCGAGGTGGGCGGATTTTGTACGCAACGTTGTCCTCTTCGCCTTGAAATCTCTTTTGGGAAGCTGCTTGCGGCATTGGCGAAAACTTGGTGCTTCGAAACCCGGTCTGTTCATTCCACCGTAGTTAAGGAGACTTGAGTAAGCTGGTTGCGGTTTCCAGTAACAAAGGACACCAGATTAGAGTGCGCCAATTGAGGGTCCCGATATACTTCCCGCGGTCCTCCGCAGTAGATCCGGATTTTTCGGCGGCCTGCGGATGCAAGCAATAGAGTTCGAGTCCGTCTGAGTTCATGTACCGACAGGGGAAGCAAGTGGCATTGATTTCCACCCTCGGTCCTTCGTTTCCGTCCGTTCCGTACTCTGTCGAATTACTATTCGATTGTTTTTTGCAGGAAGTAGATTCCTCGCTCGGAATAACAATCCACGCCTTTTTCAGCAGTCAGCTAGGCCATAAAGACTCTGCTGTGAATCTACCCAGCTAGTGTGACGTGGCGGACCATTTCTTCCAAGTTGCATCCTTCTTCAGAAGAGGGATGTACACACCTCCAACGACAGAACGTGCCTGAAAGCCAACTTGCTTCCCGTCGGTCGTCCAGTACCAATCCGTGAGCGGGACGCGGCTCGGAGATTCATTCAAAAATCGCTGCACTGGGACGATAATAGCATCGAAATCCTCGCGGCTGCCCGCGAGTGTTGCCGTCCAAACCTCCCAGTCTAGTTTCGTGTAAGCGCTTCGATTATCCAGCGGCAAGCCGTATTTGCTGAGGTGAGCCTTGTAAAAACCGAATTCGGTTCTCTCGACGCTAGGCGGAAAAACATTTAAATCGAGAATCTGGTCCCAAACAAGGTTATATTTCTGACTCCAGCTTCCCGGCTTGTCAAAAGCCAGACGGAAATGGTCGCCGTCCGCTGCGAGTTGCAGCCACTGCTGTGCCATATCCCGAGCGCGAGAGTGATATTTGCTGGCCTCGGAAGCGTGACCCGTCTTTTCGGCTAACTTGGCATATCCATCGAGAGCCAGAATCGCTTTGATCGACAGGTTTGCGTTGTGAGCGAGGTGGCCGGCGAAATCGTCCGTCGAAAGCTGGTTTGCCGGATCCATTCCTTCACGCTCGAGGTACTCGGCCCATTTCTGCAATTCAGGCCAATACTGGCTAGCAAAATCAGCCTTGCCCTCAGCCTTGGCCAGCGCAGTAAACAGCAACAGCATGTTGCCGCTCTCCTCCACCGGCATCTGGTCTTCGTCGGTTCGCTCTCCCCCGCCGTAAACCTGGCCGTTCGCTTTGGGGTAAGTGCCAAGGTCGTGCGGAGCAAAGGGAAAATGCCAACGGCCCGTTCGTGTGTACTGCATCAGAGGACGCAATTGAGCCTTCACCAGCTCAGGGTTGAAAAGGAGGAAAAATGGGGAGGATGGATAGATCACATCAACGGTGGAAATGCACCCATTACTGAAATTCTCTTTGGGAAACAACATTGGCTGTCCGTCAACATCCACGGCCAGCTTATGCGCCGCAATGGTCTGCCGAAATGCCAGGGTAGCCAGCTCTGCGTATGCAGAGCCGCCCGCCTCTCGCAAATCCCCCAGCAGCTGATCATCGAATCGGCGTGCGCGGCGTTCCAGATCGGGGTACTCCCGCTCCGCGGTTTCCAGGAGCTCGCCAATGCTCATTCCCTTCCGGCGCCAGTATGGGCGCAGCCAGCGGTTCAAGTACTCAATCGAATAGAGATCGTCATACCCGAGCAGAACGTGCCGCGAAACAGATGCCGTACCCACCTCAGCGAGATCAAATGCGGCCGCGAGTACTGCTGCTCGATCTGTACGCTGCGGCATGTCAACTTCGTCCGCCGGAAGCGCTTTGCCGGCGGCGAACGCTGGTTCGATTGCCTCTGCCGTTTGCGTCACCTCGGTAGCGCCAGGCTGATCAGGGATTGCTAGAAGCGCGTATCCCCAATCAATACGCAAATCGTCCCCGGATCTAGCCAGCACCGGCTGCTCGAAATTGGAGGTCCGCAAGACAGTCATTCCTTGCAGCCGCGAACGCGACCAGACGGACTCTTGCGTCCCTATATCAGTGGCCAGTCTACTGGACACTTCGAACAGGAGCTGTACGCTGTGTTTGGCCCCGTCAATTCCGGAAGCGGTCATCGTGATGTAACTGACAGGTCGCGAAAGGACATCGAGGTCAGAGGGCAAAAGAGGCGAAAGAAAGCTGACCTCAAATCTCACTCCTTGTTCTTCGAAGCGGTAAATCGTATGCGTAGGAGCGATTTCCAAGCTAGTCTGCTTCATTGCCGGAATAGAGCGAGGCCAAGCACCCATCCACCGAAAAGTTCGCCCATCAAGCTTTATCAGACCAGTTAACGGCTGAGGCGCTCCCGTCCAATGCCGTGTTGGTCCGTCGGTCAAATTATCATTCATCGACCAAATGCTGAAGTATGGATCGTGGGTGATGAGCGGGACGGCCGGCGCATGGCTCGATTGTGCGCGCGCGCAAACAGATACTAATAGAATCACCGTCATTGCAGCCGATGGGAGAAAGGTGCCGGGGTAGGCGCGGATCCGCGCATTTGAGTGCACGAGGCTGCTCCTGCTGGTGTAAGGTCGTTTACAGAAATGACTGCGGTTTCTAAGAGTTGAATTTTCCCGTGCGCCGCGAGTAAAGCGCAATCAGTTGTCTTCGCTATCCAGGAATAGTATGAATGTACTACGCCACGCTCCAACTTAGTGGCTTCTCTACGTTCTGCGCCAGTCAACGTGAATCACGTTCAAGGCTGGCTCGCTCAGGGGACCCGGATTGCCTCGCGACAATTCGGATCGCAGGTCACGGTAGGTCACTCAAGCGTTTACGGAAAAAGTTTAATGTACTATAGTTCGCCGGTGCAGGTTTGCGGAACCACGAAGGGTCTTCGCACAGCCTCAAGATCGTGGCATTTGAATTCCCCGATCGGTGGCGTGCCACTGCTGTTCTAGAAAGGCGCGGCGACGTGGTGTCAATTCTGCGGCCTAAGGAGTTTTGAATGCGCTCCGCCACCACGGCTCGCAAAGAAGAGCGTAGCGGGTCAGTACGCATCTTCATAGTTGATGATCACGTGGCAATCCGCATTGGTCTAACGAGCATGCTTAGAGTGCAATCTGGCCTCGAGGTGCTGGGGACCGCCGCAAGCGGCAGAGACGCTCTGGCCTGCTTCGAATCCGGGGTCCCGGATATCGTGCTGGTTGATCTGAGAATGGCAGATATGGACGGGATCACTCTCCTTCGAGAACTGCACAAACGGTTTCCTTCAGTCCGCACAATTGTTCTTACGAGTTATGACGCCGACGAGGATATCTATAACGCCGTCTGTGCCGGCGCCAAAGGCTATGTCGTGAAGGATGCACCCGAACAGGACCTGCTCGATGCTATATGTGCAGTCCGTGATGGTCGAACCTATTACCCGCCGCTGGTTGCATCGCGGCTTGCCGAACGACTCCAGCGTGCATCGCTCTCGTCGCGCGAGTTGGAGGTGCTAGAGATGTTGTCCAAAGGCCTGACGAACAAGGAGATCGCTGGCGCACTCAATTTAAGCAGACACACGGTCAGGTGCCATGTCGCTAATATAACGGCCAAATTGAGCGTATCTGATCGAACCGAGGCGGTGGCCGTCGCATTCAAGCAGGGTATTATTCACTAACAGGCAGGAGTTACTCTTCGAATTTGTTCCTGATTGCGTCGCTGCAAATGGCATCTTTCGGTTGATTGGGCTTGGATGACTATTGGATACAAGCGCGATTATTTCGAATAAGCGTAATCCCTTCCGTGACATTCACGCCGGAGCGCTGTTGGCTCTAGTCTTGACCTTGCTCGGGTGTGCACATCAACCGCCCACAATCGCATTTATCCCTGAGGAACCAAATGATCTGTGGGAACCTGCACACATTGCTGCCACGAATGCTGCGCGTGGAAGTGGATTTGACCTTTATTGGAATGGACCTACGCGCAGGCACGATGTTCAAAGGCAGATTCTTATCCTTGACCATGCAATTCAGAAAGGAGTTCAGGGCATACTGATTGCCCCCACTGAGCCGCTGGCCCTAATGACACCGGTGCAACGAGCGGTTTCAAAGGGGCTGCCTACCGTAATTTTGGGATCCCCACTTCCGCTACCTGCGACTGGCACATTGTCTTATGTTCTTAATGACGAAGATGAGGAAGGAAAGCTCGCTGCCGTGCGTCTAGGGGAACGGTTGCACGGACGAGGCTCAGTTGCCGTATTAGGAGTCCATCCAGGCAGCGCAAGTCTCTTCCTTCGTTTGCGAGCTTTTGAGAATGCACTCGCTGTTGAATTCCCAGGCGTGACGATTACCTCAGCTCGCATGGGCTCTGCTGACGAAGCTGAAGCTGAACAGACTGCACGCGAGCTTCTAAATAGCGAGCCGAATATTGACGCGATTTTCGCATTAAGTGCGGTCGCCACGCTGGGCGCCTTTCGTGCACTCCGAGACGAACAAAATAGCAAAGTGCTGCTTGTCGGCTGTGACCAGCAGTACGATCTCCTCTATTACTTGAGTCTCGGCAAGATTGATTCCATCGTTGCTGAAAATACATATGAAATGGGCGAGCTTGGGATGAAGATAGTCATTGCGAAGAAACGCGGCGAAAATCCATCGCAGGTCATAAAGGTCAAACCGGTGCTAATCACACTAGAGAACATGTCCGCACCGGAGTTCGTTCCCATCCTCATCCATGACTGGAGACCTATGCCGTGACGCGTATCAGACGGATCCGTCGATGGATTATCCTCTCGAGCGCTGTTCTCGGCGGCCTCGTTATGTTGAGTATCGCTTTGTGGCAGGCACTGCGGACCGGCCTGCCGTACCACGATTCTTTTTCGGTGGGAAGAACGACAGAGTGGGAAAGCTATGACGGTACCTGGAGTGTCGCTGGAGGGGCTGCCCGCAACGATTCGGACGACCGCGGTGCGAAGTTCATGACGGGTTCTCCGAACTGGCGGGACTACTCGGTGGAGGCAGATGTTGAACTTTTGGGACACTCGGGAGACGCTGGCCTCGTCATAAGGGCAACCGACGAGGAACAAGGTATTGACTCGTATCGCGGATACTACGCCGGCCTTCGCGTGCCGGATGGGACTTTGACTATTGGGCGTGCTAATTACGGGTGGGCGGAATACCAAAATTCGGTCATGCCGGGAGGGATCAAGCCTTTTCGATGGTACCACGTCAAAGTGGTTGCATATGGCTGCACCGTCGCTGCATCCGCGGTGAACCCCGATACAGGTGAATCAGCGATTGCGGCTCTGGAGGAAGATCTCAATTCATGTTCCCGCACTGGTCGCATCGGGTTGAGATCATTTATGACCGGAGGTGTTTGGAAAAATGTCCACGTCGTTCCTGCAGCTGAGGCGGATCTTCTGCAAATGGCGGGCACGCACGATATTTCGCATTCAAGGCTAGTACCACTCACTTTACAGCAAGTGCTCGACGGTTGTAAACGCGCGCTCAAATCCCAACTCGACCGGCCTTCAGTACCACGGGTTCCTGCGCATACGGAGCCAATTCGGAATCTCCTGGTTGCTGCAGAGATGAAGACTTCCCCAACATCGATCCGGGGCGCAGTCATTCTCGCTAAGCCCGCCTTGTATGTCGAGGATTCCACTGGTGGTGTGTCAATACCACAGGCAAACGATGCACCATTAAAGGTGGGTGATGAAGTTGAGGTCACTGGCATTGTCAAACAGAATGAGTTCAGCGCAACCATGGTGAACGCCACAGTTCGCTTGCTCTGGGCAGGCACAGCAAGTCCGCCTCTGGCGATCACGGTTTCTCAGGCGGCGACAGGAGCTTTTGACGCGCGTTTTGTTGAGTTAGAAGCTTTTCTCGACACAGTTGAAGAGACGGTGGATAAAAGCTTGATTCTCAGTCTGCATGATCGCGAGCAGCGTTTCCGAGCAATACTGAAGGGCTCCTCTGAAAACCAAAGGACTTCCTCACTCACTGAAGGCAGCCGGCTGCGCGTTCGCGGGGTTTGCGTCGCTTCTCCCGAATATACGAACCACCTTAGCCCATTCGTTGTGCTACTCCGTTCAATGGGCGACCTGCAACGAGTTGCCGGCCCGCCTTGGTGGAGCAAACGAAACATTATCGCGATTGTGAGTGGCATCGTTTTCTTCAGCCTTCTAGCTTGCATGTTTTACATTCGCGCAGAGCAATGGCGACTTCGCGCCATCCTTCAGGAGCGACAACGCCTCGCCCATGAATTGCACGACACGTTGGCACAGAGTTTTGCTGGAATCGGTTTCCAATTGAGAGCTATCGCAAAGCGAATGCCGAGAGATCTTCACGCCCTCCACGAGCAGCTTGAGGTCGCATCTCAATTGGTTGCACAAGGACATCAGGAGGCAAGGCGAAGTATTTCTACGTTGCGTCCGGGCGGGCTTGATTCAATCGAACTTCTGCCTGCGCTGGCTCACACCGCCCAAGCCATGGTTGCGGGTGGTCCCGTCACAGTCGACGTCATGGCAAAGGGCTCTTCGTGGCAGATACCGTTGAAGGTGGCAGACGTTTTGTATAGGGTCGGTGTGGAAGCCATCGCAAACGCCGTTCGCCATGCACAGGCGACGCGTATCGGCGTCGTCGCAGAGTACAAGGCCCAAGAGCTAATTCTCACAGTTGAAGACAATGGAATCGGATTTGTCAGAGAAGAAGTGTCAGAGGGTTTCGGGTTATTGGGCATGACGAAGAGAGTGGAGAGTGTGGGCGGAGCAATCTGCATAAAGAGCGTCCCCGGGGCCGGAACGAGTGTCCAGATCGCGGTTTCGCTGCCAAGACCATTCATGTCAGGCTGGCCTTCTTATCGAAAATACGACCGAGCCGCCATGAGCTAGTTCGCAGCCATTTGACGGAGTGAAGTATCACGGCGGAACCTTGCATCTTTTGGGAACTCGGTGCAAGAACGCGGAAGATCCGAGAGACCGGCTAAAACCACAAAATCTCCGCCCATTCATCTTACCTTCCCCACACCGTTTGCGAACCAGGTGGCTTGGATTTCTGCGCGGCCCGCGGCAATGCACGTTGCCAGCGGGCATGCGATTCTTATTAAGAATGCCCGATCCAATGCGCCATTGCGCCGCGGTGAGGTGCGATGGTTTTAGTCGCGAGACATAGAACAAAATAGAAGGAATCTGATCTGACGCTCTAAGCTCTAGTACAGATGTACTAGACAAAAAGAACACAAATAAGCGATTGCACCCATTCGTAAAACTGCATATATGAGGTTACAAGTTTTCGACGAAGGCCCGGGGGTCAAAGGATTCGCGGGTTAAGCGCTTAGCTTCTGGGTTAAAAAGCAGACCAATCCGTCAGCGCTCTTACCATCTCGGCTTGGGCTTTTTGAAACAAGCGCTTAGCTAGCTTGGGGGAGGATGCAAGATGAGGCATCGCTGCGTATTCTTGTCATTTGTGCTGACGCTAGCGTCTTTGCTGGGCTTCACCGGTTCGCTTTTCGGGCAAGGACAGGACCGCGGTATCATAACCGGGCTTGTCACTGATAACACGGGGGCGGCTATCCCAGAAGCGGTGGTCACGATCACGAACGAGGCCACCCAAGACAAAACCGTGGTAAGCACGTCTTCGGCGGGCAATTACAGTACCCCTCCGCTTATCCTCGGTACTTACAGGGTGCAAGTCGATAAGACAGGTTTCAAGCCCTTCGTCCGCACGGGCATCCCACTTGTAAGTGGCGCCACATATCGTATGGATGCCACCCTTGACGTGGGCTCTACTACAGAGAGCGTCGCCGTAGAGGCTTCGGTAGTCGACATCAACGTATCGAATCCAGAGGTTTCGAGCATTCTTGGGGCGAAGTACTACGAGGACTTGCCCGTAGTAATGGGCTCCGACATCCGTTTGGCGGAATCGTTATTGAACGTGCAGCCCGGCTATGTTCCGATGCGCCCGAATGGTGACCCCATTTTTCGCGGGAGCCAGTTTATGTCCCGCATGAATGGCGGCCAGACCATGGCCATGGAGAATTATCTGGATGGAGCTTCGTTTGGAAGCGCCATCGACCACAACAACACTCAAGAGCGCTCGGTCCCGTACGACTCCGTACAGGAGATGAAGATCATTGACAGCAACTTCTCTGCTCAGTATGGGCGAACAAGCGGCGGCTTCGTCGAGTACACAACCAAGGCCGGTACTTCGACATTTCACGGCAGTGCTTACGACTACTATAACTATCAGGGCCTAAATGCTAAAGGGGAACTGGTTGCTGCGGTCTCCCCGCAGCACAAGGAGAACTGGGGATTCAGTGCGGGCGGCCCGGTCTTGATCCCCCACCTCTACGACGGCCGGAAGCATCAGACATTCTTTTTCGTAAACCTTGACGACCTCCACTTCATGCAGGGCGCCCTTCCGAGTTTCGGCAATACCAACCCGATTCCTGCTTTCTTGCAGGGGAACTTTTCCCAAATCCTGAACACCGGTGCGGTCCTTGGGACGGACGCGTTAGGCCGGCCGATCTACAGCGGTGAGATCTACAACCCGTCGACGACGCGGACTGTGAATGGAATATCGGTACGGGATGGCTACGGCTTTGACGCAACGACGGGGCTTCCCATAGCTGGGGCCGCCAACATTATTCCAGCCAATGATCCTTTGAGGAGCGGTATTGCCGGCAAGTTGGCTGCGCTTATTCCGGCTCCGGACCGCTCTGGTCTGACAAACAACTCGTTTGTCCCGTCGGGAAACAAGTACATCAATCCCAAGACGTTGTTTGTCAGGGTGGACCAGTCTCTTGGAACCAACCTTAAGATGTCAACTTCGGTAAATGTAAATACTCGGCCTTCGTTGAGGCAGTGCGCGAGCTTCTCGAAAGGCTGCAACTTTACCGATCCTTCGAAATATTTCGGAGAAGGTTTTTATCAGGACATCACCACTCGGACCGTCCATCAGCAATTCAACTGGATTATCCGCCCCAACTTGTTCAATCACACCACTCTTTCGTTCGACCGCTGGGTGCTACCTGCTCATCCGGTCTCCGCAGGACAGCACTGGGTGTCCAGTCTGGGCCTAAAAGGGCCTATCAGCGATGAAGGAGGTGCTCCGAGGGTCTCATTCAACAGCCCTACTATCCCGTATTCGCATTACGGTGAGGCTGACCACGTCGCCGAGGGGGATATTGCCAACCGCTGGCAACTCCTCGACGATATTACCTGGGTGAAAGGTCGGCATACGATCACAGCTGGCTTCGAATACCGGCACCACCAATTTCCGACCATCGGTGATGGAAATGTAACCGGTAGTTATAACTTCAGCTACGCGGAAACGGCGGGATACAACGCCAATGGCGTCCAACAGATTCGCACCGGAGATCCGGTGGCCTCCTTCCTACTCGGTCAGGTGGACAACGCCAATTTCAACATCAACTATCGGCATCTGCTCAATGAGCAGTACATCTCGCCTTGGGTGAACGACAATTTCAAGGTCACCTCGAACCTGACCCTAACGCTCGGATTGCGCTTTGACTACCAGGGGTGCTTGTCCGATTCCCGCGGTAACGAATCAACGTTTGATCCTAACGCTGCGAATCCGGGGGCCGGTGGTCACCTCGGAGCGATGATCTTTGCGGGCAACGGCACGGGCCGGACCGGTAAGAATTGCTTCGAGGATCCCCCAAAGGACGCTTGGGGTCCGCGTCTCGGGTTCGCGTATCGTGTCGACAGCAAAACGTCGATTCGCGGCGGCTACGGCATCTACTATGGAGGTATTGCGGCCAATCAGTTTACAGGGTTTCCGGAGCTCGGCTTCTCCACGAACCCCACTGTCCCTAACTTCACCAGTGGTTTTGCCCCTGCCTTTTATTGGGACAATGGTTTCCCGCAGTCAGTGATCAAACTCCCACCCAGCATCGATCCAACCATAGCCAATGGACAGGGTCCTATCTGGGTAACGAAGGACAGCAAGAATCTGCCACGTTATCAGAACTATTCCCTCACCGTGGAGCGCCAAGTCGGAGCAAGCCTGCTGCTCAGCGGGTCCTATATCGGCAACCACGGAACGCGGCTGCCTTCAAATGCTCCCACACTGGGACTGCTCGATAACATGAACAATCCTTCTTTATTAGCCAAGTATGGGCCTGGACTTCTGCTGGCTAACATCAATTCGCCCCAGGCTCAGGCGGCCGGAATCACGCCGCCTTACCCCGGCTTTCAGGGAGACGTGGCCCAGGCTCTGCGTCCCTGGCCTCAGTACACAAGGCTGAACGTTAAGAGTGTTCCGACCGGGTACAGCACGTACAACTCTTTCACAGCCAAGCTGGAAAAGAGATTCATGGGCGGACTCATCGGCCGTGTGGCTTATACCGTCTCCAAACTGATTAACAGCGGTGCCGATGACGTACTCGTGGGAGACAGTCCCGGGATCCAGAATCCACTCCTTGGCTCTCAAGATCGCCGCTCGCTAAGCAGAGACGACCTGCCAAGGTCCCTTATTCTTGCATGGTCTTATGAACTTCCCTTCGGGAAGGGCAAGAAATTCGCTGGAAATGCGAACCGAACTTTGGACGCGTTTATTGGGGGATGGACAATGGCAGCCACCCAACGCTACGATGCGGGACGTCCACTGAGCATAACTATGGCTTGCGACTTCTGCAGCGTTCTGTTCAGCAACACGAAACGGCCCAACAAGGTTGGAGATGGTTACAGCCATACCTCCAATGTCTTGACGCCCGGCGGTTATTTGAATCCGAGCGGCTGGGCTGATCCCGGCTCGTATGCGTTCGGTAATGCTCCATTACATGACGGGTCGGTCCGCAGCTTCCCGTATTACAACGAGGATCTCAATATCGCGAAACGGTTCCGAGTGACCGAGGGCGTGGGTATGCGGTTTGAGAGCCAGTTCGGCAATCTTTTCAACCGCCATCTGTGGTGCGATCCGGACACGAATTGGAGTAGTCCTACATTCGGCGAAGTGTTCGGACAATGCGATCAGCCACGGAACATTCAGTTCGGTTTGCGATTGGAGTTTTGAGCGCACCAGGACAGCCATTTCAGCGGCGGGATACTGAGAGGGTCCTGCCGCTGCTTGTTGGCCGAGCGCAGGTGTTTCTCGCCTATGGTTTCCGGAGCCTCTTATCGTCGAGCTCGATGCATTCAGACTGTTCTCGCTGGTGCTGGCCTAGCCTCATTGGTTTTTTGCTTTCCGTTACGTGCCGCACAAACACCCAACGCCGCCGACCAGTCCTATAAGCAGGCCGTACAGGCCTTGCAACACACGCAATGGGACACGGCAGTTTCGCTTTTTGAAGAAACGCTCCGGCTGGATCCGCACCGCGCTGCTGCTCAGAACGGTTTAGGTGTCGCGCTTGGAAAGCTGGGTAACCGGGACGCGTCAGTTGCTGCGTTCCAGCATGCGATCGAAATCGATGGCCGCTATGCTGAAGCGCATTACAACCTAGGGCTATGTCTAGAACAATCCGGCGATCTAGAACAGGCCATTTCTGAATTGAAAGTCGCTAATCAATTGAAGCCTGACTACGTGGATGCCCAGTACGCGTTGGGCATTACTTTTCAACAAAAGGGAGACGTAGATCGGGCCGTTGAATTTTTTGAGATTGTGTTGAGGGAGGATCCGCGCTCGGCTGAAGCCCACAACGCCCTTGGACTTGCCTACGTTCAGAAGAATCGCGTGTTAGAGTCTCTCGCCGAGTTCCAGCAGGCGGTCGATGTGGCTCCAGAATACGTCCCAGCGTATGAGAATTTGGCTTCAACGCTTGCCCAGTCCGGAAAATTCACTCAAGCTGCGGGTGTCCTTCGCTCGGCGTTGGCTTTCGAGCCCGATGCAACGGAATTACACTTCAAGTTGGGTCACGCGCTCCGCGCTGCGGGAGATCTAGACGGAGCTCTGCGCGAGCTGATGTCCTTAGCTAAATCTCGCGACAGCGCTCAGGTAGAGAGCGAAATAGCCGCAACTCTGCGCACCAAGGGGGACTTTCGTGGAGCGATTGAAGCATCGGAGAAGGCTCTAAGCCTAGCTCCGAGCGAGCGCAGTGCATATGTAACCCTCGGTTTGGCCTTGAGAGACGAAGCCGCCTACACAGGCACTCGACGCGCCCGATCTGAACGTCATCTCCCGAGCCCAAAAGCTAAAGCTCACTACAACGCGGGAAGCGAGCTCCTTTCCCGAGGAGATCTGGACGGCTCGGAAAAGGAACTTGAGAGAGCCGTACAGCTGGATCCGACTTATGCAGAAGCTCATAACCTGCTTGGATTTGTGCTTGGAAATTCGGGCGACCTTCCAGCAGCGCTCAAGCACTTGCATAGGTCTGTGCAATTGGCGCCCAGCCTTGCGGAATCTCACTATAACCTTGGGGCGGCGCTCTGGTATAGCGGACAAAAGGCCGAAGCCATATCGGAATTGGAAACCGCCATACATCTGGATCCTACATTCGTCGAAGCCTATTCCTTCCTAGGCACGGCCTGCCGGCAGAACGGTGACCTGGAACGCGCACGCAAATATCTCGATCGCGCCATCAGTCTTAATCCGGCTCTGCCTGGCCCACACGTTGACGACGGCTTAATCCTTCTCAAGACGGGACAGCACAAGGTTGCGTATGAACAGTTTCAATGGGCTGCGAACACGGACGAGACCGGTCAGATTCCGGACCTGGAAGCGGCCGTTGCGGAACTACAACAAGCAATCAAAGAAAGAACTGAGGACCCGCTAGCCTTTGACACTTTGGGGGTTCTGATGGGGAAAGCCGGGAACGCCTCGGACCTCGTCATCGAGCAGTTTCGCAAAGCTATTCAGCTGCGTCCAGAGTTCCCCGAGGCCCACAATCATCTTGGTTTGGCGCTTATTCAGATCGGAGAAGATCAAGAGGCCATTAAAGAGTTTCGAGAGGCGTTGCGGTGGGATTCGTCCTACGCCGAGGCTTACGCGAATCTCGGGGGAATACTCACGTCCACCGATGTGGAGGAAGCAATACCCCAACTGCAGCGCGCGATTAGCTTGCGACCAGATCTGGTGAAAGCCCAGTACAACTTGGCAATGGCATACCTGGGAAAATACGGGGTTGATAGGCATATCGAGCAGTTGCAAAAGGTAATCGCGCTGAATCCAAAGTTCTCTGAGGCTTACTACACGCTTGGCAAGGCGTTCATGCAGAAAGGACAAGCCCAGGAAGCCATCGCCGCATTACGTAGGGCGATAAGCATCGACCCGACCTCGGGCAGTGCCCATTACCAGCTGGGGTTGGTGCTGGCGAGGACGAAGAAGGTCGAGGAAAGCAAACAGGAGTTGGAGAAGGGATTGAGCCTGGTACGTGCCAATGATAACAATCGCAAAGCTAATTCCCTAATGGCCCAGGCCAAAATGCAGATGGAGCAGGGGGACATTCAGGGCGCGATCGAAAACTCAGCTAGAGTCATTGCCTTGGTATCGGATTATGCGGAGGGGCATGCGCTCCTGGCTCAGGCATTGGGCAAGCATGGCGATCTAGAAAGCGGTGTCGGTGAGTTCAAGCGCGCTTTAGCACTTCAGCCAAAACTCTATTCGGCGCAACTGGGCCTAGGTCGTGCCTTGCGTTCCAAGGGGGACCTCCGCGAAGCCGAATCGGCGTTTCGTGAGGCCATCCGCTCACACCCCGATTCTCCGGAGGCCTATTACGATTTGGGTTTGGCTTTGTCGGAACTGCACAATGAGAAAGAAGCGGCGGCCGCTTTTCAGAAGGTCCTGCAGCTCGATCCGGGTAACACCAAGGCGCAAGAAAATCTAAACGCCATCGCAAAATCGACTTATCCAGACCAAACCGCGCAGGCTGTCCTAGGAGCATCTGACTTACAGCCTGGACCAGCCGTTTCCCCAGGCGGGGTCCTCGCAAGCACCGACAACGACAATTTCGACCAGATCAAAAATTTCGAGGGTTTGGTTCAGCAGGAGAAATGGGATGAGATCCAGCCTCTACTTCGGAGCTACTTGGCGGAGCATCCGCATTCATGGCGAGTTCATTATATTAGCGGATATGTCTCATTCAGGATTCTCAAAATCGGTGATTCGATTCGTCAACTGGCCAAGTCCCTCGAATTAAATGCAAACAATGCCGATGCGCACAAGGTTCTCGGTCGCGATCTGATGACGATTGGAAGATTCGACGCCGCCCAGGCGGAGTTTGAACAGGGGATCCGGTACAACCCGCAATCTGCGGAAATGCACTTCAACTTGGGCAAACTATTTTCGATACAGGACAACTGGATTGCTGCGCGCAAGGAATTCGAAGCGGCACTCCGTATCGACCCTTCATACCTGGAAGCTTTGGATGGCGTTGGCCTTGCCCGGGAGGCTTTGGGAGATGACAGCGGGGCCGTTGCGAGTTATGAGAAAGCCATCGCAATTAACGATGCCCGAAAGGGAAAGTTTGTTTCGGCGCACGTGAACCTTAGCGCCCACTACAATCAGAAGAGTGACCCCCAAAAGGCGCTCCAGTACGCTCGCGCGGCACTGCAAGTCGATCCTAAATCGGACACCGCGTGGTTTCAGCAGGCAAAAGCAAACGAGGCCCAAGGTCAACTACACGATGCGGTCAATGCACTGAATCGAGCCATTGCCCTAAATCCGCATACCTCTTCGTATTACTACGTTCTGGCTCGCGTCTGTCGGCGGCTAGGAAAGTTGGACGAAGCTCGCAAGGCATTGGATTCGTTCGTGCGCTTGGAAAAGGAAACAAACGACCTGGAAGAAATGCGGCGAAATCTCGCCAATCGCCCTGGCAATCCCTCAGAACGGAGAAGTCAACGCGACTAGGGCCCCCAACAACGAGGAGGCAGTACCCCTTGGGGCTAGGAAAAATCTGAACTGCTTGGGGACGGGTGAATGCTCGGGTTATGGGTTTAACCATTCGTGATGTCGCGAAGGCTGCAGGGGTTTCCACTGCCACGGTCTCCAACGTCTTGAACAAGACAGGTAAAGTGGGTCGGCGCACGCACGTGCTGGTGCTCTCGACCGTCAAGCGTCTCGGGTACTTCCCGAACGTTCACGCACGTCACCTCGCTTCGCGCGATAGCCGCACACTGGGGATCATTGTCTCGGACATCGAGAATCCGTTCTTCCCGGAAGTGATCAAGAGTTTTGAAACTCGAGCCCAGCAGCTTGGTTATGACGCCATACTCAGCGATACCAATTATGATCCCCGGAAGACCCGGAAGGCTGCCGAGAGAATGATGGAGCACAATGTCCGCGGCGTTGCAGTGATGACCTCCGAAATCAGCTTGCGATTGATCCACGAACTTGCCCGAAGAAGGATTGCTGTGACTTTCCTCGACCTCGCGCCAGTACGCAGTTACATGAGCAACTTGAGAATTGATTATTTCTCTGGAGTCCAGCAAATCGTCAAATACCTTTATCAACACGGACATCTGCGAATCACCTTCATCGCGGGGAGGCCCGGGCTCAAGTCCAACAATGCCCGGCTGGAAGCGTACGAGAAGTGCATGCTGGATTTGGGACTCGAGCCGGGACCGATACTGCGCGGCGACTTGCGCTTCGAAGGGGGCTTGGCGGCGGGCCTGGCTATTGCGAAGCTATCTCCCAGACCCACCGCAGTGGTGGCCGTCAACGATCTAACTGCCGTTGGCGTCATCAAGGGTCTGTCGAAAGCCGGCTGCCGTGTCCCGCAGGATGTTTCTGTTACGGGATTCGACAACACGCGCCTGGCCGAATATAGCAATCCCTCAATCACCACAGTGGACGTGCACCGAGACATGCTGGGCCAGATGGCCGCCGACGCTCTTCATGAACTCTCCTGCTCCGCCAATCCTCTGGGCAGGGAATATCAAATTCCCGCTGAGCTGATTTTGGGAGATTCCTCGGGACCCGCTCCCACTGAACAGATGCCTTAGTGTTTGGATCAGTCGCACCTGGGTGCTAGCATGGGTGCTAGCATGCAAAAGCTGACCAGTGCCTCGCCGAAATTAAGAACGCATTTGAAATCAATAACATACAAAGAGGTCCTGTAACATGCGTTACAGGACGGCACCTCCCCTAAAAATTCGGATGATCTAATTCCAGCTGATGTTGTAACGAGCACCACGATGCCGTAGGTAATCTGCTTTCAATCACTCGCGCAACGGTGCCCGCGAATAGCGGCTTGGCCATCCTGGGCTTCGTTCCCCAGACAGGATTTGTTGAGCGCTTCAAAGCGCGCTTTTCACTCGAACGGAGCGTCCACAACCTTGCTATCAGACATACCCAAAACCTAGCGAGGCTTCGCCTCAGACCAACAAGATGTATTTCGGTGGTGATTGCAGCGAGCGCATAATTCGCGAGGTTGGCTCCGGCTGAGCAGAGAACTGGCAAAGCCAGCTCCGATCATTGGACCGCAAAGCGGTAGG
>WNGC01001199.1_pt1 | contig 20853 bp, 19 predicted proteins | sample 5400051 | NCBI WGS metagenome assembly WNGC01 (sample SAMN13153368, study PRJNA577476) | soil metagenome | isolation source: 20 cm soil or saprolite under grassland replicate 2 | place: USA:California | collected 2016-06-15
TGTCTGTGGCAGTCCACAATCACTACAAGCGGGTCCTGCAAACCGCGGCACCCACCGATGCATCCGCAGCATTTCAGCCCGACCCACTTGCTGACGTTGAAATTGAGAAGAGCAACATTTTGCTCATCGGACCGACTGGTTCCGGCAAAACTTTGCTGGCCAAGACACTGGCCAGGATCCTTGATGTGCCGTTCTGCATCGCGGACGCAACGACATTGACCGAAGCCGGGTACGTCGGCGAAGACGTCGAAAACATTATTCTGCGACTGCTCCAAAATGCCGATTACGATGTGAAACGAGCCGAGATCGGCATCGTTTACATTGACGAAATCGATAAGATCGGCCGCAAAACCGATAACGTGAGCATCACGCGGGATGTCTCCGGCGAAGGAGTACAGCAGGCGCTTTTGAAAATTTTGGAGGGCAGTATGTGCAACGTTCCGCCTCAGGGCGGCCGCAAACATCCGCATCAGGAATACATCCAGGTCAATACTGAGAAGATTCTTTTCATTTGCGGTGGCGCGTTTATCGGGCTCGACAAAATCATCCAGAAGCGCATCGGTCAAAAGGTGATGGGCTTTGGCAGCCCGACCCTGGAAGTGGAAGAAGCTTTGCGAAAGCAAGCTATCCGGCACGTGGAACCAGAAGACTTGCTCGCTTTTGGAATGATTCCCGAATTCATTGGACGACTGCCGGTGGTCAGTTCCCTCGACGCCCTTACCGAAGACGAGATGGTCGCGATTCTGACCGATACAAAGAACGCGATGGTGAAGCAATACACGAAGCTCTTCTCAATGGAAGGCGTGCGTTTGTCTGTTACCAAAGATGCCCTGCGTGCGCTGGCGGCACAGGCAGTCACAAAAGGGACCGGCGCTCGCGCGTTGCGATCGTTGCTGGAGCGCATCATGCTCGACATCATGTACGATGTGCCGAGTCGCGAAGATATCGCGGAAGTCACCATCAATCGTGCGGTTGTCGAGGGTAGAAAGCTTCCACTGATTCGCAAGAAACAGGATAAGACGGCCGCCTAAAAATCGCGGGCAAACGTCGAACGTTCAACTCTGAACGTTCAATTCAGAGCAATTGGGCGTTGAGTGTTGGGCGTTAAACGTTGAGCGTTGATTGTGAGTTCCCTCATGCGCGCTGGCCTTATTAACACTGGCACGGAGCTTTTGCTGGGCGATGTTCAGGACGCGCATCTTATGTTCATTGCGCGCGAGATTTTTCCGTTGGGGCTTCGGATCGAAGAGCGGCGCACGGTCCCTGATACCGACGCGATTGGACGCAGTTTAGCCGAATTATTTCCGGGTTATGAAATGCTTTTTGTCACCGGTGGCCTCGGTCCGACCAGCGACGATATCACGCGGGAGACCGTCGCTGATTTACTTGGCTTAGAGTTGCGTCGGCATCCGGAGTTGTTGGAGTCGCTGCGCCAACGACTTCGACTGCGCGGAGTTAAATGGGCTGCAGGCATTGCCCGTCAGGCCGATGTTCCGTCCGGCGCGCAGGTGCTCCCAAATGAAAACGGAAGCGCACCGGGATTTTATCTGAAGGCGAAGATCAACCCCCGCATTTCGTCGCCGCACCTTTTTGTTTTGCCGGGGCCGCCGCGCGAGCTTCAGCCGATGTTTCGGAAATACGTTATTCCGATCTTGCGCTCTTTAGCGCCAAGTTCCGCGATCGAACAACGGATCTATAAGATCGCTGGGATGGGCGAGTCGACTGTCGAAGAAGCGATAGGCGAAAAAGTTCTGGCGATTCCAGGGATTGAACTCGGCTACTGTGCGCGTCCCGGAGAAGTGGATGTGCGCATTATAGCAAAACCGGAGGCAATTCAACAGGCGGATGCCTTCATCAGATCAGCACTGGGATTTTCGATTTTTTCTGCAACGGATGAAACCTTGGAGGAAGTCGTCGTCAGACTGCTCACAAAGCGCAATCAAACGTTGGCAACCGCAGAATCGTGCACGGGCGGATTAATCGCGAACCGGATTACGAACGTGCCGGGCGCGTCGAGCGTGTTTATTGCTGGCTACGTTTGTTACGCTAATCAAGCGAAGATCGGCATGTTGGATGTGGATCCGAAGCTCGTCGAAAGGCACGGCGCAGTGAGTGAATCGGTTGCGCGCGCGCTCGCCGAACATGCCCGCGCCCGTGCAAGGTGCGACTATGCACTCGCGACAACTGGAGTTGCCGGGCCAACCGGTGGCTCCCCGCAAAAACCAGTGGGAACGGTTTACGTTGCCCTTGCTTCAGCCGGATTGGAAACCATCGTGAAAGGGTTCTTTTTCCCCACTGATCGGGAGACCTTCAAACAATTAGCGGCCCAATCCGCGCTCGATCTCTTGCGGCGGAAGATTCTTGCTCCGACCTAACTGCTCTTGTCATGTCGAGCGAAGTCGGGACATCTCTTGGTGTCCAATATCCGAGATTCCTCGACACGCTCGGAATGACAACCCGGAAATGTTAGTAGTCACCCACGTCCACGGTCGTGCCGACTTTCACGTAGTCGTAAAATAGTTTTGCGCCATCGGCGGACTGGCGGATGCAGCCATGCGAAGCGGGATAGCCAGGCAAAATTCCAACGTGCATGCCTACGCCCTCTTCCGTCAAACGCAGGAACCATCTCATCGGCGCGCCGGCGAAATGCGTGCCGCTCGGGGCCGAATCGACGCGTGCGCTGACACCCGCGCGGACGATACGGCCTGAACTATCCACAAAATCGCCGTAGAGATTGGAATGATGATTTGGATCTTTCTCAAGCACATTCAAATGGCCCATGGGCGATTCGTGTCCGCGCCTGCCAGATGAGATTGGACCGTCAGCCACGATTCGCTCGCCAATCATGAGGTAAGCGCGCTGTTTTAGAATCGAAACGAGGATATGCGTGTTATCCGGCGTCGCCTGCTTCAGCAAAGATTGGTTCACCTTTAACGGTGCCTGTCTGGAAAAGTACTCCGAAGCTTTGCGCATTGGTTGTGGCGTTGGCCTTGGTTGTCTCGGTCCGAAGAGTCGGAACTGAGCGTTAATCGAACAGGTAAAAACAGTCAGCAAAAACGCACAAAGCAGTATAAGTACTTTTGCCCGCATAGATTAGCTGCCACTGTAGCTGTTCACGCGCCGAATCCAACCAGTAAGCCATCGTGATTCATGCCTTTGGGCAGGGGCGTTGTGCACGCGTCGGGTCAATATCGCTTTCGCCGCACTCGAGAATTCATCAACCGCAGCAGCGTCAGAAGTACCATGCATGGTTTCGAGGACTTGCAGCAAGCCCCATCCCTGACCTTGATAACGCTCCGTGTGGAGGACGCCTTCGCCTTTGAAGTTTACATAATCAACGAGGGCGTAGCACCCCTGTGGAGTTCTTGCCAGCCGCTCGAACTGCTGCTGTACGTTGGCTCGATCGGCGGGCGCCGCTTCGGCGAGCATTTTAGGCAAAGCGCCCTCCAACCGGGCAATCAGGAATTCAGCCTGAAGATCGATCGTATCGACGAGAAACTGGCGTAATTGGTTCATTTCTACTGTGTGTTGCGCTCGAAGAAACTTCACTCGCGAGTTCCACGGACATGGCTGTTCACCGCCACGCAAGAGCAATGGTGGCAATTTCGCGCCGCGTTTCGAGATGAAACTTACGACTTTGGGAAAACTTTCTTCAAACGGGCCGCGCCGCCCCTTGGGATACCAGATGAAATGGCCGATGCCTAGCGACGCAAAGTCTTCACCTTGATTCCATGCGGTGAGTCCGGAAATGGTTCCATTGCACTCGTTTTGCCAGATTTTTTTCCCGATCCTCTGCGCGTCAGCATGCGAGAGAGTGATTGCGCTGGATGGGGGTGGCCAGAGAGCAATCGTCCAGCTAATAAGCAATGGGGGCAAAAGATAATGGCGTCTAAATAGCCAGTGCGGCTGTTTTCTTGACGAGCGGCATTTATCCATTAGCGTGCGGGTTTCTGCGGCGATTAATTTAACTAAACCCGTCGCAGGAAGCACGACCTTATGAAGCATCTTATTGTTTTTGTCAGCGCATCCTTACTTGCATTGCCACTGTTCGCACAAGAGAAATCACCACAACTCAAAGATCAGAAGGACAAGGTAAGCTACAGCATTGGCATGAATATCGGATTTAATCTGAGCAAGCAGAAGGTGGACATTAATCCGGACATCCTCGCCGCCGGCATCAAAGACGCCATTGCTGGTAAACCGCAACTAACACAAGACCAAGTCAAGGAGGTTATGGCGCAATTTGAAAAGGACATGGAACAAAAACAGAAGCAAGCGGGAGAGAAAAACAAGACAGACGGCGCTAAGTTCCTCGAAGAGAACAAAAAGAAACCAGGGGTAAAAACAACTGCCAGCGGGTTAGAATACAAAGTCGAGAAAGAGGGAACGGGAGCGCAACCCAAACCGACTGACATGGTGTCGGTGAATTATCGCGGCACCCTGATTGACGGCACCGAGTTCGACAGTTCATACAAGCGCGGGCAGCCCGCCACGTTTCCAGTCAACGGCGTCATCAAAGGATGGACGGAAGCGCTTCAGCTGATGAAAGTCGGATCAAAATATCAGGTGGTTGTTCCGTCGAATCTTGCATATGGCGAACGCTCCGTGAGTCCTGAGATCGGCCCCAATGCGACTCTGATTTTCGAGGTAGAACTGCTGGACGCTAAGCCGCCTCCTACACCTGCTCCGCAGGCTGCTCCGCAGGCTGCGCCGAAAACGACTCCAGCGGCTCCGCCAAAAGCTTCGGCACCGCCCAAGTAATTCGGTTTGGCCCCCAAACCCGCGCGAAGCACGGCATTCGTATCCCGATTAACACGCCAGCTTGACCGATGTAGCCGCGGATTAGCGAGCGGCAATCAATGTGCCACCGTCGTTTGCCAATGCATTCGCGGTGCGTCCCCCCATAAATCTTCGAGGCTGTAGAAAGCGCGCTTGTCTCGGTGAAAAATGTGGACAACCACTTGCAGGAAATCGAGCACCATCCATTGGCTGGCGGGAAATCCATCAACTGCGACGGGCCGAACCGAATGGTCCTCTCGCAATCGCGTTTCGAGTTCGTTTGCGATCGCCTTCAGTTGAGGTTCGGACGTGCCGGAGCAAATCACAAAAAAATCTGTAAACGTCGAGATGCCGCGCAAATCCAGCACAACGATGTTTTCCGCCTTTTTGTTCGAGGCGAGTTCAGCGCAGGTAGTTGCTAGGTTTTCTGGGGTTATTTCGGTTGCTCCAGGTAAAGTTTCTCGCGACGGATAATTTCTTCCACCGCTGGCGGTACGAGATAGCGAATAGACCGGCCTGAAGCAACTCGCGTCCTTATTTCCGTGGCCGAGATGTCGATTTTCCGATCAATGACGGGATAAGAGCTGGTAGGTGGCTGACTTTTGCGATCGAGAATAACGAAATTGGCCATTTTTTCCAGCTCGGCAAAGCGATGCCATTTTTTTAGCGTCTGCACGTTATCTTCGCCGATCAAACAGTAGATCGCCGTATGCCTGTGGCCTTGCCGTACTTCCTCAACGGTATCGATTGTGTACGAAGGCGGGGGCCGACGCAGCTCACAATCGTCCACCACAAACTTCGGCTCGCCTTTAATCGCTGCCCGCAACATTGCCAATCGTAGTTCGCCGCTCGCAACGGGAGCGGTCTTCTTGAGAGGGGAAATCGATGCCGGTACAAAGATTATCTCGTCGAGGCCCAGCGTCTCGAGAGCGTCGCGAGCAAGAATCAAATGCGCATGATGAACCGGATCGAACGTTCCGCCATAAATGCCGATCTTTTTCAACGCCCAACGCTCAACGCGCAACCCGGCTTCGGCAAGTCTTTGGCGCGAAGGCGCTCGCAATCAGAGCCGTTGAATATTGAGCCTTGAGCATTAATCTGTGCGGCTCATGAAGAACGATTCCGTGGGTCAACTCATTATGATCGGTGTTCCGGGCAAGGAACTGGACGTCGAGACTGCGCAGTTATTTCGGCGGGTGCAACCAGGGGCGTTCATTCTTTTCGGCCGCAACCTCGAAAACGCCGCGCAACTGCGAAGGCTTATCGACGATTTGCGCGACGTGAGCGAGATCGAACCGATCATTACCGTCGATCAGGAAGGCGGTCGCGTTTCGCGATTACGCCGGATCGGCAGCGAACCGCCAAATGCACAACAACTGCGCGAGAAGCACGATGTAAATCTGATCAGGTGCCACGGTGACATTACAGGGCGTTTGCTGCGTCTTTTCGGGTTCAATTTGGATTTGTGTCCAGTTCTCGACATTTCATTTAACGACGAGGCTGAAAATTCCTTACGCGGCCGTTGCTACGGTAGAACTGTCGAAGAGGTCATTCGAAATGCCAGCGCATTCAACGAAGCGATGAGAGAGCAAGGGATCGCGAGCTGCGGCAAACATTTCCCCGGTTACTCCGCTGCAACGTCAGATGCTCATTACCAGTTGCCGCGGATCGATCGCAGTCGCGAAGAGTTGGATCAAAACGAGTTGGCCGTTTTCCGACAGTTCGCAAATGACGTAGACAGCATGATGATTTGTCACGGGTGGTATCCATGCTTCGAAACGGAGAAAACGCCGGCGAGCCTTTCGCGGCGTGTGACCACCGATCTGCTGCGCGGCGAACTTGGCTTCAACGGCTTGGCTATGACCGACGATCTCGATATGGGTGCAATCCTCACCGGCTACACGCTGGAAGATACAATTCGCCTCGCCGTTACGGCAGGCAATGACCTCGTTATGATTTGCCACCGGATTCCCGAGATCAACAATGTGCGGCGAATTTTAGGAACATTGCCCGCCGATCAAATCGATCGCGCGCTCGCGAGTGTGGCGCACTTCAAGAAAAATCTTACGCCACCTGATGAATTTTCAGAACATGCCTTTCAAAAGATTGACAACGAAATTTGGGATCTTCGGATCCACGTCTTGGGTGAAGAACGCGCCAAAATGCGCGATCCACAAAGCCGACCAGTTTCGCCGGTGGAAATGTTCTAATAAGAGTAACGGTGGTTTGAAACCGCTGCTCCTTGAAGCGCCATCAGCGCCGGCTGCCTATTTGGCCAGCACTTCTTTGGCGGCGCGCTGGCCGGTTTCGACGGCGCCTTCCATATATCCGTTGAACGCGACGCTCGTGTGCTCGCCGGCGAAGAACATGTTCCCCACCGGCTTGGCCACAAAATTTGCGAGCGTCGAATACTGCCCCGGCTTGTAGCAAGTGTAAGAGCCGCGAACGAACGGAGAGCTGGGCCAATGTTGGCGGACGGCCTCTTTGGTAAAAGAGTCGAGCGTTCCCGGATAGATTTGATCGACTTGGGAAATGAAATTCGTCGCGCGTTCCTGGAGCGAACCTTCATTGAGATGAAGCCCAAGATCGCCTCCCGCAAAATTTGTCAGGATGGCATGAGTGCCCGGCTGTCCGCGGCTCGTTTCCCAGCAGCATTGGAAACCAAGGTCCGTGAAGTGTAGCCGCTGCTCCGTGTGTCGAAGCGCTGTTCGCCTACGCTCGATTCCTCCCACACGCGCCGCGAACAGCCAGCGATGAGCTTGGCATTGGTGCCATAGCCCAATTCGTGGATCGCCTTTCGTTTCGCGCCGGGCAGATCCACGTCCATTCTTAATTCCCGCAAAATAGTGAAGGGAAGCGCGAGTACAAGAATCTCGGCCTTAATGTCAGTGCTTGCATTATCGCGCCGGACCGTGAGACAAAACCGGCTTCCTTCACTCGCGATCGCTTCCAAGTGCGTATCGAGTTCCACGTCGCGCTGGAGCCGTTGAGCCAGCCGGGTCGGCACGCTGTCGTTTCCCTCCGCAATATGAAAGCGCTCGTCGCTGTCGCCGAAGAGATGAAATTCATCGGCGGCCGATTCTTCGCCGATTTCAAGCAGGAGATTGAGCGCGCTTTGTTGATCGATCTCGAGACCATACTCGCCTACGTAGGCCGCGCGGAGTACCTTGGTGATCAGCCCGGTCACGCCCCGTTTCTCGAACCATTCCCTCATGTTGAGCCGATCTACCTCGCGCCCATGTGGCGAGTCATAACTGATCTTGCCGTGGACTTTCATCTGCTCGAGATCGCTAGTGATCGCCTGCGCCACAGGCCGGAACATGTCGATGAAATCCGTGTCCGAGGGGATCAACCGGTTCTCGAAAAAATAGCAATGGCCGTTTGGCCCGTTGTCGTAAAAGAGATCCTTCACGGTCAGCGCGAGTTCTTTGGCCAGGCGTCGCAACTCTTTATGGTGAGTATCGATTGTATTCGCCACCTAGTTCGGTGAGCTGGTTGTCGGGGAAAAAATCGCGCAGGCTAAACATGCGCCCGCCGACGCGTGTGCTGGCCTCGATGACGCGCGCGATGATTCCGTGCTGCTGGAGACGGTAAGCGCAGGTCAAGCCGGCCGTTCCCGCACCGACGATGACCACCTTCGGAGATTGGACGGCGGCCCAAGTGCGCGGCGTAAAGATCGGGGCGAGGGTCGCGCCAGCCGCCATGGTCGCCGCAGTTCGCAGAAAGTGACGGCGGCTCCAAGCGGCTTCCTCGATCCGCTCGAGCCCTTCAGCAGTGCTTGTATTTGTTCTCTCCAAGCGCGCGGAGATGCGGAGAGCGCGCTGGACATCCTTAAAAATCGGGGTGCGCGCCATAAGGGGGAACGCGCTCTAGTTAAGTCGAAACAGAAAGGCGAATCAAGCCTTCTCGCGCTTTGGGCTGTTAACGGGAACGTCGAACGCGGCAAACGTCCGTCGGTCAGTTCTACTCAGTACGCGGCTTGACCCTTTTTGCCAATCCAACATATCCTGCGCTTTTGTTGGTCGGCAGAACGGCCGGTCGCCAATTCAAATCGAAGTCGCGTTGTGAATCTAAACGAACAAAATCGGGCCGAACTCACCGTTCGTGGCCTGATTATCGGAACCATCATCACGCTGGTCTTGACCGCGGCCAATGTGTACTGCGGCCTTAAGGCGGGTCTCACTTTTTCTACGTCGATTCCGGCGGCGGTGATTTCGATGGCGATTCTACGCGGGTTTCGAGGTGCGACGATCCAGGAGAACAACATCGTGCAGACGGTGGCGTCGGCGGCAGGCACGCTGTCGTCGATCATTTTCGTCTTGCCCGGTCTGATCATGATCGGCTGGTGGACTGAGTTTCCCTTCTGGATCTCGTTGGCGATTTGTGCACTCGGCGGAATTCTCGGCGTGATGTATTCAATTCCGTTGCGACGCGCCTTGGTCACGACATCGGACCTGCCCTATCCGGAAGGCGTTGCGTGCGCAGAAGTTTTGAAAGTCGGCAGTGGTGGCGAAGCCAAGGACGCTTCCGATATCGAGCACGGGCGCGCCGGTCTGCTTGCGGTTGTGTGGGGATCGATCGTTGCTGCGGTGTTCGCGATTATTGTCGCAACACAAATTTTCGCGGCAGACGTCGCCCAAACTTTCCGAATTGGCAAGCGCGGTGCCGTGAGCGGTTACGATTTCTCATTGTCATTCTTGCTGTTCGGGATCGGGCACTTGGTTGGTCTCTCAGTTGGTCTCGCCATGCTCGTCGGGGCGATAATTGGTTGGGGCTGGGGCGTGCCTCACTATTCGGCGATTGCTGGTGATCTCACGACGGCGGCTGCGACGCTCGCGCAAAAAACTTGGAGCACGAAAGTCCGTTTTCTTGGCGCCGGCGCGATTGGCGTTTCAGCGATCTGGACGTTGCTCAAACTGGTGAAGCCTGTTGCCAGCGGGCTCGCTGGCGCAATGGCGGCATCGCGCGCGCGCAAGGCCGGCAAAGCAGACACGCTGCCGATCACCGAGCGCGACATTCCCATCGGCATCGTCGGTTTGGTCACGTTAGTTTGCATGTTGCCGATCGCGTGGTTGCTCGGCTATTTTGCCAACACCAGTGGCCTGGGTGCGCATTTGCCAACGCTGATCATCGGCGGCGTCGCTTACATCGTGTTGATGAGTTTCTTTGTTTCGGCGGTAACCGGTTACATGGCGGGACTGATCGGTTCGTCCAACAGTCCGCTCTCGGGTATTGGAATTTTAGTGGTGATCGGCGCGGCCTTGCTGCTGGTGGTTGGCGTGAAACCGTATGTCGGTCCGGATGCGGGCAAAGCGCTGATGGCGTTCGCTCTTTTTACAACCGCCGTGATTTTCTCTGTCGCCGCAATCGCCAACAATAACCTTCAGGATCTCAAAACCGGCCAGTTGGTTGACGCGACACCGTGGAAACAACAAGTCGCGTTGGTGATCGGCGTCGTTGCCGGCGCGATCGTGATCCCACCCGTGCTCGATCTGATGAATCACGCTTATGGTTTCATGGGCGCACCGGGTGCCGAAACGCGCCCAAATCCATTGCCCGCGCCGCAGGCCGGCCTGATCTCGTCGTTAGCGCGCGGCGTTATCGCTGCGGACATCGACTGGAGTCTCATCCGCACCGGCGCATTGATCGGCGTCTGCATAATTTTGTTGGATGAAATTCTAGCGCGTACGACGAAACACATGCGCCTTCCGCCGCTGGCAGTCGGACTCGGGATTTATTTGCCGACGCAGAGCACGCTCATGATTGTCGTCGGCGCGGTTGCCGGCTGGTTCTTCGAGAGGCGAGCCGATCGAACTCCAAAGCCGGAAGCGACTAAGCAGCTCGGTGTGTTGCTCGCGTCGGGGTTGATCGTGGGCGAGAGCGTGCCCCTCGTCGTGATCTCTGCGATTGTCGCGTTCTCCGGCAAAGCGGCTCCACTGGCGCTGGTCGGACCTGGATTCGAGACGGCCGGAATCATCATCGGCGGCCTGGCCTTCGCAGTCATCGCATTCGTCCTTTATCGGTGGATTTTGCGAATGGCCACTACAAAATCGACATGAAACGAGAATGGAATTGGCCGATCTGGGTTGGTTTTGTTGTGGTGCTCGCTGGATTGTTCTCGTACGGGTTTTTCACCCGGTTTCCCATCACACGCGATTTCCCCTGGGCAAACCTTTTGCTCTTTGGAATTGGCACTGCGTTGTTAATCGTGGGCCTCTTTCGCGCATTTGGCCGGCCGCAAGTTTATCGCGGTAAAGTCTTCGGTTCGATACTTACGGCGATCGCTCTGTTTCTTTTCCTTTTTTTTGGTTACGAAATTTTTTACGTCCTGCGCCAGGTTCCGCTCTCCACTCACGCGCCACGCGTTGGCGAAAGGGCGCCGGACTTCATATTGCTGGATCAAAACGAGCAGCCGGTCGGCCTAGGCGATTTGCTTTCCGGCTCAAGGGGTACAGTGCTGATTTTCTATCGCGGCTTTTGGTGACCACTTTGCAACTCCGAGTTACGGAGTTTCCAGCAAAAGCTTTCGGAGTTCGATGCGCGTGGCATCCGCGTCGTTGGTATTAGCGTCGATCCACCCGACATTAACCGGCGGCAATCGCAAAAAAGCGGCTATACATTTCCGTTGCTTTCCGATGCTAAAGCAGAAGTGATTCGCCGCTACGATGTGCTGCATCGCGGGTCGGGGCCAAAAGGCTCGGATATCGCACGACCCGCCGAGTTTCTGATCGATTCCAGCAGAATCGTTCGCTGGGTTAATCTTACCGACAACATCGCGGTGCGTGCGCGGCCGGAGCAAGTTCTCACTGCCTTGAATCAAATTGAGCCGGCAGGGCGGTAATTGACGACGCTCCGCTGAATCAATAACTTCAGCGCGCGTGCATTCCGAATTGGAACAACTACTCATTCTGCAGGATCGAGACCAAAAGATCAGACAGATTCGGACCGAAATTGAGACCGTGCCGCTCCGGCGCAGCAGCTTGGAAGCGCAATTGGCAGCAAGCAAGGCGAGCGTGGAAACGCTTAAGCACAAAGCGCGACAGGTGGAAGTCGATCGCAAGAGACTTGAGCTCGATGTTGGGACTCGCACCGAGACGATCTCACGACTCAAGACGCAGCAATACCAGACCCGCAAGAATGAGGAATTTCGGGCAATCGGGCACGAGATCGAGCGTTACGAAAATGAAATTCGGAAGATAGAGGACGACGAGTTGGAACTGATGGTACTGGCCGACAAGGTCAAGGCAGACTTGGCTGAAGAACAAAAGAAAGCAACTGCAGCTCAAAACTCGATCGCACGGCAAACAGTTGACCTGGAAGAAAAGTCGAAAGCCTTGGAGTCGCAGCTACAAGGATTAAGCAAGGAGCGCTCGGAGTTGGCCGGAAAAATTGATGAGGATTTGCTCGGTCGCTTCGAACGTCTCTTCAAAAGCAAGGGGGATGCGGCAGTCGTTGCCGTCGAGCATGGCGTTTGTACCGGTTGCCACATGAAAGTGACGACTGCCACCGCGGCGCAAGTCAAGGCGGGAAAAGAAATCGTCAGCTGCGAAAATTGTGGCCGGATTCTGTACCTTAGCGAATAAATGGACTAACCCTCCCCAGGCGCTTCGCGTCCGCCTCTCCCTGTGAGAGAGAGGATTGAGGTGAGAGTAGTCCGGTATTCGATTACACATTGAACCGAAAGAAAATAACGTCGCCATCGCGCACAACATAGTCTTTTCCTTCCAGCCGCAGTTTGCCCACTTCGCGAGCCTTCGCGAACGAACCGAACGCAGCGAGATCATCGTAATGAATCGTTTCCGCCGAAATAAAACCGCGCTCGAAATCCGAGTGAATCGTTCCGGCGGCCGTCGGTGCCTTGTCGCCGGCGTGAATAGTCCAGGCGCGCGTCTCTTTTTCGCCCGTGGTAAAAAAAGTGCGCAAACCGAGCAGGTGATACACCGCGCGGATGAGCTCGTGCACGCCGCTATCTTCGACGCCCAGCCCGTGTAGATATTCCAGTGTCTCCTGCTCGCTGAGATCGACCAGTTCACTTTCGATCTGTGCGCTAACCACCACCGCTTCAGTGGCAAAATGATGGCGCGCGTAATCTTGAACAGCATCGACATGCCGTGCGGTGGCGCTTCCTTGGTCGCCGGGTGAAGTGGCTGCCAAGTCGGATTCAGCCACGTTGCAGGCAAAAATCGTTGGCTTTGATGTGAGGAGAAAAAATCCGCGTGCAATTGCTTTTCCTTCCGGGCTCAATTCCGCGGTGATCGCCGGCTTTCCAGCATCCAGATGCGCCGACAGTTTCTCGATGATGACGTTTTCGAGATTTGCCGTTTTGTCACCGGCGTGCAGTTGCTTTTGTAATCGGTCACGCCGTTTCTGCAAAGAAGCCAAGTCTGCAAGAGCAAGCTCTGTATTAATCACTTCAATATCGCGGATCGGATCAATCGTCGCGCTGACATGATGCACATTGCTGTCTTCAAAACAACGCACCACCTGCACAATCGCGTCCACTTCGCGAATGTGGTGGAGAAACTGGTTACCGAGGCCTTCGCCCGCGCTCGCGCCTCTGACCAGCCCCGCGATGTCGACAAACTCGATGGCTGTCGGCGTGATTTTTTTTGACTGGGAAATCTGGGTAATTCTGGCCAGTCGCGGATCGGGTACCGTCACGACCCCGAGGTTCGGATCGATCGTGCAGAACGGATAATTTTCTGCCGGCGCCTTATGCGTGCGCGTAACCGCATTGAAAAGCGTCGATTTCCCGACGTTTGGCAGCCCGACAATTCCTGCACTTAACATTCAGCCACAGATGAACACAGATTTACACAGATGATGTTCCATCTTAGCCAAGGATAATCTGTGTTTCATCTGCGAATGCTCGCTCTGGAAAGCAGGCGAACCCAAATCTCGACGTTCTATGTACCGGAATTCAGGCTCAAGTCACCCACATCCACGAGCATATACGGAATTGTTGAGAAATGGTGTGTTTTCATTCCGTTGAGAATTGGTAGCCAGAAATTGCTCCAAGTCGGATCACAGAAATAGCCGTCGGGATTATAGATGATCTGGCAACCAGCGCTAAATCGACGTGTGGCCATACCCGGCCCTCCGGAATGAATACAGATCCCGAAATCACCATTCTCCATGTGATTGATCGTACCGTCGTGATTCAGCCTTTCGATGGGCACATCCTCGGCTTGGCCTAGGCAATGATATTTCCCGTGCATCAAATGTCCTTCGAAAAGATAAATGCCTTTGGAGAGTTGAGCTGCGTACTTTTGGCCGCTGATTGGCGTCATCACCAACGCCTTGGTCGGATCCACTGAAGCGACCCACTGGGTGACGGTTCCGTCAATGCATCGCAGGATGATGTCATCGTAAATGTCCGTCCGATTCTCAGCGGGTGAGGCTTCAAGTGCTGCGCGCACACCGATCAGCGAAATCGGCGAATTCCAATTGAACCCGGGTCGCAGAACCGGGATCATCCTAGTTGCCAATCCTGCAATATCTATCGTCCTGAAATCTCTCATTTGTGTAGCGAAGCGACACCACTTTTCATTGAATGTGACCGCCCAGTTGTCAATTCGACCAAAGAACTCATGTTTTTGATACTTTTTTGATACTTTTTTTGATCAAGTTCATTTTTACCTATGAAAAAAGCATCGGGCCGGCGGGATTTGAACCCGCGACCTCTTGAACCCCATTCAAGCGCACTACCAAGCTGTGCTACGGCCCGTTCGCGTTGCACGGACTATTCACTCGTTGCAACGAAATCGCCAGAGCTGAAAATAGTAGCGGCGGCGCGCCACGGCAATTCGACAGACAACCGAATCAATTGGGCTTGGTTCAGCCAACGCGAGCTGTCGCCGGCGACCGCACTACCAAGCTGTACTACGGCCCGTTGAAGCGAATATTGGTTGCCACTTCTGGGTCCGAGGCAAACGTTTCCCGCCTGGTGCGATGAAAGCGATCATAGTAAAACGTGCGCGCGCCCGTTCCATTGCGGTCGCAATTCTGCTTTGTGCGATCGAGACCGTTCTGGCTCAGCCGCGCACAGGGCTCAACCTAAACAAAAACGCTTTTGCTTTCGCCATGCAGCTTATCAAAGAGAGACACTTCATGGCGGACGGTAAAGGCGCGTGGCGCGGACATCGGCCGTCCGCAAACGAAGAGAACGAATTCATCCGACTGCACGGATTCGGAGAATATGCAAAATGGCATCTGGGCATTGACGATCATTACCCGGAAAATACCAAGCAACGATACAAGTTCCCCTATGGCGATTTCAAAAATATTCATCGGTGCGGGTTGCTCGCGGCGAAAGCCAGAGCTCGCCAATATGGCTACACCGAAATTGAAAACGCGGCGGCGGAACTGGAACGGGCAGTGGGCACGCGATCAAAAAAGTAGTGCACGCCTTGGCTTGCCAATCCAAGCGTCAAGTAGAGGTTTTGTAGAGGCGCTCGCCGGGGCGAGCGCCGGTTTGCTACGTTCGGCGTTTGACACAAACGCCGTTACAACTCAATCGTTCCAGGACGTTAAGAACGCATCGATCAATTCCGGCAAGTCCTCGCTGTAGCCGCCCTCAAGGACCACTGCCACCGGATGGTCGATGTTGCTTAGCCACTCGCCAAATTTCGCAAAGTCTTCTCGCTCGAGAGTCAATTGCAACAGCGGGTCCCGCGCATACGCATCGAATCCTGCCGAAACAAGAAGCAGATCGGGTTTGAATGTAAGCAATTTTTCCAGCGAATGCTTTGCAACATCAACATGCTCAGTCCGCAGCGTGAAAGGAGCGACAGGATAGTTGTCGATGTTCGCGAACGATCTCGCGCCGGTTCCTGGATATGCCGGGAATTGATGGATCGACACAAATTGAATTCGGCGATTGTCCGCCAGGATCGCCTCCGTTCCGTTGCCGTGCGTGGCGTGGTGCCCGGGCGGTCGCATCAGACTAAACGCGGATTGGCCACGCAACGCCGCGCGCGCCGCCTCAATCGCTCCGCCGGCCGACTGTCGCGCGTACATTTCGATGTTGGGATAAAACGGCGTATCGAGATCGAAATCTTCCCACCCGTGGGTGACGCGTTCGATATGCTGGCGCGAATGCGCGCGCAACTCATCATCCGTCGCCTTACGCGGCGACCGCCATTCCCATTCAGGGTGCCGATCCTTTAACACTGGCGCGGTGCGAGCGATGCGCTCCGGTCGTTCCGGGTGGCCCGGCTTGGAATATTCGAGGCAGGTCGGGTCGTGAAAAATAATCATCAAAGTTGCAAGGTAGCGATCCGGCGCATATTCGACTACCACGATGCTAAACGGTCAGAAAATTGTGGTGGTGATGCCCGCGTATAACGCGGCGCGTACATTGCGCCAGACTTATGATGAAGTCATGGCGCACGGCATAGTGGATCTTGTAATCGTCGTAGACGATGCCAGTCACGATGAAACGGTAACAATCGCGCGCGCCCTGCCACACGTGCAAGTGGAGGTGCATCCGGAGAATCGTGGTTACGGCGCGAACCAAAAGACTTGTTACCGGCTCGCTCTAGCTGCGGGCGCAGATATCATTATCATGATTCATCCTGATTATCAGTACACACCCCAGTTGATTCCTGCGATGGCAGCTCTGGTGGCGAGCGGCCTTTATCCCTGCGTGCTCGCTTCGCGCATTCTTGGGGGAGGCGCACTTCGCGGTGGCATGCCGTGGTGGAAATACATCTCAAACCGCGGCCTGACGCTGGTGGAAAATCTCCTTATCGGCGCGAAACTTTCGGAATATCACACTGGTTATCGCGCATTTTCGCGCCGATTGCTGGAGCGGTTGCCGCTGGAGGCAAACTCCAACGATTTTGTGTTCGACAACCAAATTCTCGCCCAAGTCGTTGCCCTCGGCTGCGCGATCGGCGAAGTCACGTGTCCAGCCAGATACATGCCCGAGGCGTCATCAATCAATTTTCGCAGAAGCGTGCGCTACGGCCTAGGCTGCATGGCAACCGCTTTGCATTTCCGGCTGGCGCGATGGGGCTTGGCGCAGCCAATCGTCTAAGTTGCGATTGCGCTGCGGGAAAGCCCGATCAATGTCATCGGATCACGTAATGGCCGTGGATCCAGACTCTCTGACCGTGTCGCGCCGCCCAGTGCCCTGGCCTCCAGACGTAATAGGTGCGGCCTACGTAATAACCAGGACCACGAGTATAATACGCCCGGTCGCCAACCTCGACCGTTACCGATCCCGGATAACCTGCATAGGCGCGGCCACCGTAATAAGGTCCACCACCATAATATGGTCGACCTGCATAGGCGCGGCCACCGTAATAAGGTCCACCACCATAATATGGTCCGTACCCAGGATAAGCAGTATAAGTCCCTTCACATCCGCCTGCACCGAGCGCGGCGGAGATCAAAACCAATACCAATAGTGGCCATCTCATTTTAGTTTTTGTCCCACGCTCCGCGAAAACTATTTTTGTCTCCGCATGATCAACAAGGTTTGTCTTCATACACTCATTATACGGATTACGAGCACGTTTCACGCGCCTGTCTTTATCGAAACAGCATCGGCGCGAGTCAAAAAAGCGCCTTACGGCGAAGCGATTACACGACGCCTTGGTCAAGCATCGCGTCGGCGACTTTGACGAACCCTGCGATATTCGCACCAACCACAAGATTACCTGGTTCTCCGTACTCGGCGGCGGTTTCCCACGCGTTCTTGAAAATGGTCGACATGATGTGGCGCAAACGCGAATCAACTTCTTCGCGCGGCCACGGCAAGCGCATCGAGTTTTGGCTCATCTCAAGCCCGGACGTAGCGACACCGCCGGCGTTTGCCGCTTTGCCAGGCCCGAAGAGAATTTTTTTCTCAATGAAAAGATCCACAGCCACCGGGACGCTCGGCATGTTGGCCGCTTCTGAGACCAGGTAACAACCGTTCTCGATCAGTTTTCTTGCGTCTTCACCAGTGATCTCGTTCTGCGTCGCGCACGGAAACGCGCAGTCGCACTTGATTCCCCATGGCCGTTGGCTCGCCACATATTTTGAGCCTCGGAATTTTTTGGTGTACTCCGCGATACGCCCTCGCCGCACGTTCTTGACGCTTTTGACAAAAGCCAGTTTTTCTTCCGTGATGCCGTTCTTATCGTAGATCAACCCGCTCGAATCGGACATGGTGATCGGTTTCGCGCCGCACTCGATCAATTTTTCTACAGTGAATTGCGCGGCATTACCTGCTCCCGAGACAGTGCAGACTTTGCCCTCAATAGTTTCATTGCGCGTTTTCAGCATTTCCTGCGCGAAATAAACTGCGCCGTAACCAGTCGCCTCCGGCCGCATGAGTGAGCCGCCCCAATTGAGCCGTTTGCCGGTCAAGACGCCTGTGAATTCGTTCGCCAGTCGTTTGTATTGGCCGAACAGATAACCGATCTCGCGCCCACCTACACCAATGTCACCCGCAGGCACGTCAGTATGGGGGCCCACGTGTCGGAACAACTCGGTCATGAACGATTGGCAAAAACGCATGACTTCGATGTCCGATTTCCCCTTTGGGTCGAAATCCGCGCCGCCCTTGCCCCCGCCCATCGGCAGACCCGTCAGCGAATTTTTAAAAACTTGTTCGAACGCGAGGAACTTAATGATGCTGGCAGAGACCGTCGGATGAAAACGCAGCCCGCCCTTATACGGGCCGAGCGCACTATTCATCTGCACGCGAAAACCCCGGTTCACCTGTATCTGGCCCTTAGCGTCAATCCATGGAACCCGGAACTGAATCATGCGCTCCGGTTCGACCAGGCGCTCCAGAATCTTGGCATCCCGGTATTTCTTGTTGCGCTCGATGACCGGACGGATCGATTCCAGCACCTCGGTCACTGCCTGAAGAAACTCAGGCTCGTTGGGATTACGTTTTTTAACCGTTTCGAGAACTTCCTGAATAAGAGCCATAGAATTTTTTGGTGAGCCTCTGCACCTCGCTTTGGAACAATAAACCTGGTGCGCGATGCAGGGTTTGAACCTGCGACTTCTTGCGTGTGAAGCAAGCGCTCTACCACTGAGCTAATCGCGCGAGTTTCCAGAAGCGGACAAAATAAAGAGCGCGCGAGACAGCGCAAGCCAGGTGCCCCGGCGCGTCGCTTGCCAAACGGGATGCAGGCAAGCGGGGCGCTTGCCCTACAACAAATGCCATCCTAATTAAAGGCATGTCTGAACACAAAATCACTCTCAACTGGAAACGTGGCGACAAGCCGTTCGAGTATCAGAAATATTCGCGTGATCACACCTGGAAATTTGAGGGCGGACACGAGATGCAGGCATCGGCTGCGCCTGCTTACCTGGGTAATCGGCAATTGGTCGATCCCGAGGAAGCATTTGTGGCGTCTCTTTCGAGCTGTCACATGCTGACCTTCCTCGCCATCGCCTGCAAAAAGAAGTTCGTGCTCGACGAATATATTGACGACGCTGTCGGTCACATGGAGAAAAACGCCGAAGGCAGACTTGCCATTACCCGTGTGACTTTAAGGCAGCGGCTCAAATTCTCCGGCGACAAGCAACCCACTGCGCAAGAGCTCGAGGAGATGAACCATGCCGCGCACGAGCAATGCTTCATCGCGAACTCGGTGAAAACCGAGATCAAGGTCGAAACGCAGACGTAGCTCATTTCATGTTGTAGCGGCGTTTGTGTCAAACGCTGATCTAAATTCAAGGCGCCCGCCGCGGCGAGCGCCTCTACAACGCCTTTTGATCTGTGCAATCTGTGTAAATCTGTGGCTCAATAACGCTGATTTATGAATCCTAAGGCAGACTCGCAGCGCATGGACAAAATCGTCAGTCTCTGCAAGCGACGCGGCTTCATTTTTCAATCGAGCGAAATTTATGGTGGTCTGAACGGCGCCTGGGACTACGGACCGCTCGGTGTCGAATTAAAGCGCAATCTCAAAAATTATTGGTGGCGCGTGATGGTCCATGAACGCGAGGACGTGGTCGGGATGGACGGCGCGATCCTGACGCACCCCGAAGTTCTCACGGCATCAGGACACGTAGACGGATTCTCCGATCCGCTGATCGATTGTCGATCATGCAAGGCGCATCTGCGGCTAGACCAGCTCATCGAGAAAAAGGGAATAAAGCAGTGCCCAAATTGCGGTGGCAGAGACTTGACCGAAGCGCGCCAATTTAATCTGATGTTCGAAACGCATGTGGGCGCCGCGGCAGATGAAGGCTCCATCGCTTACCTCCGTCCTGAGACAGCGCAGTCCATCTTCGTTCAGTTCAAAAATATTCTGGAAGTTTCGCGCAAGAAGTTGCCATTCGGCATCGCTCAAATCGGCAAAGCGTTTCGGAACGAAATTAATCCACGCAATTTCACTTTTCGTTCGCGCGAGTTCGAGCAGATGGAACTCGAATATTTTTGCCGGGCAGGGGAGGGGATGAAATGGCTTGAGTATTGGAAGGAAGAACGTCTCAAGTTCTACGAGAACATCGGTATCGCGCGAGACAAACTGCATGTCCTCACTGTTCCCGACGAAGAACGCGCTTTCTATTCAAAAGGAACTTACGATATCGAATACGAATTTCCGTTCGGGAGACAGGAGCTTGAGGGCGTTGCTTACCGAACGGATTACGATTTGTCGCAGCATCAGAGGGCCAGCGGAAAGTCGCTCGAATATTTTGACGAGGAAACAAAGCAACGATTTGTCCCGCACGTTGTAGAACCGAGCGCAGGTGTCGATCGAACTGTGCTGGCAGTCATCTGCGAAGCGTACGCGGAGGACGAAGCGCCGGACGAGAAAGGAAAAATGGAAACTCGGATTGTCCTGCGATTCCACCCGCGTATGGCGCCAATCAAGTGTGCGGTCTTCCCGCTTTTGAAAAACAAGGAGCCGCTGGTCGCGAAAGCAAAGGAGATTGTCGATCTTCTCCGTCCGCATATGTACGTATTTTACGATGAGAGCGGGGCCATCGGCCGCCGATACCGGCGTCAGGATGAAATTGGCACCCCCTTCGGCGTGACCGTTGATTTTGAGACGCTCGGGGAGAAGGACCCTGCGCTGCGTGACACTGTCACTTTGCGCGATCGCGATTCCATGAAAC
>WNGC01002497.1_pt1 | contig 20843 bp, 24 predicted proteins | sample 5400051 | NCBI WGS metagenome assembly WNGC01 (sample SAMN13153368, study PRJNA577476) | soil metagenome | isolation source: 20 cm soil or saprolite under grassland replicate 2 | place: USA:California | collected 2016-06-15
ACGATCGCGAGCGCGAGGCCCGCCATCGCGACGGCGACGCGAAGCGACCAGCGCCGCACGAACTGATGCAGTGCCGCCTCGTCGCCGCGCGCGCGGTACTGCGCGGTGAGCTTCGCGGTCGCCGACTGGATCACCTGGCTCGAGATGGCTTCGAGGATCAGCACACCGAAGAGCGCGATGAGGATCGCGTACTGCTCGGCGGTGAGAAGTCGCGCCATGACGAGCTGGTAGCCGAACCCGAGCACGTTCGCGACCGTCGTCGCGGCGAGGAGCCACAGCGCGCCGGCATTTGCGCGGGCTCTGGCGATCACCGCCGGGAGTATGACGAAGCGACCCCCTTTGGCCAGGTCACCTCGGTCGCACCTGCGAACGCGGCGAGATCCTCGACCGCGGCCTCGATCGCGCGTCGGGTCCCGCGATCACGCGGCGCGTCGCGCTCGAGCCGGAATGTGATCACTTCGAGCCGGCCGCGCTCGCGGTCGACCTTCGGATCGACGGTGCCGATGAGCTCGTCTCCGTGCAGGATGGGCATGGCCCAGAAGCCGCGGACGCGTAGCTGCTTCGGTACGTAGATCTCCATGCGGTAGCGCATCCCGAACAAGAGCTCGGTGCGCGGTCGATCGATGATGAGGTTGTCGAACGGCGACAGGAGCGTGGTGCGCTCGGGCGGCGCGATGCGCCCAGGACGCGTGCCCGCGAGCACGAAGTGCGGGTCGCGAAGACCCTCCACCTGCACGCGCGCGAACGTTCCATCCTTCTCGAGCGACGCGACGACCTCAGGCGTCACGAACCAACCGAACGCATACGCGAGTCGGAGCTGCTTGACGGTGGCTACGCCGAGCGCGGTGAGAGCGCGAGTTGCCGCGTGTCGGGCCGCCTGTTTCGATGGGAGCGCTCGCACCGGCGGGAGCCACTTCTCGGTCAAGACCCACATGCGCTTCCCGCCCGCCCGGGCGCCGGTGGACACATAGCCGTGGTGCATGAGGAAGGCGAGCATCTGCGAGACGTTTCGGTCGTTCGTCCAGCCCGTCGAGCTCCAGCCACTCGATGCACGGTCCTCGAAGGCTGTGATCGCGAGCGGGCCCTCGCGTCGCAGCCGGCCCAGGACGGCACGACGAAGGTCGTCGTTCTTCTTCATCCACCTGATCCGCTGCGCCATGTATTTGTGGATGCCGCGCCGGTTAGCGAGCACGCGCAGGTGATGGAGCGGGCGGTCGGCCGTCGGAAGGATGAACGAGACCGTCTCGTAAAGCGAACGGTCAGTCCACATGAGGCGGTCGAGATCGGCACGGTCGTACAGCCCCAGACGCGACCACAGGATGAGGAAGTGATTTCGCGCGACCACGTTCGTGGGATCGAGCTGGAGGTAACCGAGATGCTCGACTGTTTGCAGGATCGCGCGCGCGGTCGGACGTGGCGAACGGTCGAGGAGCTGCGCATGGACCGCCAGGCGGCGCGCCTCGGCGAGCGTGATCTTGTCGATGGGCCTAGGCGACCGGGACCTGCGGATGCTTCTCCGGCGCGCGCTCGAGGAAGTTCACGATGAGCTCCTCGGACTCGGGCGATTCGTACGACTCGATGAGCCCCGCGTCCGCGAGCCTCGCGATCTCGGGATCGATCGGCAGCTTCGCGATGAGCGGCGCGTTCGAGGCGATGACGAGTTTCAGCCCCTGCGACGGACCAAACACCTCGATCGTGGAGCCATCCGGAACGCGAACGTAGGCCATGTTCTCGACGATCCCGAGGATGTCGCCGCCAAGCTGCTTCACGAGCTTCACCGCCTTGGTCACGACCATCGCGGCGAGGGCCTGCGGCGTGGTCACGAGCACGACGCCGTCGACCGGGAGTGCTTGCATCACCGTGAGCGGCGCGTCACTGGTGCCGGGCGGAAGATCGACGATGAGATAGTCGAGCTCGCCCCAGTTCACGTCGCTGAAGAATTGGCGGATCGCGCCCGACACCATCGGGCCGCGCCAGATCACGGCCTCTCCTTCCTCGGGAAGAAGCAGGTTCATCGACATGATCGGGATGCCGCCGCGCGATTTTGGCGGGTTCAGCGTCTTGCCGTCTGACGAGACGGGCTTCTCCCGTACGCCGAACATCCGCGGGATCGATGGACCGGTGATGTCGCCATCGAGCACCCCGACGCGAAAGCCCCGCCGCTTCAAGCCAACGGCGAGGAGCCCGGCGACGAGCGACTTCCCCACCCCGCCCTTCCCGGACATCACCGCGATGACGTGCTTGATGCCCTTCTGCTCGGCCATGCCGCGCATCTTCATGCCCGCCGCTCCAGCCGTCGCATTCGCGGCCGGCAGGTTGTCCGGAAGCTTGCCGCTATCGGCGTACGTATTCAGATCGCGCATGAGGTCCTCCACGTTCACGCGGCCGCCGCCGTGCCCGGTCGCGCCCGCCATGATCGTCTCGCTCTTTGAGATCGAGCACGACGCGCAGGACAGGCCATAGCGCGCGAAGATCCGCGCGGCGTCGGGCCAACGCTCGACGACGCTGGAGATGGTCATGTCGTGGCTGATCTGGGCCAAAAGGGGAGCCTCCAAGCCGCGGGGACTGCGCACATGAATTGTACCGTTCACTCCGTGCATCACCGAGCCCGGCAGCGCACGCGTCTGCTCGTCGCGCTGACGCTCGCCGTTGCCGTCTTCATTGTCGAGGCGACCGCGTCCGTCTTCGCGAGCAGCCTGGCCCTGCTCGCCGAGGCCTTCCACGTACTCATCGACGTGGTCGCGCTCGGCATCGCCTTCGTGGCGCTGTGGCTGGGGACGCGTCCGGTCACCGATCGCCGGACTTTCGGCCTTCTCCGGCTGGAAATACTTGCGACCGTTCTCAACACGGTGCTGCTGCTGATCGTCGCCGCGGTCGTGCTCGTCGAGGGCATCCGTCGGTTCAGCGAGCCGTCCCAGGTCCAGAGCGGTCTGGTCCTCGCCGTGGCGACGGTTGGCCTGGTCAGCAACGGCGTGTCCATCCTCCTGCTGCGCGACCCGCATGCCTCGCTCGCCGTGCGCGCGGCGTACCTCGACGTCCTCGCGGACGTCGCGGCCTCGATTGCCGTGATCGTCTCGGCGCTTGCGAACATTCTTGGCGGCCGCCAGCTCGCCGACACGTTCGCGGCATTCCTGATCGTCGCGCTGATCGTGCCCCGGTCGTTCAGCCTGCTGCGCGAGGCTCTCGATGTTCTTCTCGAAGCGACGCCTCGCGATGTGAACGTCGACACTCTGCGCGAGCACGTTCTCGCCTGCAGCGGCGTGCTCGACATTCACGATCTCCACGTGTGGACGATCACGAGCGGGGTCAACGTCATCTCCGCCCATGTGGTGATGCAGCGCGGGGCGGATCCGGGCACGGTGCTCGACGACCTGGGAACCTGCCTTCGCGGCGACTTCGACATCGAGCATTCGACCTTCCAGCTCGAGACGGAGGATCGCAAGCGTCTCGAGAGTGGCTCACACCCGTGAATGAAGCGCGTCTAGCGGCGCTTGGTCCGGCACCTCGCGCAGAGGCCGTAAAAGTCGAGGGCTGCGTGATCGACCGCGAAGTCGTGCCGTCGCCCGACAGCCATGAGCATCGGGGCGACGACGTCCTCGGCGACATCCTCGACCCGCTGGCAGCTCGTGCACACGAGGTGGTGATGGTGCTCGGCGTCGCAGGCGATGTATGCCGAGACGTGCCCATCACGCTCGAAGCGGCTCGCCATCCGGTCCGCGACCTGCTGCTCGAGCGCGCGATAAACGGTGGCGCGGCCGATCGTCGGATGCGTCGCTCGGACCCGCTCGTACAGCTCCTGCGCTGACAGAGCACGCTTTGCCGAGGCGAGAGCCGCAGCGACGACCACGCGCTGCGTGGTGCGCCGGCGGCCACCAGCGGCCAGACGGGTGTCCAGTGATGCGGTGCTCACGGAGCGAGGATAGGCCAGGCCACGCTATTTGACACTCAGTCTCATCTGCAATAAATTGAGACTCATTCTCAGATACGGGGCGATCGCCGTGTTCACGTCGCTGGGCACACTGCTAACGAGACGCGCGCTGGTGGCGCTCGCCGTCGTTGTCCTCGCCGCGTGCAGTACGCCCGTTTCGCCTTCTTCGCCCTCGGCCGGCGCACCGATACCGGTACTCGGAACCGAGAATTTCTACGCCGACCTCCTTGCCCAGATCGGCGGGACCCGCGTGATCGCGTCGAGCATCCTGAACGACCCAAGTGCCGACCCGCACGAATACGAGGCCAGCCCGGCCACCGCCAAGGTCGTCGCGGACTCGAAGCTCGTCATCGTGAACGGGATCGGTTACGACGACTTCATGGAGAAGCTGCTGGGCGCATCGACGAAGCCCGACCGCGTCGTGATCAATGTGCAGCAAACCCTCGGCGTCAAGGACGACGTCAACGTCCACGTCTGGTACGACCCGGCGACGATGCCGAAGGTCGCTGATGCGGCCGCGGCCGCGCTCGCCAAGCTCGATCCAGCGAACGCGGCCTACTTCTCCGCTCAGAAGGCGAAGTACCTCGACGCGCTGAAGCCGGTGAACGACAAGATCGCGTCGATCAAGGCGAAGTACGCGGGCGCGCCGGTCGCCTTTACCGAAAACGTCGCCGGCTACCTTACCGATGCGATGGGCCTGAAGGTCCTCACTCCTTCTGCGTTCATGGAGGCGATCGAGTCGGGCACCGACCCCGCGCCTGCCGATGTCGCCGCTGAGCGCGACCTCATCACCGGCCACAAGGTCAAGGCGCTCCTCTATAACTCGCAGGTGACATCCCCGCTCACCGAGCAGATCCGCGCGCTCGCCGTGAGCAGCATCGTGCCGGTCGTCCCCGTGGCCGAGACGATCCCGCCCGCGTTCAAGACCTTCCAGGAGTGGCAGCTCGCGCAGCTCGACGATCTGGAGAAGGCTCTCGCGAAATAGCTAGCCTGAGCGTCGCGATGAAAGAGCCCGCGGTCCGCTTCGATCGAGTCACGCTGAGCTACGGCGCGCGGAGCATCTGGAGCGACCTTTCGCTCGACATCGCGCCCGGGACGTTCGTCGCGATCCTCGGGCCGAACGGGTCCGGAAAGACGTCTCTCCTCCGCGCGATCCTCGGCCTCGTCGAGCCCTCCGCGGGTCGGATCGACGTCCTCGGGCGCCCGCCGCGACGCGGCGACCCCGGCATCGGCTATGTCCCGCAGCACTCGAGCTTCGACCCCGAGCTCCCCTTCCGCGGGCGTGACCTCGTCCGTCTCGGGATCGACGGACACCGCTGGGGCTTCTCCTCGCCCGACTCCACGGCGAACGCGCGCGTTGCCCGGGCGCTGGCCTCCGTCGAGGCCGAGACTTACGCCGACGCCCCGATCGGACGCCTGTCGGGCGGCGAGCAGCAGCGTCTGCGGATCGCGCAGGCTCTCGTTGGCGACCCGCGGATCATGCTCTGCGACGAGCCACTCGCGAACCTCGACCTCCGTTACCAGCAGGCCATCACCGATCTCATCGCGGCGTGGCGGGACCGTGCCGGCGGCACGGTGCTCTTCGTCACGCACGACGTGAACCCCGTGCTGCGCGTGGTCGACCAGGTGCTGTTCGTCGTGAATGGCCGATGGGCGGCAGGAACTCCCGACGAGGTGCTCCGCTCGGACCGAATGTCGGAGCTGTACGGATCGCACGTCGACGTCGTCCGCGTGCACGGACGGATCCTGGTCGTCGGGGAATCGACCGAGTCCGGATTCAACATCGAGGAGCCGCACCACGCGCCGGCCGCGGTCGTCGATCACGGTGACGCCGGCTGATGGAGCAGCTCGTCACGCTCCTCGGCTACGAGTTCGTCCAGAACGCCGTAGCGGCGGGATTCGTCATCGCGATCGTCTCGGGTGTCGTGAGCGGTTTCGTCGTCGCGCGCAACATGTCGTTCGCGGTGCACGCGTTGGCGGAGCTCGGCTTCACCGGCTCGGCCGGGTTCCTCCTGGTGCATTTGTCGCCGGTCCTTGGCCTCCTGTTCGGCAGCGCCATCACCGCGGTGTTCATCGGCACCCTCGGCGTTCGCGCGCGTGGCCGCGACGTCGTGGTCGGCGTCGTCATGGCCTTTGGCCTCGGGTTGGGCGTCCTCTTCATCACGCTCTACAAGGGATACGCGACGCAGGCCTTTGCCATTCTCTTTGGCACGATCACCGGGGTGAGCCGGGGTGATGTCCTCTTGCTCGTGGCGATCGGGCTCGTCACGCTGATCGCCCTCGCCGCGATCTACCGGCCACTGGTCTTCGCGACCGTGGATCCGGAGGTCGCCGAGGCGCGCGGCGTCCCCGTCGGCGCGATCGCCGTCGCGTTCCTCCTGATCATGGCGGCGGCCGTCGCCGAGGCGATCCAGGTCGTCGGCGTCCTGCTTATCCTCACCCTGCTCATCACACCGGGCGCGGCCGCCGAGCGGCTCACGCCACGACCCGGCCTCGCGATCGTGTACAGCGTCGCGATCGCTCTCCTGTGCACCCTGGGCGGGATCCTTCTCTCGCTCATCACAAATGCTCCGGTGAGCGTCTTCGTGACCTCGCTGAGCTTTGCCTCCTACCTGGTGGCGCGGTTCGGGATCGGGCCTCGCCGCCCGGAGCTGCGGCTCGTCGCGGCGCGCGGTTCCCGGCCCGACGTACCAGCGACCTAGGAGGGAGCGCGCGCGCGGTCCGCGAGGTACGTCGCGACCGCGGTCGTCAGCGGAACGCAGAGCACGAGGCCGATGCTCGCGATGAGGACGGCCAGGATCGACTGCGTGATCTCTTCACTGTTTATCGAGACCGACAGCGGCTGGAATCCGAGGGATACGAGAACGATCAGGGGCAGGGCACCGCCGAAGTACGCGAGCGCGAGCGTGTTCACGAGCGACCCGATGTGGTCGCGACCCACGTTCAGCGCCGAGAGATAGAGCCTCCGGCCGTGAAGCTCGCCCGCGGCCGAGAGCTCGAACGCGGTCGAAGCCTGACCGACCGCCATGTCGACAAGCGCTCCGAGCGAAGCGACCACCACACCCGCGAGCACGAGTCGCGGCATGTCCACTTTTCCCGCGGTCCCGACGAACACGAAGATCGCGTCCTCGGTGCCGAGCCCGGTGATGCGCGCGATCGAGATCGCGGCAGCCGCGAGCCCGACCACAAGGATCAGCGTGCCCAGCGTGCCGACGAGCGCGGCGATGCTCTTGCGGTTGAAGCCGTGGACGACGAACACCGCGACGACGAGCACGCCGATCGAACCGATGAGGGTCGCGAGGAGTGGATCGTCTCCGTTTCGCACGGCGGGGAGGACCGCGAGCAGGAACACCGCGATGCTTGCGCCGAGACCGGCGAGCGAGGCCACGCCTTTCCATCGGCCCACCGCGATGAGCGCGAGGGCGAGGACGACGACGAATGGCCAGAGCGACGGAAGCCGCACGATCTCGGAGATGGTGTAGGTGCGGGTGTTTCCGGTCCGACTGAGGGTCAGAAGGACGCGGTCACCGGGCGCGAGAAAACCGTTCTCGTTGAGCGCGCGGCGGCCGTCCCACTCGAGCTCCACGACCTCGCCGCGGTAGAGCGAGCCGTCGAGCTGCACCGCGAGACGCTGGAACTTCGCGCCTTCGTGGTCGCCCGTCTCGATCACCCGCACGACATGCGCGTCGATGACCTCGATGCCCACGCCGGTGTTCGGATCGCCGCATGCCGCGATCGCCGCGGCGGCCGCGATGACGACGATGAGACGACGCATGCTCAGCGGACCTGCAGGGTCGCGCCAACGGTCGTGATGCGTCCAGAGTCGTCGATCACGTTGAAGACCAGGCTGTAGTCGTCGCTCCCGACCGCCTTCCCGCCATCGTCGTGCATGTCCCACAGGACCACCGCTTCGCCCGCGCCCGCGGACACGCTGATCGGCTCGACCGAAAGGTGCCTCACCGTCGCGGTGCCGTGGAAACCGCTCGCCTGGATATACGGATCGACGGGACCGCGGAGCGAGCCCGTCGCGGGGATGAGCCGGACCGTGGCGCGGATCGTCTCGCCGACCGTGTACGTGCTCTTCACGACGACCTCGACCTTCCCGTTCGGAACGGTGGTCGGGAGGACGAGCTCACCGATCGGAACGGCGGTGCGGAGCGGCGGCGCGCCCTGGCATGACGCGACGGCGACCAGCGCGAGGAGTGCCGCGAGGAGCCGCACACCTTTGAGGCTATTCGGTGTGGGCGCCGAAAAGCACCTGCTGAAGATCCGGAAGCGCAGTTCCGAGACCGCCGATGAAGAGGATGCCGATGAGGAGGCTCCCGAGCCCCGCGACGAAGCCGACGATGACGTAGACGGTCCGCAGGCGCTGCGCCCCGATGAATCCCGACGCGCTGACGACCGCGACGAGCGTGTTCGAGGCGAGCAGTCCGACGACGAACGCGAGCAGGATCACTATCCCGGTGACGCCGGTAACCCCGGCGATTCCGGCGAGGAGCAAGGCCTGCGAGCCGGTCTCGGCACCGACGCCGTGGATCATCCCCACCCCGAATGCGGTCTTCGGACCGTACTGGGACGCGTGGACCGAGGGTGTGTGCTCGTGTCCGTGGATCCGGGCCTGCAGCGCACCCCAGCCATACCGAATGAAGTCGAAGACGAGCATCCAGCGGCTGCGGAGACGGAACTCGCCTTTGCCACGGAGGTACTGGTAGACGGAGAAGAGCACCCACGTGCCAAGGAGGACGAGCGTTACACCGACGACCTTCTCGAGAATCGGGTCGACCCACGGCGGAAGCACCGCGCCGAGAAGAAGCGCGGCGATCCCGAGAACGAGCACGACTGAGGCGTGCCCGAGCGCATAGAGCGTGGCGAGGCCCACGGCGTGACGCTCCTCGTGCGCGAACCGGGACTCTCCGAAGACATGCATGGCCCCCGGAGCCGAGGCCGAGTGGTCGTGTTCGTGCCCCCGAAGCTCGACCGGATCGTGCCCGTGTGACGGCATCGGCGCTCCGGCCGGTACCTGCGCCTCGGTATGGCTCGCGCTCGTCGTACTCGTGATGTCGGTGATCGCGGCGATGTGGTCCCAGTCGAAGCCGTGGCGAAAGCCCAATGCCGCCATTCCGAGCAGCAGGACGACGGTGCTGAGATCCACATGCCGAGGTTATCGCAAGTCCTCGCAATAGTGGGCTCTTGCAAGACGTTTGCGATTGCCGCAGTCTCGCGATGTGAGTGTGGCGGACGAGATCCGCTCCAAGGGAAGGCGCATGACGGTGCAGCGCCGCCTGGTTCTCGATGCCCTTCATCGCGCGCGGCACCACACCACGGCCGACGAGATCGCGCGCCAGATCCGCGCGCGCCATCCGCAGATCGATCCCTCGACCGTCTATCGCAACCTCGAGGCGCTCGAGGACCTCGGCTACGTCACGCATACCCATCTGGACGATCGCGTAACGCGCTGGCATCGCGCGGACGTCGAGCGGCACGGCCACCTCGTGTGCCGCCGCTGCGGCTCGGAGCAGGAGATCCCGCTGCGCACGCTCGAGCCGCTCGGGCGGCGCCTGCGCAGCGAGCAAGGCTTTCGCGCGGACCTCGCCCACTCCGCCATCGTCGGGATCTGCCGCGAGTGCGCGCCCTAGTCCGTACGCAATCGCGAGCCGTATCCTTTGATTAGGTGCGCCGCCTTCTCGCCATAGCGGTCTTTGCGCTCGCGGCGACCGGTTCGACCCTCGCGGGTGCCGGCCTGGTCGTGGCGCCGCATGTCGACCCGCCGGGGACGCCGGCGTTCCACGATCACGTGCTCGCGGCCTACCGCTTCCCCATCTTCCTGATGCACCTGCAGCAGCTCTATGCGCGCGGCGCGAAGCTCGAGATGGTCACGCCCCTCGCGACCAGCCTCGCCGCCGTCGCAATGGGCCTTCTCGTCTTCGCGTTCCCGCGGCTCCCGCGACCCAGACGCCGGCCGACGGCGGACGTTCCGATCCCGCTCATCTCGCGCGCGCTCTGGAGCACGCCCCTACTGCTCGGTCCGCCCCGCATCTAGACCCTCCTCCGCCGCGACCCAAAGAAGACCTAGGAGGGTCCTATGCCGCGTGTGCTCGCGGCGGTGGCGATGGTCGCCATCGTCGCATCAAGCTTCACCCTCACGTCGAACGTGGCGCTCGGCCACGAACATCGCAGCGTTGGTCCGTACACCTTCGTGGTCGGCTGGATCAACGAGCCCGCGTACGTGAACGCGGCGAATGGGCTGAGTCTCGACGTCACCGAGACGAGCAGCTCCAAGCCCGTCGAGGGTCTCGCAACCTCGCTTCAGGCCGAGGTCATCGTCGGCGGCGGCGCCAAGAAGATGGCGCTCGACCTTGCGACCGATGAGGAGACCCCGGGCCACTACGCCGGCAGCTTCATACCGACGAAGATCGGCGACTACATCTTTCATGTCTTCGGCGATGTGGGGTCGACGAAGGTGGATGAGCGCTTCGAGTCGGGACCAACTACGTTCGACGGAGTGGTATCGACCGACCAACTGCAGTTTCCAGATCGAGTGCCGGCGAACGCGGACCTTTCCGCACGCCTGGACACGATCCAGACCCTAGTGATCGGGGCGATCGTCATCGGTGCCCTCGCGTTGCTCATATCCGTTGGCGGATTGGCCATGCGGCGGCCCTGATGCGACGCCTCGCGGTCATCGTCGCGTGCGTCCTCGGTGGTGCCGTTCTCATGAGCGGCACCGCGGGGGCGCACGCGAACTACGTGCGCTCGAATCCCGCAGCCGACGCGCGGTTGGTGAAGGCTCCGGCCGAGATACGCATCGAGTTCAGCGAGCCGCCGGACCCGAAGGGAAGCGAGATCCAGGTCCTGGACACCGCCACGGGCAAGCGCCACGACGTCGGACCGGTGACGCCGTCCGGCGATCCGAATGGACTGCGCGTCGCCGTGGAGCCCGTCAGTGATGGCGGCTACGTCGTCGCGTGGACCGCAACGAGTGCGGTCGACGGTCACACGACCAAGGGCAACTTCGTGTTCGTGATCGGCAACGGCCCGATCCCGCCGGTCCCCCAGGTCGCCGAGGCCGCCCCACCGCCGTCGCTGCTCGAGATCGTCGGCCGCGCGCTGTCATATGCGGGTATCGCGCTCGGCCTCGGCACCGCGTTCTTCATGCTCTTTGTCGCTCCTATCGGGATCGACGCCCGCCGGGAGTCGTGGCTCCTCGGCATCGCCGGCGTCCTCGTGGTCGCGGGGTCGCTCGCCCTCATCGTCGATCAGGGCGCGAAGCTTCCGCCGCGTCTCGGGATCATGCTCGGCGTGCGAGCCGGTTTCGGTCACGCCGCGGCTCGCCTTGATGCGGCCGGTCGCCGCGATCGCGGGCGGTGGCGTCATGACGATCGGTCCGCTCGCGACCGTCAGGCCGCGACGGATGATCGCGCTCGCCGCGGGCATCGCTGCCGCGATGACGGCGACCCTCGTTTCGCACGCGACCGCGCTGGGGAGCCTAGAGAGCATGGCCCTGGACTTCGTCCACGTTCTCGCCGTCTCGGTGTGGACCGGAGGTGTCGTCGCGCTGCTCTGGTGCGTGCTCCTCGCGGGCCACGACGAAACGGCCGAAGACGCAAGAGCCCTCGGCGCGACGGTCTGGCGATTCTCCGTGACGGCGATGATCGCGACGGCGCTCCTCATCACGGCCGGCGTGCTGCAGGCCTTCAACCGGCTCGTGCTCGTCAACGATCTCTACGAAACGCCGTACGGCGTCGCGCTCGCCGTGAAGATCGTCCTCGTCCTGGTGGCGCTGGGGATCGGGTCGTTCAACCTGCTCCGCTGGGGTCCGCGATTGCGAGCGGGGATCCGCGCGCGCACCGCCCTGGTCCGCGACACGATGGCCGAGACCGGGATCTTCATCGTCATCATCGTCGCCGCCTCTGTACTCACCGCGCTCGCGCCGCCGGCGCAACCGTCGGCGTCGGCGTACGACCAGACGCAGCACGTGTCCGGACTGCGCCTCGAGATGCTCGTCGCGAGCGGCGGCGCCGGCCGCAACACCTACGTGCTACGCGTGCACGAAGGTCTCGCGCCGGTCACCGGCGCAGAGAAGGTCGCGTTCCGCTTCACGATGGTCGAGCACGACATGGGTCAGCAGGAGCTTGTCGCTACCGAGCGCGCCGCGGGCGAGTACGTCGCGGAGGGCAGTCCCACCGCGATGTACGGGACCTGGAAAATCCAGGCGATCGTTCGGCTCGCAAGTAAGGAGGACGTGAGCACGGTGTTCACCGTCCCGGTGAGCGCGCCCAGCGGAGGTCTCTCGACCTCCGCACCGCCACTGACGATCGGCCCCTACACGGTCATCGTCTTCACCGATCCAGCCGTGCCGCAGTCCGGCGCGCCGCTCAGCCTGTTCGCCCTGGTCGTGGGCGCGGACGGCAACCCGGTCGCCGGCAAGAAGCTGCACGCGACGTTCTCCGGCCCGTCCTCGCAGGCACCCCTCGACGCCGTCGAGGATGCCGCGACGTTCGGCCCGGGCCGGTACAAGTTCGACATCGCCGGACTCGATCCGGGCACCTGGAAGGTCACGCTCGCGGTCGGGAACGAAGGCACGGGTGCGTATAGCCTCGTTGTATCCCGATGATCTTCGCGTCGGTTTCGGCGCACGGCGCGACCGGCACCTGGCTCGACGAGATCCTCGAGCTCGGAGTGCCGCTCGTGCTCTTCATCGGGCTCTGGTGGTGGTCGACCCGGAAGGAAAAGAAGAAAGCCAAGCCCACGACTGAGACTTCCGTCCCTGCCCGTGAAGCCGACGCCAAGAAATGACCTTCCCGATCTCGCGACAGGGCCTCGAGCAGATCGCGATCGCCCTCGCCGTCGGCGTCGCGGTCTTCGGTCTTTTCGCCTTGATCCGCCGGCGGCGCGGCGGCGAGTGGCGGCGCTTCGCGCAGAGCGCCGGATTTCTCGGCGCGCTGATCGTCGTCTCCCTCGGGCTCGCCTACACGATCGCGCCGAACATTCCGACCCCGCCGGTGCCGCTGACCGCGCGTTTCGCGCAAAACCCGACGCCGGACAATCCTGCGACCGTTGCCGCGGGTCGGGCCCTCTATCAGGCGAACTGCGTCGTGTGCCACGGGCCAAAGGGCCTTGGCGATGGAGCGGCGGCGCTGACCCTCAACCCGAGGCCGTTCAACCTCCAGGTACACGTGCCGCAGCACGCGCCGGGCGAGCTCGAGTATTGGATCGCGAACGGCATCCCCTTCACGGCGATGCCCGCGTGGGGCGCGATCGACCCCGACACCGGGAAACCGAAGCTCACCGACACCGAGCGGTGGGAGATCGTCCGCTACCTTCAGGCGCTCGCCGCGGGCCAGGACCCCTAACCACACAAGAGCGGGTACGGCTCGTGCATCTGCGCCGGGCGTGGCAGTCACCGCTCGGGACTTCGCTCGCGTCAGCAAGCGCTTCGCGCACGTCTGGGAGGGTGTCACCTGGCACGCGCTCGGGGTCAACGTCCTTCTCCGCCTTCTCATCCTCGTGTTCACGATCGATGCGCTCATCAACGCGGGCGACGACCGCTTCGCAGGCAAGGCTCTCGGGCCGCGGAACGTCGGCATCCTGCTCGGGCTGTCGCTGCTCTTCCCGCTGCTGCAGGCCGTGCGCGGGCAGTGGAAGCGTTACCCGATGTGGTACGACAACCTCTACCTCTCGATCTTCGCGCTCGACATGGCCGGCAACAGCCTGAATCTCTACAACACCGTCGAATGGTGGGATCACGTCCCCCACTTCCACGGCCCGGGCGCACTCGCGGTCGTGATGATGGGTGCGTTCGACATGCGCGCGATCGCCGCGGCCGGGCTCACCACGATCCTGCACACCGCGCTCGAAACCCAGGAGTACTACGGGGACGTGTTCTTCCATACGCACAACGTCAGAGGCGTTGCCGACACCGTCAACGACGAGCTCTACGCCCTCCTCGGCGTGATTGTGTACGTCTTCATCTTCACGCGATCGATGTACCTGCGACGGCGCCGCGCGCCGCGGCAGCACTCACCCTCGTCCGCGTGAGCTACAGCGGGCTGGAGCCGGTGATGGTCGCGCGACGCACCTTGATCGGCGGCACGAGGCACAGGATCGAGCCCATGCCGTTCGAGCTCCACCAGTCACGCGCGAGGCGCTGCGGCCCGAGGAGCTCGATCCCCGCGAACAGATCCAACGCGCTCATCGTGTAGCGGACGTTCGCGAGCGCGCGCGTGATTCTCCCGTCCTCGATGAGGAATGTGCCATCGCGGGTCGTGCCCGTCATCGTCGCGGCGCGCGGGTCGGGCGTATTCGTGTAGTGGAACCGCGTGATCAGGACGCCGCGTCGGACCGACCCGATCAGCTGCTCGCGCGTGGCCGGGCCCCCGGCCATCGCGAGGTGCCCGGCGTGCCCGCCGGCGGCGTAACGCGACGGGTCGGCTGCGTGGCCGGTGGAACGCGCGCCCATCGCCTTCGCCGAGGTGCGGTCGTAGACCGGGCCGCGCGCGACGCCTCGCTCGACCAGCGTCACCTTCTGTTTCGGCGTCCCTTCGACGTCGAAGGGCACGGCGATGGTGCGGGCGTCCATGGCGTGATCGAGGAGCGTGAAGCTCTCGCCGGTCACCCGCTCACCGATGCGGCCGCTCATGAACGAGCGGCCTTCCCGCACCGACTGGCCGCCAAGACCGGTGAGCGACATGATGCGAAGGACCTCGGCGACCGCGAGCTCCTCGAACACCGCCTCGTAGTCGCCCGGCTCGAGCTGGACTCGATCGCGATCGAGCGCGCACTTTTCGGCGGCGCGCGCCGCGATCGCCTCCGGGTGCAGGGCGTCGACGCGCATCGACAGGTCTTCGGCATAGCCCGACCCGACGTAGGTCTCGCTCAGGACGAGCGCCCGGAGGTAGGCCAGCGTTGCGGGCGCATAGGCCGCGACTCCCCGGGTCGTCGCGACCGCGTCCTCGGTCACCTCGACCTGCGCGGTGCCGGCGGCGCGCATGCCCTTCGGGACGGCGGCGCAGACGCCTGCGATCCAGTCGGCCTGGGCCTGCGCCGTCGTGGCGGCGGTCTCCTCGTGATACGCCGAGGGCGCCGGGATGGGCTCGGGCTCGGCGACGCCCGGCCACTCGTCGTCGGGGCGGCTCGCGGTCGCGAGCGACGCGGCGTCGGCGAGCGCGCGGCGCAGATCGGTTGGCTCGAGGGAGTTCGTCGTCACGATCCCGACGGCCTTTCTGACGACCGCGCGAACCGTGGCGTGGGTTTCGTCGGAGACCGCGTTCTGGTGGATCGAGCTGTGTGAGTAGCGCGTGATCGCCGCGCGGCGCCGGTGCACGTGGATGTCGGCCTCGTCCGCCGGAATCCCGCGCAGCGCGTCGCGGATCGGGGCGAGCAGCCGATCCTCTCCGAGGAGCGTCACTCGCGGACCTCGATGGGAACATCGCGGAAGCGCGCGTGAGCCGCACCGTGCCCGACGCGCATGAGCTGCAGAGGCTCACCCTTAGCGCAAGAGAGGAATCCGTGAAGCTCCCAGTCGTCCGCGACCAGATCGCAGCGGCCCCAGAAATCCGGCGTGAGCGACTGGAACGCGACTCCGCGCACATGGCCGTCGAGCTGGCCGTTGCGAATGACGCGGGCGGACTGAGTGGAGAAGTGGAAGTTCTGGCGTTTGTCGTCGAGCGAGTACGAGGCCGGCGCCTCCATCAGTAGGCCCGAGTCCACGCCGCGCAGGAGATCGGCGTACGGCGTCGCGCCCGGATCGAGGCTCACGTTCACCATGCGCACGATCGGAAAGTGCTGCCAGCCCTCCGCTCTGGCCGAGCCGATCGCGACCGGCAGCCCGAGCGCGCCCGCGGTCTCACGCGATGTCAGATACCCGACGAAGATCCCCTTGTCGACGAGCTTCGTCCTCATCGCCGGTACGCCATCGTCGTCCCAGCCGAAGGTGCCCATGCCGCCCGCGACCGTCGCGTCCGCGGTCATCGATACGTGCGGCGATCCGTAGCGCAGCTTTCCACGATCCTCGGGCCACATGAACGTCGTCCCGGCGAAGGCGACCTCGTGCTCGAGGAGCCGGTCGGCCTCGGTCGGATGGCCGCAGGACTCGTGTACGAGAAGGGCGAGGAATTCCGGCGCGAAGACCAGCGTGGTCGGCCGCTCGTCCGCGAGCGGGGCATCCAGAGTGGCCTCGGCGTCGTCGCGGTAACGGCCCGCGCGGGCGACAAGGTCCAGATGCTCGACGTACTCCCAGCCTGCCTGCCGCACGAGGCGCGAGTCGTATCGGGAGGCCGGCTTGCGACCGGCCTTCACCGCAAGGACCGAGAGGCCGGCGCCCGCTTCGACGATCTCCTGCGACACGTCGGTCCCCTCGCTCGTCACGAGATGCTTGCGCGTCCGATACGCCGCGACCGACGACCGGCGCGTCTTGATGTTCGGACCGACCGAAGCGGCGTCGACGGCACGAAGGTGGTCGATGCGCTCGGCGAGCGGTACCGCGAACGGATCGCGCCCGAGCTTCGTGCGGTACTCGCCGCGCTGCGGCTCGATCGGCGCGAGCGTCACCCTGCGCCGCTGCACGGACGCGGACGCTTCGGCTCGACGGAAGGCTTCGTCGACGAGACCGCGCATGGTCGCGTCGTCAGTGCGATCGGTCGCGGCGAATCCCCATGCGCCCTTGTGAAGGACACGGAAACCGAGCCCGCGATCCGACGTGCGCGTGACCGACTCGACCGCGCCATCCTTGACGCTCACGGCCTCGTGCTCGCGCTCGACCATCCGCACGTCCGCGTATGTCGCGCCACGCGAAGACGCGACGTGCACGAGATCGGTCAATGCCGAAGGGGTGATGGTCACGGCGCGGATTAGACGCTACAGTTGAACGAAACGGCGCGCGCGACGACTGAAGCGTTCGTGATGGACGCGCTCACGGCCGAGCCTCGAGTTTCGGGGTAGCGGACGAGGGAGAGCAAGAAGCGCGAGACCGCGGTGGAATTCCGCGATCCGCGGACGAGTCAGGCGGCGTGCGAAGCCCATACGGAGAAAATCTATTGCCTGACGTTGCCCTCCTAATCGACTGGGAGAACGTCTACTACACACTTCGCCAGCACACGACGGGCCCGCTGCCGTCAACACTCTCGATCCTGCAGGCGATCCTGCAAAAAGCCGCGGAGTTCGGACCCGTCCGAGTGAAGCTCGCGATCTTCGGTCAGGAGGTCGCGGCGCAGGACGAAACGCTCCTCATGGCCCTTGAGTTCACGGGGATGGAACCCATCGCCGTTGCGCAGCGCATGAGCGGGCGGCTCCTCAAAGGCCGCTCCGACGCCGTCCTTATCACGCGAGCCCTCAAGCTCCTGTACAAAGAGCGCCCCGACCTCGCGTACTGGTTCATCGTCTCGGGCGACCGGGACCTGAACGCTCTCTGTAAGGCGATCAAGGACGAGGACAAACATGTCTACCTGATCGCGGGCGACAAGTCGCTCGCGAATGAGCTCCGCGACTCGCCGTACCTGCGCGACGACGTCTTCCTGCTCGAAGATCTGATCCCCCAGGCGCGATGGACTCGCACGGCGCTGCGGGCCGACGACACGCAGGTCGACAAGCCTCAACCGACCGCGGAGCTCGCCCGGCGGACGCCGCAACGGCGGGGTCGCCTGCCGGCGCGGGCGAGAACAGAGCCGCACGTCCCGGCAGTCGTGCCAACGGCCTCGCCGGAGTCCGACAAAGAGCAGCGCCGTCTCGCCGTGCTCCTGCTCGACCAGCTCGTTGCGCTCCATGCCCGCGCGATGGCGCGCGGCGACTTCGTGACGAGCGTGGTCCCGCTCTCGCAGAAGGAAGCATCGAGCGTCCTGGAGCAGCGAATCGACGCCGGCATCGATCAGGGGACGGTCCTCGCGAAGCTCGAGGGACGCGCCCGCGCGAAGGCCAAGCAGATGCTCGCACCGAATATGTCGTCGCCCCTCGTAGCCGAAACGGTCTTTCATCTGGTCCGGGTGCTGCGCCGCATCGACACCGTGACGAGCAAGGACACCCGGCGCATTCCGGCGGTCGAAGCCGTCCTCGATCCGCTCTCGCGCGCCGATCAGCCCGGTGGCCTTGCCCGCGGGCGCTCGCAGCGCCGGCTCCTCCTCGAGACCCTCTTCAACATCGCCGAGGAGCGCGGCGCGATCCAGACGGAGCAGGTCGAACGCGAAGGCCGGCAGATCACGATGTGCTGGCTCGCAGAAGGTCACCCCCTCGTCGTCTATGCGCGTCAGCCCGCGGCCTCGATCGTCCACCTGTTCAATTTCGTCGCGTCGACGCGGGCCAAGGGCGAGCGCATCGACTGGGTGAACCAGGCCCTCTTCGCCGAGCTCCTCTCGCGGGTCGAGGGCGACGCACTCGAGTCGACGATGCGGCGGGCCGTCGAACGGGGCGTCATGCGTCCGGAGGAGCACGGGAAGAAGGCCGGGTTCGTGATCGATCAGACGCATGAGGAGGCCCGAACCGTCCTCGGAGAGTTCGATCGCTTGAACGGTGAGGTCCGACCGGCGGCGGCTTTGCCGGCCACTTTGCCGGCCGCTCTGCCGGCCGGCGAGCTGCAAGGGCTCCCCAGCCCGACGACGGCCAGCGCCGCGGTGGCGCCCACCGATGCGGCGGCGGCGGTACCGCGTAAGCGAACGCGCCGCGGACGGCGTGGCGGGCGCGGTCGCCGGGGAGGCCAGGGACCGAAAAAGGCCGCGACAGGAGAGGCCGCCGACTGAACCGCGACTTCTGGAAGTACTGGACCGGCGAGACCGTATCGAACTTCGGCAACTCAGTGACGCAGTTCGCACTGCCCCTCATCGTCTTCAAGCTCACTGGGTCCGCGCTCGCGCTTGGCGCGACACTCGCGATCTTCACGGCACCGCAGCTCCTCTTCGGGCTCGCGATCGGCGCCTGGACCGATCGCACGGACCGCAAGCGGCTCATGATCGTGGTCGATCTCCTATCCGCCGTGACGATCGCGTCCGTGCCGCTGGCCCACTCCGCCGGACTTCTCTCGCTCTGGTGGATCTACGCGGTCGCGTTCGTTTCGTCGACGCTGTCGATCTTCTTCGCGGCCGCGGAGTTCGGGGCGATCCCCAGCCTCGTCGACTCGAAAGAGCTGGTCACCGCCAACGGTCGGATCCAGGCGAGCTTTGCCGCCGCCGCCGTGCTCGGTCCCCTCGCCGCGGGAGCGCTACTCGTCTTCCTGCCGGTCGAGACCATTCTGCTGCTCGACGCCGCATCGTTCGTCGTGTCGGCCGCGATGCTTTCGGTCATCGCCCGCGCCTTCAACGCGCCGATCACCAAGCGCGTCACCAGCATCCGGCAGGACATCGTCGAGGGTCTGCGCTACGTCCTCTCCCACCCCGTCCTGCGGAACATTTCGCTGATGATGGCGCTCATCAACATGGTGAGCGCGACCGTGTTCGCCGAGTTGGTGCTGTTCGCGAAGCAGGCTCTGGGCGCGGAGGACAGCGAGGTCGGGCTTCTCTTTGCGGCCGGAGGCGCTGGTGTCGTGGTGCTGTCGCTCGCGGCGGGTCCGCTCCGTAAGCGGTGGTCTTTCGGCAATGTGGCCCTGGGGGCTCTGATGTTGTCGGGCCTCCTCACGGTCGGGCTCGCGTACGCGACGTCGCTCTGGGTTGCGGTGGTCCTCTGGGCGCTCAGCTCCGGTCTCGGGATCCTGTTCAACATCAACACCGGATCGCTGCGGCAGGCGATCGTCCCGAACCACATGCTCGGGCGCGTCATCAGTATCGCGATGGTGCTCGCGTGGTCGGCAAATCCGATCGGTGCGCTCGCCGGAGGCCTCCTCATCGAGCGCACCGGCGACGTGCGCCTCATCTACGCGGTCATCGGGATCGCCACCTTCGCGATCGCCTTTCTCTTTCGAGTCGCGAGTCCGCTCGGACACGCGGAGCGATATCTCACAACGAGCGCGAGCGGCGCGGCGAAATGAGCGAGTTCTAGGAGAGGCTCTCGGCAGCCGACGCGCTCGTCGGGACGCGCGTGCTCAAACCGAGCGATTCCGCGTATTGCAGATAGGTGTGGATCGATGCCACGACGACCCAGCCGTCAATGCCGATGAGGTCGATGCCCGCCACCGCCACTCGCCCCCATCCATCGATGACGATCCCCTTGTCGAGCACTCGGTCGAGCACATCGATGAAGCTCGCGCGCCCAAGTTCGACGTCACGTCGCATGTGTCAAGGGTGCGCGACCGGGATGCGGATAGCGAGAGCGCGTTTCGTCTGAACACAGCAAAGCCGAGTCGGCGGGACAACGGAACGATGACGATTCTCCCGCGGGGCACCCATGCTGCTGACCCTTTGCCTGGAGGCGGCCGATGAAGACCACGGGGGGGCAGACACAGCCTGGGGCTCGTAAGGTTGTCATCGTTGTTGAGGACGAGCCGTCGATCGGCGCGCTGATCGCGGACGCGATCTCCGATGAGCCGGGCTACTGCGCGATCCACGTGGCTGGCCCGGCCGCCGCGCTCGAGGCAACAAAACATGTGATACCCGACGTGATGGTGGTCGACGTGAGGCTGCCCGGCATGTCCGGCTTTGAGCTGTACGACCGGCTGAAGAAGGATCCGCGCACCAGCCGCATCCCGGTGCTGTTCGAGACCGCGAGTGCGGCGGAGGACATCAGCGAGTTCCGCAGACGCGGCATCGCCACTTATGTCAAGAAGCCGTTCGACCTCAACGTGATCGTCGGGTACGTAAAACGCCTCGCGACCGCGCCTAGCGCGGGCTCGCCGCCTGGCTCCGTCCGGCCGCGACCCGCCTGACCTCGTCTTCGGTCGTCTGCGAGCTCTTCATAAGCCGGGCGAACGTCTCGCGATCGAGAGCCATCACCTCGAGCGAGGTCTTCGCCCGGACGGTTGCCAGTCGCGGCGCATCGTTCAGGAGTCCGACCTCGCCGA
>WNGC01000620.1_pt1 | contig 20836 bp, 18 predicted proteins | sample 5400051 | NCBI WGS metagenome assembly WNGC01 (sample SAMN13153368, study PRJNA577476) | soil metagenome | isolation source: 20 cm soil or saprolite under grassland replicate 2 | place: USA:California | collected 2016-06-15
GCAGCCGCCGAATCGGGCGTGCCTCTCTTCCAGCGGCTCGGCGGCGGGGACGGCGCCGTCACCCTCCCGGTCCCGCTCATGAACATCCTCAACGGCGGCAAGCACGCCGACAACACGCTCGAGTTTCAGGAGTTCATGGTCGCCCCGATCGGAGCTCCCACATTCGCCGAGGCGCTCCGGATGGGCGCCGAGACCTACCACGCCCTGCACCGTGTGCTCAAGGACCGGGGTCTCGCCACCGGCGTGGGAGACGAGGGCGGGTTCGCCCCCAATCTGGCCGCCAACGAGGACGCCCTCGACCTCCTGATGCTCGCGATCGAAAAGGCCGGGTTCGCGCCGGGCCGGGATGTGGCCCTGGCCATCGATCCGGCGTCGACCGAGTTCTACCGCGACGGACGGTACGCGCTGCGCCGCGGCCAGGATCTCCGGCCGGCGGAAGGGATGATCGACTACTACGCGGATCTCGTCCGCCGGTTTCCAATCGTGTCTATCGAAGACGGGCTCGCTGAGGATGACTGGGATGGGTGGACGGCGCTCACGCGCCGGCTCGGAGCGCGCGTCCAATTGATCGGGGACGACCTCTACGTCACGAACGCGGCCCGGATCGCCCAGGGGATCGCCCGGTCGGCCGGCAACGCCGTCCTGATCAAGCTCAACCAGGTAGGCACCCTGACCGAGACGCTGCAGGCGATCCGAATGACCCGCGACCACGGTTGGAACGCGATCATCTCGCACCGGTCCGGGGAGACCGAGGACACGGCGATCGCGGATCTCGCCGCCGGGACGGGCGCCGGCCAGATCAAGACGGGCGCGCCGGCGCGGAGCGAGCGCGTCTGCAAGTACAACCAACTCCTTCGGATTGAAGAGCGCCTCGGCGCGCGCGCCCGCTACGCCGGGGCGGCCGCATTCACGCGAACGGCCCGGCCCGCCGGCAGCCCGTAGCCTCCGCGCGGGGAGGATTCTTCCCGCGGTCCCAGAACTCGGTACCACGATGCCCATCGGTCGCGGCCCGGGAGGGACGCCCCGATGGATGATCCCCTATCTGATCATCTGTCTGGCGGCCCTCCTACTCGCAGCAGCGGTCCTCTACCTGACGGCGGTCCACGTCCCGGCCGCCGTCGCCCGCCTGCCCCATGACGCCGCGTCTCCCCGCCCGGTGCATGGTGTTCCCTACGCCACCCTGATCAACCACGCCGCGGAGACCCACCACCTCAACCCGGCGCTGGTGGCGGCGGTGGTGGCGGTGGAGAGCGGATTCAATGCGCGGGCACGGTCGCCCCGCGGCGCACACGGCCTCATGCAGGTGCTGCCCGTCACCTGGCGGGAATTCGGGGGCGGGCAGACCTGCGCGCCCGAGATCGCGCGGCTCACCGATCCTCCCTGCATGGACGACCCGGCGGCCAATCTCGAGACGGGCACCGTCTACCTACGGCGGCTCGTGGACCAGTTCAAGGGAGAGCTTCCGCTCGCCCTCGCGGCCTATAACGCGGGCGCCGGAACCGTTCAGGAGCACGACGGCATCCCACCGTTCCCGGAGACCACGCGGTACCTCCGTCAAGTGGCCCTGGCATGGTTCCACCTGCAGCGTGACGGGACCCTGACCCCGGTCTGGAAGCGTCTCCTCAGCCTGGTGGGCCTGGGACCATACGCCCGCAGTGTGGCGCTGATATTCCTGAGCGCGCTCATCGCGCCTTTCCTCAGGCGGGCCCCGAGGGCGCCGCTTGTGGCGTTGGGACGGGAGACGCGGCGATGAGGCGGCGCGCGGGCAGGGGTCGCGGGAGTGGCGCCCGGCGCCTGCCGGGCGGTGCCCGCGGCCAAGGGAGCCGGGGGCGCAGTCCGACGGCCGGGAATCAGGATCCGGCGGGCGCCGTCCGAGGGCCAGGGGCCGGGGGTCACGCGGAGCGGCGAGCGGCGTTCCCGCTCAGACCGCGCCTCTTGATGATCGCCCTCGGCTGTCTCGCCGGGTGGATGGTGATCGCGCTCGGCGCACAATATGTCCGCACCTACACGCTGGCGCGTGAGGCGGCGCGCCTCGAGCGTCACCGCCATGAACTGCGCGTCGAGAACGCGACCATCCGGGCAGAGATCACCCGGCTCCAGACCGACGACCGCTATATCGAGCGCCTCGCCCGCGAGCAACTCGGCATGCTGCGCTCCGACGAAATGGAACTGGTCATCGTCCCCTCGGCGGCGCGCGATCCGGGATCGCCCGGGAAGCCGCGCGCCGGGGATGACCCCGCGCCCCTCGGGCGCGCGATCCGGGACTGGGCGGACCGCCTCCGCGGGCTGGTGGACCGCTGGCTGGGACGCATTGTGCCGATCTCGTTCAGTGCCCCTTACCATTGCTCCACTCCTCGCCTCGATCGGCCTTGCGGGCGCCACTGAAGCGACCACGCAGGGGGTGACGACGCGACGGGGTAGCCCGCGGAGCCGTTCAAGATCGGCCCGCCCGGCGCATGCCGCACTGACGTTCGATGCCGGCGCCCGGCCCGCAAGCCCGCTTTTTCAATTGACACCCCCCAGAGCGTAGGCTATAATCCGTTCGCATCTCTCTAGGAGGGTTACGCGTTACGTATGAGTCTTGAAACAGGCACGATTCTGGAAGGCATTGTTGTCAAGATCACCCACTACGGCGCGTTCGTAGAACTTCCCGATGGCAAGAGCGGCCTCGTTCACATCTCCGAAATCGCCGATACCTACGTGAAAGACGTGCGGGATTACCTGAAAGAGCAAGAGAAGGTCAAGGTCAAAGTGCTGGGCTACAACGACAAGGGCAAGCTCGACCTCTCCGTCAAGCAGGCGCTCGACCCCGCCGAGCGGCAGTCGCGGGTGCGCGCCAAAGCTTCGTTCGATGAAAAACTCGCCAAGTTCCTCAAGGAAAGCGAAGAGCGCTTGCTCGATCTGAAGCGGAACACCGAAGCGAAACGCGGAGGCCGCCGCCGGTAGGCCGTCGCACCACCGCTCCGCCCCGGTTACTCGATCCCCAGCATCCAGGCAATATCCTCGAACGCCTGCCAGACGATTTCGTCGCTCTGCATCTGCCGGCTGTAATCCCGGATCTCGATGAGGCCTTCCAGCTGATCGAGCTCATCCTGCATCTTTTGCAGCCGGTTCCGCAGGCCCATGACGCGCTGATCGAGTGAGGTGTCCGGGAGCATTCCCCGGACCTTCTCGATCGTCTCCCGTTCCACGCGGCGCGCCATCCGGTCGATCTCCACGGGCTGGAGGCGCGAGTACACGACCAGCCCCCGGCGCTCCTCGATCGCCTCTGTGACGAGACCCTGGAGCTGCTGCAGCACCTGCTCGCTCATGGATGTCCTCCCCGGCACAGTTCCTCCACGCGGCCGGCCGCGCCTCTCCTCGCTACGCCTCGATGGCCCCGGCCGGCGACGCTTCCTCGATCGCGGGCGGCGAGACGGCGCCGCAGCGCAGGAGGGCGCGCAGCGCGCCAAGGGTCACCTCCACGGTGTGGACGTCCCCATCCTCGGAGGACCACGAACCGTCAGGGCGCGCGAGCCCCCACAAGCGCTGCAGCCCGCGCCGGATGACGGCAACCGACGCCGGCACGCCGGCCTCCGCCAGGCACGCGAGCATTCCCGCCAGCGCCCCAGGATACCATCGATCGTCCCCGACTCCCGTCAGCGCCTCGACCGCGCGCGCGCTCGTCGACGAACCGGCTCCCTCGACAAGCCTGAAGGCCGCCGCGGCGGCCCAGGTCGTCCGGAGAAACCCCAAGAACCGCCCGTCGGCCGCCTGCCGCGCCCGGAGCCAGGCGAGGGCCCGTGTCACCGCATGATCCTGACGGTATCCCAAAAGCGCGAGCCAGCTGGCGGCCAGTGCGGTGCACAAGGCCTGGACCCGCGGGTCCCCCGGCACCAGATGCGGCGATGGTGCGTACCTGAGGAGCCCGGGAGACTCGTCCCACGTCCCGTCGGGTCGCTGCACCGTGAGCAGATAGGTGACGGCCCGCTGCCCCTGCGGAACCGCGAGCATGGAGAGGTCCTGCATCCATCCGAGGACAAGCGCGGTGGCTTCGACCGAAGATGGACGCCCCTGGACGAGCTCACCCGGGAACCCTCCGTCTTCGTTCTGCAGCACCTCGAGTGTGCGGAGGGTCTTGGCATCCGGCCGGGTGCGCCCCAGGAGCCCCCGCAGGCGGGCGCGCTCCATCTCATTCCCGCTCTGGTCAATGTAGGCGATCGTCAGGCGCCAGTCGTACCTCACGGCCATTGCCCGCCGCTGCGACCCTCAAGCCTGGGCGACGCCATTCGTCTCATCCTCCCGCCCCTGGATTACGGTCTCTCCGGGGGGAAGCCCTGCCCAGCAGGTCTTTCCCCTATCCCGCCCTGAAAGAGATTCAGGGGATTCCCTGGTAATCTGTCCACAACTTTGCAGGGAACAGATATGAAGTTACCTAATTTCACCGAGATTGAGCCCGTGCTATGAGTAAATCGTATCGGCTGAACGAGTGTTCAGGGTGCCCATTTGGGCGGCGCGACGGATGGATTCTGGGTCATGAGCGGTCAACAAGCCCTAGAGGGTAACGGGGCGACCGTCGGATCGACGATGTCCGATCAGGGGACAACGGGGAGCCGTCTTTTGACACAAGCCGTAGACGTGAAAGTGCTGGCCGCGGATGCGCATCCGGTCACGCTGCTGGGCTTGCAGTACGTGCTGCAGTCTGATCCATCGCTCCAGCTGGTGGGGAGCTGCGGCACCGGCGCACAGGCGCTGGAACTCTGCGCGTCCCTGCGGCCGTCCCTCCTGATCACCGATGTGACCCTCCCCGACATGTCCGGCATCGAGCTCTGCCGGACCGTGAAGCGATCCGCCCCGGATATGGATGTGCTCATCCTCACCGCCTGCGACGACAACGCCAGCATTTTTGGCGCCGTCGGCGCCGGCGTGTCGGGATACGTGCTCAAGGACATTACGCCCGAAAACCTCCTGCGCGCGATCCACGCGGTGCGGCGGGGGCAAACGATGGTTCATCCCGGCATCGCGCGGCGGATGCTCGACCGGCTCACCCATATCACGCAGGACGGCAACGGCGGACTGCTGTTCGGCGAAAAACTGACCGAACGGGAGGCGGAGATCCTCGCCGAGGTCGCCCGGGGGCTCTCCAACAAGGAAATCGCGCACAAGCTCTTCATCTCTGAAAGCACGGTCAAGAGCCGGTTGCGCAGCATCTTCAGCAAGATCGATGCGCGGGACCGCGCCCAGGCCGCTGCGTTCGCCATCCGCAGGGGGTACGTTCGATGAGCGGCATCCGGGTGGGCACGGCGCCGCGGTCTGATCGGTCCTGTTTTCCCCGTCTTCTGGTTCGCCCAGTCTGAACCATCAGGATACCCCGTCCACCATCGACGGATGTCCTTTCCATGGGCGATCGATATCTTTCTGACGCGGGCCGGGGTATGGTATCGTGGGCCATCGAAGGCCGAGCCGTCGAATGACGACAGGTGAGCATGCCGGTAGAATGCGCCGACGAGGCCGCTGACGTATTGCAGGCCATCTTTCAGGACCTCACGACTATCCTCAACATCCTCGAAGGCCGCGTCCTCTATTTGATCAAGGAAAGCGTCCGCGGCGCCATCGCCCCCGACGCCGTCGTCGCCGAACTGGCCCCTCTCTTGCGGGATCTCAAGGCGTGCTACCGGCGCCTGACAGAGGTGAAGGAACGGCAGGATCTCAGCTACGACGTCGCCAGGCAGTTGGACGAGGCCGATCGGCGCTGCGTGTGGCTGTTTAGGAAGATCCGCCTCCAGCAGGTCTTCCTGACGAAACTGAATCTTGAAGCGCGGCTCAGAAGCCTCGTGTCGCCCGACGCGTACGACATCTATCAACGGCTGCTCACCCAGGATGAGGAGGAACGGGAGACCCTCAACAGCGACGATGCCAGGGTCCGCGACCTCTTGCTCGAACAGCAGCCCGAGAGGAGCGCCTCGCCCCGGGACTCCGGATAACCCTCCGTACGCGCAGCCCGCCTCCATCGGGCGAAGAGCCGTATGCCTGGTTGGATGATGGCCTCCCGCCCTGACGGGCGAACGGTTGTCCGCTCGATTGGCGTAATCCCAGGCCCGTTCGGTCACTAAAGCATACCTCGAAGGTGCCGCGATAGATTCATCGGGGTGCTTCTCCTCAGGCCGTGGAGCATGATATGAGAGTCTTATCCGTATGTGATGGCCAGGTTAGCTGGTGCGAGGGTTGCGCGGCGGGCATGTCATGGACGCCTCGCAGCCGCTGGATGAGGTGGCGGGGACCGTGCAGCAGATCATCCAGCGCCATCTGAGCGCGCGGACGGCGCAGAGACTGAGGTTGCCCCTTTCATGGACGCCCTCCCCTTCAGCTCGATCCTGAGGCCGAACCTGGATGGGACGGGGAGACCCTACCTCCTCCGCCCCAGCCGGCACAGATCCGGCTGGCTCCTGCCCGCGGACCCCGCGCTCCGCCGCCCCAGCATGAGCGCCTTCGGCCAGAGCGGAGTGAGGGGGTTGCTGGGACGGAGCCTCCCCGCGGCCTGGCTCGGCGGCCGGCGGCTCTGGTGTGATGTCGGCCCGCTGGAACGGGAGCTGGCGGGGGCGCTGGGGGAGCCGGACGTGCGCCTGGCCTTCTGCATCGGCACCTCGGGCGCCTACCGAAAGCTGACCGCGGAGGTGATCACGTCCGGAGGCCGCGTTCCTGCGTATGCGAAGATCGCCGTCCACGCCCCGGCCCAAGCATCGCTGGAGCGCGAGCAGGCGACCCTCCTGCGCCTGTCGACGGCCGGCGCCCTGCGCGGCAGAGTGCCCGGGGTGCTGGCCTGGTTCCGCTGGGACGGCGCGCAGGTGCTGGTCACCACGGCGGGGACCGGTCGAATGGGCCCGAGCCGGTTCGGGGAGCAGCACGCCGAGTTCCTCCGGCGGCTGCACGATGCGTTCGTCGAGAAGAGGCCGTTTCTGGCCAGCGCCATGTGGGCCCGAATGGCGGCCGCGGTCCGCCGCCTGACGCCCCGGATGTCCGTCGAGTGGGCTCTCCGCTGCCGGAATGCGCTGAACCTTCTTGCGGAGCGCCTGGGGCCGGGAATCCTGCCGCTTTCCATCGCCCACCGGGATTTCACCCCCTGGAACACTCGGGTGGGACCGCAGGGACTGTATGTCTTCGACTGGGAGGCGGCGGTCGAGGGCACCACGCCGCTGTACGACGTCTTCCACTTCCAGGCCATGCAGGCGGCGCTCGCCGGACGACCCTACCACCCGTCCCGCGGCCGGCCACACGACCTCATCGCCGCCCTGTGGCCCGAGTGGCAGGCCCATCTCGCGCCCCTGTACCTCGCCTACCTGGTGGACATGGGCCTGTTCTACACGGAGGCCCGGCTGGAGGCGCCCGGCTCGGGCGACGACCGGGAGCAGCGCTGGCTCGCGCACCACATCGACATGTACACGGGGAGTCGCTGTGCGGTGGCCTAGCATTTCTGTCGTGACGTGTTCGTACAATCAGGCTCGCTTTCTCGACGCCGCCATGCGCAGCGTGCTCGAGCAGCGCTACCCGCGGCTCGAGTACATCGTGATCGACGGGGCGTCGACGGACGGGAGCGTCGAGGTGATCCGGCGATACGTGCGCGGGCTGGCGCATGAGGTCGCGCAGTTCTTCGAGACCCACCCGCGGGCGCGCGTAGTCTACGGCGACGCCACCTGGATCGACGCGAACGGCCGGCCGCTCCGGCGCAAGCGGGAGCACGGCTTCAGCCGCTTCGTCTGGATGTACGATCACAACTACATTCCCCAACCCTCCACGTTCTGACGGCGAGATCTCTACGAGGACGTCGGCGGACTGGACCCGCAGTTCGACCTCGCCATGGACGAGGCGGGCGGGGAACCCTCCCGCGCGGTGACCAACTGGGAGACGGGCGCCGTGATGACCGTCCGGGCGGAGCATCTGACGCTCTGCGGCAACGCGTTCGTGAGCGCCGGGGCCGATCAGCATGTCCTGGCGATTCCGGGCTGGGACTTTGTGATGAACACCCTGACATCGGCGCGGAACGATTTTTGGAATCCCGGGAACCCTGCCTCGATTTTCTTCGACTGGACGGCGCACTTCACCCTCGCCGACTGGCAGCGGAGATCGGGACAGGACAGCGACTCCGTTTATGCCGATCCGAATTTCACGGATGCCCAAGGCTGGAACTTCACGCCGCCGCCCGGCAGCCCATGGCGCGGATGCGCCGGGACGCCGCCGTCGCCACCCAAGCCTCCGGGCAGCACGTAGGAGGAGGACGCGGACCCCGGCCCTGCGCAGGAGCGTCCATCTTCGCCGCGGAATACTCGGGCGATGCCACCGATCAGCAATCTCGCGGCGGTCCAGGGGCTGAGCCCCCGCGATCTCAGGCGCCTGATGCGCAGCGGGGAGTGGCGAACACCCACGGCCGGACTGGCGCCCGGCTTCGCCCAGGCGAATCTGGTCGTGGTCCCCCGGGAGACGGCCTACGACTTTCTGCTCTTCTGCCAGCGCAACCCCAAGCCGTGTCCCCTGATCGATGTGACCGATCCCGGCAGCGCGGAACCGGCGTACGCGGCGCCCGGGGCGGACCTCCGCACCGACCTCCCCAAGTACCGCATCTACCGGCACGGCAAGGTAGAGGAAGAAGTCACGGAGATCACGCGGCACTGGCGTCCCGACTTCGTCGCGTTTCTCCTGGGGTGCTCGTTCACCTTTGAGGGCGCCATGCAGCGGGCGGGTCTCCCCGTGCGCCACATCGAGGATGGCCGCAACGCGTCGATGTACATCACGTCGATGGCCTGCCGGCCCGCGGGCGCGCTGCACGGCCCGGTGGTCGTCAGCATGCGCCCCGTGCCTCGCGAAGGCGTGCCGCGCGCCGTCCTCGTCACCGGCCGGTACCCGCGGGCCCATGGAGCGCCGCTGCACGTGGGCGATCCGGGAGCCATCGGCATCCGGGACCTCGCGCATCCCGACTTTGGAGATGCGTCACGGATCGAGCCCGGCGAGGTGCCGTTGTTCTGGGCGTGCGGGGTGACCCCCCAGGCCGTCGCGCGCACGGCCAAGGTCGATCTCATGATCACCCACGCTCCCGGCCACATGTTCGTCACCGATCTGCTGGACGAGGATTTCGCCGCGGGATGACGCGTTAAGCCCCGCAAGGGGACAACCTCTGTTTGCGGCCGGCATCGCTCTGGTGTGGAGCCCCCGCAGGGGACGGAGTCGCATGCCTGAGTTGCCGGATGTCGAGACCCTCGCCAGGACGCTGCGCCGCAGAACGCTCGGGCGCCGAATCCACCGGGTGCGGATCCTGAGCCCCGCGACCATCCGCTCGCCGGCCCCCCGGGCGTTCGCCCGGCTCATGCGCGGCCGGCGGATCGCGCGTGTCGGCCGCCGCGGCAAGTACCTCCTGATCGACCTCGACGGCGCCCTCACCCTGATCGTCCACCTCCGGATGACCGGTGATCTCGCGATCGCCCCGGCCGGCGCGCCGCTGCATCCCCACACGCGCGTCCTCTTCGCGCTCGGCGGCGAGGAACTGCGCTTCGTGGACCAGCGCCGGTTCGGGCACATGGACCTCCTCCCCGCCGCCCGGGTGCACCACCTCTCCGGGCTGCGCCGGCTGGGGGAGGAGCCGCTCGCCCGCGGGTTCACCCTCACCCGCTTCCGCCCGCTGCTGCGAGGCCGGCGCGGGATGCTGAAGAGCCTGCTGCTGCGTCAGGACGTCGTCGCCGGAATCGGGAACCTCTACGCCGACGAGATCCTCTTCCAGGCCCGCCTGCGGCCCGCGCGCCCTGTGGAATCGCTCCGCCCGCCGGACGTGGCGCGGCTGCACGGGGCCATCCGCGCGGTCCTGCGGCGGGCCACCGACGGTCTCGCCCGTTCCGGCAGACCGGCGGCCACCCTGCTCGACGCGCGCGGGCGCGGGGGCGCATGCCCGCGGTGCGGGCGCGCGCTCGCGGCCGCGAGGGTCGCCGGCCGGGGCACCTATTACTGCCGGGCCTGCCAGCGGTAACGCGATCGGGGGGTGGTGACGCATGCCGATGCACGACGTGACATGCGAGCGCAACGTGCCGGTGCCGCTCAAGGACGGCGTCCGGCTGGCCGCCGACATCTACCTTCCCCAGGGGATCCCCGGCCCATGGCCCGCCATTCTGGAGCGCACGCCCTACGATAAGCTGAGGACCGACCTGGTCCTCTCCGCGAAGTATTTCGCCGGCCACGGGTACGCCGTCATCCTGCAAGACGTGCGCGGCCGCTACGCGTCGGACGGAGAGTGGTATCCGTTCGGCAACGAAGCGCCGGACGGCGTGGAGACCGTGGCGTGGGTGCGCGCGCAGCGGTGGTGCGACGGGCGGGTGGCGACCATGGGGCTCTCCTACTCCTCGTGCACCCAGACGAGCATCGCCGCGATGAACCCGCCGGGCCTGGCGGCGCAGTTCGTCAGCCAGGGCTTCCATAATTACCACACCGCCTCGATGCGGCAGGGCGGCGCGCTGGAGACGCGCTTCTTCCTCTACGCCTTCAAGATGGCCGCGACATCCCGGGAGGCGATCGCCGACCCGGTGAAGCGGGCCGCCCTGGAGGAAGCCTGGGCGCACGTACGAGACTGGCTCACGCAGGGTCCCCCCAAGGAAGGGCTCACGCCGCTCCGCCACGTCCCTTCCTACGAACGGTGGCTCCTGGACATCGTGCGGCACGGCGATTACGACGCGTACTGGCGAAGCCGTCCCGCGTACACCATCGAGGACCTTTACGAACAGCACGCGGATGTTCCCATCTACCTGTGCGGGAGCTGGTACGATTCCTACGCCCGCTCAACCGTCACGAACTATATCGAGCTGAGCAGGCGGAAGCGTAGCCCCGTGCGGCTCATCATGGGGCCGTGGATCCACGGAGGGGCGAATCTCGATCTCTCGTACGCCGGGGACGCGGACTTCGGCCCCGACGCCCCGCTGGGCTACAACGTCTTCCGGCTGCGCTGGTTCGACGCGGTCCTGAAAGGGGCGCGAAACGGCCTCCTGGAAAAGCCGCCGGTCGCGATCTTCGTGATGGGCGGCGGCTCGGGGCGGAAGACGGTGGAATCCCGCCGGCTCGATGTCGGCGGCCGGTGGCGGCTCGAGCACGAATGGCCGCTCCGTCGCGCCACACCCACCGCCTTCTACCTGCAGCCCGGGGGCGGGCTGGCGCCACGGAAGCCGCCGGCGGGCGCAGCCCCCTTGCGCTATGTCTTCGACCCGGCGGATCCGGTGCCGACCATCGGCGGCAACATCTCGGTTGGCTACGAGGTGATGCCGGGTGGCGGCTTCGACCAGCGGGGCGGCCGGCACGTCTATGGGTCCAGGGACACCCTGCCGCTCTCCGCCCGGCGGGACGTCCTGGTCTTCTCGACGCCGCTCCTGGAGCACGACCTGGAAGTGACCGGCTCCGTCGTCGTGAAGCTCTGGGCCGCCTCGTCGGCGCCGGACACCGACTTCACCGCCAAGCTGATCGACGTCTACCCGCCCAACGGCGATTACCCCGACGGCTACGAGTTGAACATCGGCGACTCCATCATTCGCGCCCGCTACCGCGACTCACGCGAGGCACCGGCGCTGATGGAGCCGGGCACCGCCTACGAGTTCACGATCACGCTGTATCCGACCGCCGTCGTCTTCCAGCGGGGGCATCGGGTACGCCTGCACATCTCCTCATCCAATTTCCCCCGCTTCGACGTCAACCCCAACACGGGCGGGCCCCTGGGGCTCGAGCAGGTCTCCCAGACCGCGGTCCAGACCGTCTTTCACGACGCGGACCGGCCGTCGCATGTCATCCTGCCCATCATCCCAACCTGAGTTTGTGGGTATTTCACCCGAGTGACATCACCCGGTTTGTTCGGTACAGTGAGAGGGTAACAACCTGACAGAACAAACCCGCTGGCCGACGCGCCCCTTGACGAAGGAGCGCTCAACACGAGGATCCCATGCAAGACCAGGCGCCCATGCGAAGAGCACCGGGTTTGAGCGGGTCGCTCGGCAGGCGCATCCGCGCCGTCATGGCGATTCTTGCCCTGCTCCCATTGGGGGCGGGCGTCCTGCCGCAGACGCGGGTCTTTTCCGGAACCCCTTGGGATACGCCCGGACGGCGCGACCCGTCCGGCGAAGGCGCGCTCGGCTCGGTCTCCCAGGCCGCATCCGACGCGGCCGCCGGGATCCCCGTGGACGCAGCGTACGGGAATCTGCCCTTGTATTTCGAGGCCAACCAGGGTCAGGTCGCTCCCCGGGTCAAGTTTCTCGCGCGCAGCGCCTCCCCCACCTTTTTTCTGACCTCCACCGGGGCTGAGATGGCCTTCACGCCGCACGATCCGCCGGCGGGCGGGGCCTTCCTCCCCGGCCATCCGCAGCCCCACGGGCGGCCGCCCGGGACCGTCCTGCGCTTCACCCTCATCGGCGCGGTTCCCGCCCCGCTCGTGTCCGGACGCGAGGAATTGGCGGGGAAAGCCAACTACTTCATCGGCGCCGACCCGGCGCGGTGGCGCACCAATGTCCCGATCTTCGCCAAGGTGCACTATCGCGCCGTGTATCCCGGTATCGATGTCGTCTTTTACGGGACCCAGGGCCATCTGGAACATGACTTCATCGTCGCGCCGGGGGCCGACCCGCGGGCCATCACCATCGGCGTCGAGGGCGCCGACCGCCTCTCGGTCGACGCCGCGGGCAACCTCGTCCTGAAGATCACGGGCGGTGAGGTGCGCTTCCAAAAGCCCGTCGTCTATCAGGAGGTCGACGGTGTCCGCCGGGAACTCGCGGGCGGCTACACGTTGAGATCCGCGCACCGGATTGGCTTCCAGGTCGCGGCCTACGATCCGAGGAAGCGGCTCGTGATCGACCCGGTGATCTTTTACGCCGCCGGCGTCGGCGCGAGCGGGATCCATCTGGGCCATGCCATTGCCGTGGACGCCGCCGGCAACGCCTACGTGACGGGCGCAACCTATGCGGGCGACCTCCCCACGACCCCCGGGGCGTTTCAGGTGGCCAATACGGGCGGCGGCGACGTCTTCGTGACCAAGCTGAATCCGACCGGGACCAGGCTCATCTACTCCACCTATCTCGGCGGGAGCAGGAATGACTCCGGCCAGGGCATCGCCGTCGACGCCGCGGGGAACGCCTACGTCATGGGCTGGACCTCGTCGACCGACTTCCCCACGACCCCGGGGGCGCTTCAAACGATCTATGGCGGAGGCTTCTACAACGCGTTCGTGACCAAGGTGAACCCCGCCGGGACCAGGCTCGTCTACTCCACCTACCTCGGGGGGAATGGCGATGACCAGGGCTTGGGCATCGCCGTGGACGCCGCGGGCAGCGCCTACGTGACGGGCTATGCCTTCTCGACCAACTTCCCCACAACCTCGGGGGCGTTTCAGACGGCAAAACCGGGCAGCTTCCAAAACGCGTTCGTGGCCAAGTTGAACCCCGCCGGCTCGGCGCCGCTCGTCTACTCCACCTACCTCGGCGGAAGCAGCATCGATATTGGCCAGGGCATCGCCGTCGACGCCGCGGGCAGCGCCTACGTGACGGGCTCTACCTTCTCGACCAACTTTCCGACGACGCCGGGGGCCTTCCAGACGGCCAGTAAGGGCGGCTTCCACGCCTTTGTGACCAAACTCCACCCCACCGGCTCCGCCCCGGTCTACTCCACCTACCTCGGCGGGAGCGGGATCGACATCGGCCAGGGCATTGCCGTCGACGCCGCGGGCGGCGCCTACGTCGCGGGCTTCACCACCTCGGCCAACTTCCCCACGACCCCCGGGGCGTTTCAGACGGCCTACGGCGGCGGCGCGACGGACGCGTTTGTGACCAAACTCCACCCCACCGGCTCCGCCCTGGTCTACTCCACCTACCTCGGCGGGAACCGGGATGACCTTGGCGAGGGCATCGCCGTGGACGCCGCGGGCAACGCCTACGTCACGGGCTTCACCACCTCGACCAACTTCCCCACGACCCCGGGGGCGTTTCAGACGGCCTACGGCGGCGGCCGCGCCGACGCCTTTGCGACCAAACTGAACCCCACCGGCTCCACGCCCCTCGTCCACTCCACCTATCTCGGGGGGAGCGGGGACGACTATGGCGCTGGCATCGCCGCGGATGCCGCGGGCAACGCCTACGTGACAGGCCTTGATACCTCGACCAACTTCCCCACGACCCAGGGCGCATTCCGGAGCGCCGTTCAACGCGAACCCGATCACGGCACGGACACCTTCGTGGCGAAGATCGTCAATGTCGAGGCCGATGAATGCCCGCCGGGCGGGCCAGGGGAGTGTGAAGAAGCCAAAGGCGATGGGACAGTCAATCATCATCCCGGCGTCGATACCGATCGCGTCACACGTGGGAGGGGCGGGGCGTTCAATTTCCTCGTCCGCCGCCCGTCCACAACGCACCGGATCAGCGGCTGGCTGCGCTACGTGAACCCGGCTACCGGCGCGTCCGTGCAGAGCGTCACGCTTACCTCTCTGGAGATCAGGAACCCCTGGGCCGCGTTCGGCGGCACGTGCACGAACAACGGGGTGCCGTGCCATTTCACGGTCGGGCTCATGGCGCCGTCTTCACCCACCGCGCCTTCCCTCTTCTTCATCGCCGTGTCAGGGGGCGTGGAGGAAGGGGGAACGGTCCGCGGTGGTGACATCCAGGTCCGCGACCACTAGCGCGCGCTCAGGACACCTTCACGGCTCGAGGCGCTGATGACGCTCGGCCTCCGCGCGGATCCGGCTCCAATCGTAGCGCATCGGACGGAGGCGGACATCCGCCCAGTCCTGCGCCTGATCCGCGTAGTGCGGGCTCCCCGGGTGGCCCGATGCCCCGAGGGGAACGATCCAGCCGCTTTGGTCCCAATCGCCTAGATCGAAGACGTATCGGGCGACCGAGGCCAGGGTCACCCCATAGCCCGCGGCGGGGATGAACGCTCCGGCCTGGACCGTGTCGGCATCGCCGCCGGCCGCGACCGGCGGGGGATCGAGGAGCGCCGCCGCGGCGGGAACGATCGGAGAGAGCGGATGGCGCGGACGCGTCGCGTGCACCCGCCCCCAGCGCCACGCGTCGATGCCGGGGCCGAGCGCCGTCTCCAGTCCTGCCGCGGCCCCATCGAGCGCGCGGCTCAGCGCCGCCGGCCAGTCGAGCCCCGGGGACAGGATCGCGCGGTCCCCCGCGCGGATCCACCCGGCGAGAAGCGTCCGAAGGCGCGCCACGTGGGTGACCGGACCGCCCGGGACCCTGGCAAAGGCCTGGGAAGCCAGCGGGCCGAGGAGCGGGGAGAGGAGATCCTGCATCAACCGCTCCCGGAGCGCGGCATAGATCGTCGGCGCCACGCCGTCGCGGTCCATCACCCCGTCCCAGCGGCGGAGCCGTTCGAGGGCCTGCCGCGCCAGGGCGCCGGCCGGAGAGGCGCGGTCCAGGAGCCCGAGCAGGTCGCGGGCCGGGAGTGACACCCGGTCGGCGTGGATCGCCGCCATGTCCGCGGAGGTCGCGCGCTCGAGGTCCTGGAGGTGCGAGACGATCCTCCGCGTCCGGTGATCCGCGGCGACGTCGAGCCCGAGGTAGTGGGGATACTCGGGCCCGGCGATCTTGCTGTTGGCGGTCGCGATCCAGCCGGTCGCCGGGTTCCGCTGGGCCGGCATCTCCTCGAACGGAATCGCGCCCTGCCACTCGTGCGCCCCGTCCCAGCCGGGCACGGGCAGCCATGCGTTCGCCGCCGCCCGCCTGGGGACCTGGCCGCGGGTCCGGTAGCCGATCGCCCCGTGAACATCCGCGAACACGAAGTTGTTCACCGGCTCGACCCACGGCCGCATCGCGTCCTCCAGCGCATCGGCCGACGCCGCCCGCAGCATGGGCTGGAGCGCCTCGAACGTCCGGTTCGGCGCGGCGGTGGCGGTGTAGCGAAACGCGACCGCCGGCCCGCGCCTGGGATCGCCGAGGGCGATGGGTCCGTGGTGCGTGACGGTCACCTCGATCTCGACCGGATCGAAGCCCCGCGCGTGGACGGTCTCTCGGATGACATCGGCGCGCCGCCATTCGCCCCGGAACCAGTACCGGCCGGGGTCGGCGGGGTTGAAGCGCTCGATGAAGAGATCCTGGGTGTCCGCCATCGCGTGGGTCACGCACCACGCGGCGAACCGGTTGTGGCCGAAATGCGGCAGGCCGGGGACTCCGGGAAACGACAGCCCGATCGCGTCGAACTCGGGACAGGCAAGGTGAATCTGGTAGTAGACGTTGGGCACCTCGATGGCCCGGTGCGGATCCCCGGCGACCAGGGGCCTGCCCGACGCGGTCCGCCGTCCCGACAGCGCCCAGCTGTTGCTCCCCGCGCCGCCATCGCCCGCGCCCCAATGGCCGGCGTCCCAATCCTCGATCCCTGCGAGCGCGGGCCCGCCGGCGGTGAAGACCTCGAGCCCATCGGACGCCGGGCCGCGGTACTCCGCTCCGGGCGGAACGATCAGCACGGGGGCCGGCTGGGTGCCCGGGCAGAGTTTCGCCGTCAGGGCGGGGCCGAGATGGCGGAGGAGCCGGGCGCGCCAGAGCTTCGCCTCCCAGGCGCCCATGTCCACGTGCCGCACCTTGAACACGGCCAGGCTGTCCCACGGCGCCCACGGCTCGGGACGCGCGTCGAGGAGCCGGAACTCGACCGGCAGGGCCCGCGTGGACGCCAGGAAGGCGTTGACCCCCGCCGCGTACGCATCGAGCATCGCCCGCGTCTCGGCATTCTGCGCCTCGTAGTCCGCGCGCGCGCTCGCGCCGATCCGCAGCCGGCGGGCTCGGACGTCCTGCGCGAGGACGGCCGGGCCGGCCCATTCCGCCCATCGCCCCCAGGCGCGGCGCCGGTCGAACTCCATGTGCCACAGCCGGTCCTGGGCGTGCACGAACCCCTGGGCGAAGAACGCGTCGGGGGCCGACGCCGCCATGATGTGGGGGATCCCGTCGGGGTCGCGCCAGACATCGGCGCCCGCCCGCAGGCCGGGGAGACGGATCGTTCCATCGAGATCCGGCAGGGCCGACGTCAGGTCCGCTCGAGTCAGGTCCATCGCATGCCGGCGGCGGAAGAGTCGCGCATCACCCCAACAACGTTCAAGAGCCTCTCGGGCGTGTCCTGGGCCCGTTCCCGGAGGAACCCCGCGAACCCACCCCGAACACGCTCCCGACCTCCAGCCGGCTGCGCATGCCGGGACGGCCTGTGCCGCTCGGGCGCGGGCCCGCTGAGGCGACTTGACGCACGTGGGAGGGGGCAGGCGTATGATGGGGCGGCCCATGCTCCGGAGGCTCGCGCTGGCCTGCGCGGTCCTGATGCTCGCCGGCGCGGTGTGGCTCACCGGCCCGGCGACCGCTCAGGCGCCCGCGGGATCGATCAAGATCGGCCTGCTGTACGACCACACCGGCCCGTTCGCGGAGGGCGGCTCGCTCAACTGCTGGCGCGGCGCCAAGATGATCATCGACTACGTCAACGAGCACGGCGGCGTCGCCGGCAGGTACAAGATCGTCCAGGTTGACGGCGACAGCCAGTCCAAGGGCGACGTCGCGCTCAACGAGGCCGAACGGCTGCTGAACGTTGAAAAGGTGGACGTGCTGGCCGGCATCTACTCGAGCGCCCACGCGGTGCCGCTGGCCGAGCGGGTGGACAAGGAGCACAAGCTCCTCTGGATCACCACGGCCATCTCATCCAAGGTCTTCGACGGCCGCAGTCTCCAGTACGTCTTCCGGCCCCAGCCCACCGGCGATCAGGTCGGGAAGCTCTCGGTCCAATACATCGCCGACTACGCGCAGGAGAAGTTCGGCAAGCCCGCCAAGGACCTGCGCCTCGCGATCATCTACGAGGACGGACCCTACGGCACCGACGTGTCGTCCGGAAACGAGGCGAAGACCAAAGAGCTCGGGCTCAACGTGGTCCTCAAGGAAGCCTACTCGGCGCAGGCGCCGGACCTGTCCTCGCTCGTCACGAAGCTGCGGGCCGCCCGCCCCGACGTCCTCTTTCACACCGGCTACAATCCCGACATCGCGCTGTTCCTCCGCCAGGCGGAAGAAGGAGGGCTGCGGGTGCGCGCCTACCTCGGCCACGGGGCGGGGCACAGCCAGCTCGACAAGCTCAAGGAGAACATCGGCGCCGGCCGGGTCGAGGGCTTCCACACGGTGGACCCGGCGGCCGCGCAGCTCCTGGATCCCAAGGGGCTCCGGCCGGGCGTCTGGGCCATGACGCAGGAGCTGGTGCGCCGCTACCGCAAGGAGTTCGGTGAGGGGGAAATCGCCCCCCACGTCTCCATGGGCTTCAACAACCTCGGGATCCTCCTCATCGACGTGCTGCCGCGGGCCATCCAGAAGTACGGCGGGTGGAGCCCCGATGCCATCGCCAGGGCCGCGCGCGAGACCGATATCCCCGACGGCGGCACGATCATGGGGTACGGCGTCAAGTTCTATCCGCCCGGCCACCGGTTCGCCGGGCAGAACGAGCGCGCCTTTCCCGTCGTCGATCAGGTGATCGGGGGCCGGTTCCAGATCGTCTATCCGAAGTCGCTCGCGCAGGTCAGGCCGGCCGTGCTCCTTCCGCGGTCGTCACCGCTGGCGTTGCAGTAACGCCGGCACCCAGGCTCCCGGCGCCGGGAAGAGCCAGACCTTCCTCCCGGCGCCCAGTGTGTCGGGCGCGTGCTCACCGTCTCTCTGCTGGCGAAGCATTTCGGGGGCTTTACCGCCCTCGACGACGTCTCATTCGAGGTCCGGCAGGGCGAGATCCTGGGCCTCATCGGGCCCAACGGCTCCGGCAAGACCACGCTCTTCAACTGCGTCTCCGGGGCGCTGGCGCCCACATCGGGGGCCATCCGCTTCCGGGGCGAAGAGATCGTCGGGCTCGCGCCCAACGCGATCTGCCACCGGGGCATCGCGCGGACGTTTCAGATCCCCCGCCCGTTCCGCAAGCTGCCCATCCTCGACAACGTCGCGCTGGCCGCCCACTATGGCCGGAACACCCGGAGCACCGAAGCGCAGGCCCGGGGGCGCGCCCGCGAGGTCCTGGAGCTCGTGGGGCTGCCCGCGGACGCCGATGCGTCCACGGCGATCCTCGGGGCGGCCGGGCTCAAGAAGCTCGAGCTGGCCCGGGCGCTCGCCACCGACCCCCAGCTGCTGCTGGCCGACGAGAGCCTGGGGGGCCTCGACCCCGGCGAGATGGCGGGCGCGGCCGCCCTCCTTACGCGCATCCGCGGCGAGCTCGGGATCACGATCGTCTGGGTGGAGCACATCATGGCCGCCCTGATGCGGATCGTCGATCGCGTCGTCGTCCTCGATCACGGTGAAAAGATCGCCGACGGCAGGCCGAGGGACGTGGCCGGAGATCCGCGGGTGATCGAGGCGTACCTGGGCGAGAAGATCGTCCTCGGCTGAGATGCTGGAACTCCGAGGCGTCACGGCGGGCTACGGGCAGTTCACGGCGCTCTGGGACATCGGCCTCCGGGTCGCCGCGGGCGAAACCGTGGCGATCGTGGGCCCAAACGGGGCGGGCAAGACCACGGTGATGCGCATCATCTCGGGCCTGCTGCGGCCCCGCGCCGGAGACCTCATCTTCGACGGCGAGCCGCTGGCGGGGAGCCCGGCCCATGAGATCGTCGCCCGCGGGATCGCCCACGTGCCCGAGGGGCGCCGGATCTTCCCGGACCTGACCGTCGCCGAGAATCTCCGGATGGGAGCGTTTCTTCCCTCAGCCCGCCGCGCGTTCGCCCAGACCCTCGAGCGCGTGCACGCGCTCTTCCCCATCCTGGCCGAGCGGCGGCGCCAGCGCGCCGGAAGCCTCTCCGGCGGCGAGCAGCAGATGCTCGCCATCGGCCGCGCCCTCATGTCGAGGCCCAAGCTCATCCTGCTGGACGAGCCGTCCATGGGGCTTGCGCCGGTGATGGTCCTCCGCCTGTTTGACCTGATCCGGCGGGTCCGCCAGGAAGGGTACACGATCCTGATCGTGGAGCAGAACGTCCGGCAGGTGCTCAGGCTCGCGGACCGCGCCTACCTGCTCGAGGCCGGCCGGCTCAAGATGGAAGGACGATCGGACGAGCTGAGCGAGCAGGAGTTCGTCCGCAAGGCGTACCTGGGCCTCTGATGGATCCCGTCTTTTTCGCCGAGGCCGCTCTCAACGGCGTGCTGCTGGCGGGGGTGCTGGCCCTTCTCGCGCTCGGCCTCAACCTGATCTTCGGCGTGCTCGACATCGTGTGGATCGCGTACGTGGACCTTGTCGCCGTGTGCATGTACGGGGTGTATTTCCTGGTGACGCTGTACGGGTGGCCGCTCTGGGCGGCGGGGCTCGCCGCGGTGGGGCTGGGGGGACTACTCGGGACCGCGGTCCACCTCTTGATCATTTCCCCAATCCTCACCAGCCCTCCGGTCAACCAGCTCCTGGCGACCGGTGGGCTGCTCTTCTTCCTCCAGTCCTTCATGACGTTCCTCTGGACCACCGACCACCGGTCGATCCGCCTGAGCCTGCCGGTCATCCAGGCCGGGGGGCTGTTCATCCCGGTCACGCGCCTGCTCGCCTTCGGCATCGCGGTCCTCGCCGTGCTGGGCCTCTACCTCTTCCTCACGCGCACGTATATGGGCACGGCGATCCGGGCGGTGTCCCAGGATCGGGAGGCGATGCGGCTGATGGGCGCCGATCCGCAGCGTGTCTACCTTGTCACCTCGGCGGTCGGCGGCGCGATGGCGGGGGTGGCGGCGGCGCTGCTGATCATCCAGTATCCGGTCCATCCGTATTTCGGCGCCGCGTTCGGCCCCCTCACGTTCATGATCTGCGTGCTGGGCGGGCTCGGGAACATGGTGGGCGCCTTCGCCGCGTCGTTCATCCTGAGCGAGATCATCTCGTGCGGCGGCGT
>WNGC01000621.1_pt1 | contig 20779 bp, 16 predicted proteins | sample 5400051 | NCBI WGS metagenome assembly WNGC01 (sample SAMN13153368, study PRJNA577476) | soil metagenome | isolation source: 20 cm soil or saprolite under grassland replicate 2 | place: USA:California | collected 2016-06-15
GAGCAATCCCGTGGGACGGATGATCTGCTCGACTACGAGCGGTGCGCCTGGCGTGTGCACATCAAATTTTTCTGGCGGTTCATCCGTACGCGAGACTGGTACGGCGCGCTCGCCGAACGCGCCGACTGCCGGCCCCGGCGCGCCCGACAGTCGCGCTCTACCAGCAACCTCGAAAGGCACAAGTTCCGCGTCGCCGATTCGCTGCCGTTTATGCGGGAAGTATCCTTTGTTTCCAACCACGCTGTTTTGAATTTCAAATTCTGCCGGAGTCGCGCTCACGTAAACGGTCTGGTTCGTCAGCTTCATGAACTCGTCGAAATTGAGCGGCCGATTATCGAGCGCGCTGGGCAGGCGAAACCCATAATTGACGAGCACCGTTTTGCGCGAGCGATCGCCTTCATACATCCCACCGATCTGTGGGATCGTGGCGTGCGATTCATCGATGACTACCAGGAAATCTTTCGGAAAAAAGTCGATGATCGTGTACGGCTTCGAACCCGGCGGCCGCCCAGAGAGATGGCGCGAGTAATTTTCGATCCCGTTACAGAACCCCATTTCCTGCAACATTTCCAAATCGTATTCAGTGCGCATTCGCAGGCGTTGCGCTTCCAAAAGTTTGTTTTGCGACTCTAGTTCGATGATTCGCTCTTCCAGTTCGTCACGGATCGTGCGCAACGCGCGATTGAGTTTGTCCGCCGGTGTCACGAATTGTTTCGCCGGAAAAAATGTCACCACACTTAGTGATTCGTGCGCGTGCCCGGTCAAAGGATCAAACCGCGTAAGCGCCTCGATTTCGTCACCGAAGAACTCGATCCGGATGCCTTCTTCATCGGCTGACCCGGGATAAACTTCCACGACGTCGCCCCGGACACGGAACCTGCCGCGCGCGAAATTCACGTCATTGCGCTCGTACAACATGTCGATTAAACGACCGAGCACGGCTTCGCGCGAGGTGTGCTGTCCACGTTTCACGGTGAGCAGCATCTCTAAATAATCCTCCGGCGAAGTGATGCCGTAGATGCAGGACACACTGGCTACGACGATGGTGTCGCGGCGCGAAAGCAACGCGCTGGTCGCCGCAAGCCGTAACCGCTCGATTTCTTCATTGATAGAGGAATCCTTCTCGATGTAGGTATCGGAGCGGGGGATATAAGCCTCCGGCTGGTAATAATCGAAATAGCTGACGAAATATTCGACTGCATTCTGCGGGAAGAATTGCTTGAACTCGGAGTAAAGCTGCGCAGCGAGTGTTTTATTGTGCGAAATAACAAGCGTAGGCCGGTCCAACTCCTGAACCAGGTTTGCTATCGTGAAAGTCTTGCCCGAACCGGTAACGCCCAGCAGCGTCTGGTGACGGTTTCCAGATTCAACGGACTTAATCAGCTTGCCAATTGCCTGGCCCTGGTCTCCGCGCGGTTTGTAGTTCGATTCGAGCTGAAACGGCATTCAGCAATCTAGCAGCGACTGTTGATAATTCCCAGTGGTCGTCTGGCGACGGTGAGCTTTAAGCGCTCCAGATTTGTCCCAGCACCCTGCGGAAATTCCCGCCAAGGATCAATTCGATGTCCGCGTCCGAGTAACGCCGGCGAATCAGGCCGTCGGTGATATCAAACATGCGCTTGTAGTGATTTACTCCATCGGTGTCCATTTTATCGTGAAAGGCGTAACTGGATTTGTAGAGGCGCTTAACCATTTTTTGTAATTCAGGATTAAGTGCGCGGCAATTTGAGTGGTGATTTGCCGTATGAAATGGGATTGTTGACAGAAAACCAGCTTTCTGGGAATATGGCTAAATGAAGACAACGCTCGATTTGCCGGACGATTTGATGCGCGCCGTGAAAATCCGCGCCGTGCATGAACAAAAAAAACTGAAGGACACGATCGCGGAGTTGCTGCGTAAAGGGATTGCTGCGAGTAAGGCTCGACCGGCAAAAGCGCCGAAACCAGTAAAACTGCGCGGCGGATTTATGCCAACGACGGAAGACATCGAGGCGGCAATCGCGTGGGGGCGGGAGTGATCGCGTAGTTCGCATGCTCCTTGTAGACACGAACATCATAGCGCCGCTGTACGTGCGGAGCGCGCGTAGCCAGCCGGTAGCAAAGCTGTTCGCGCGCGACGCCGTCTGGCGAACTGAACCTCTGGCGCTGATCGAACTAAGCAATGTGCTGATTGCGTACGAGCGGGCGCGCTATATCACCGCGGCGACTGCGCGCGACTGCCTGAATCGCGCAGCCGCGTTTCTCCAGCCGCACTTGTTTCGTGTGAGCCATCAAGCGGCGCTGGATGCCGCGCTTCGCTATCGCACAACTGCGTATGATGCACGTTTTCTGGCGTTGGCCCGGCAACTCGGTGTTCGGCTCGTGACTGAAGATGCGAAATTGCGCGCTGCTGCGCCCGCCTTGACGCAGTCGTTAGCGGAGGCATTGGCAACGGCGTGACGCATAGTAGAAGGGCGCCGCAGAAACCGGTTACGAATTTCACAAACTGCTTGGCAGGTTAAACCATATGTCCACAAACGTCGGGCCCGGTGTGCGGCTGGAGATCGGTCATGTCTTGTTTATAGACTTGGTCGGCTACTCAAAGCTGCTCCTGGATGAGCAGCGCGAGCACCTGCAATGCCTGACCGACATCGTCCTCAACACCGAGCAAGTTCGCACTGCGGAGGGGGTCGATAAACTGATCCGACTCCCCACTGGGGACGGAATGGCGCTGGTGTTTTTCAACAGTCCCGAGGCGCCGGTGCGATGCGCAATCGAGATCGGTAAGGGCCTAAAGCAAAATCCTCATTTGAAGCTTCGAATGGGGATTCACAGCGGACCGGTCAACGAAGTTCGGGACGTAAATGGTCGAGCAAATGTTGCAGGAGCAGGAATTAATATTGCGCAGCGGGTAATGGATTGCGGTGACGCAGGCCACATCCTCCTTTCCAAGCGTGTCGCCGAAGACCTGGCGCACTCTCGCCAATGGCGCACATATCTACATGATCTGGGCGAGTGCGCCGTAAAGCATGGTGTTCCCATCTTCATCGTGAATCTCTACACGGATGAAATTGGGAACGGGCAATTGCCGGAGAAGGTTAAACAATGGCAATCGGAGCAAGCCAGGCAGGCAGCAAGTAGTTCATCAATCCCTCCACGCAAATATGTCTTGATCGCAGCCGCTGCTCTCTTGATTGCCGTCGCCAGCTTTGGCGTTTGGCTCTATTTCAAGCAATCGGAAGTAACGTCGCTTGTACTGGAGAAAACCATCGCGGTATTGCCCTTCCAAAACTTCAGCCCTGACAAAGACAACGCATTTTTCGCGGACGGCGTTCAGGACGACATCCTCACCAGTCTGGCAAAGATCAAAGATCTCAGGGTCATCAGCCGTTCGTCTGTGATGAAGTTTCGCGATGTCGCCGAGCAAAACCTGCGCCAGATCGGCAAAACACTCGGTGTAGCGAATGTCCTCGAAGGCAGCGTTCGGCGGGAAGGTGATCGGGTAGTGGTCAACGTGCAATTGATCAATGCGCAGAACGCCCGGCAAATCTGGGCGAACCGTTACGACCGCACTCTGGCTGATTCGCTGGGACTGCAAGGCGAGTTGGCCAGTGAAATCGCCGACGCTCTGCGCGCGACGCTAAGTACGGATGAGCAAGCGCGAGTAACAGCCAAACCGACGCAGAATCCGGATGCATATGTGTTTTACTTGCGGGCGAATCAAATCTCCCGAAATCCCGACACGCTGCTGGAGGATTACAAGACCGCAGAACAACTTTACATGCAGGCAATCGCGCTCGACCCGAACTTTGCGCTTGCCCACGCGCGGCTCGCATCAGTTTGCGCTGAGATTTTCCATTATTACCAGCCGACTGAGGATTGGAAAAACAAAGCTCGTACGGAGGCTCAAATTGCTCTGCGTCTCCAACCCAACCTCGCAGAAGCGCATTTTGCTCTGGGTCAATGCATCTACTGGATGGATCAGGATTACGACCGCGCTCTTGAACAATTCGATGTCGCTGCCCGTCTAGCGCCCAGTAACGGGGATATTGGCCGCTTGATCGCGGCAATAAAACGCCGGCAAGGTAAATGGGGACAATCACTCGAAGAGTACGAACGGGTTGCGAAGTTGGATCCGCAAAATCCAAATACTATCCGGGAACTGATCTTTACAAACACGGCGATGCGTCGTTGGCCGGAAGCTGCGCAATTGGTAGAGCAATTGAGGGCAATGGCGCCGACATCAATCGTTGCAAAAATTCAAAGAGGCTACGTCGAGTTTTGGTGGAAGGGAGACACCAGCCTATTGAAGTCCTTGTTGAATCAGGTGCCTCCTGGAGTCGATCCCGATGGTGGGGTCACGGCGGTGCGGTGGGAAGTCGCAATGCTGAATCGAGATTACGCGGCGGCCAGGCGCGCAATCGATGCATCAACTGCCAAGGAACTCTCATACACCGGCGAAGGGTCAACGCCGCGAAGTTTCTTTGAAGGCTCCGTCGCTTTGGCACAAGGTGATGTAGTAGCGGCGCAAAAACATTTCCAAGAGGCAGCACCTATTCTGGAAAACGCCGTCAAAGAGGCGCCTTTGAGCGCTATCCGGCATGCGAATCTCGGTTGGCTGTACGCGTTCATGGGACGCAAAGAGGACGCGATCCGAGAAGGGCGCCAGGCGGTCGAAATGAAGCCGGAATCTAAAGATGCCGTCGACGGCGTCATTGTGAATTGCTACCTCGCCTTGATCTATGCTCGCGTGGGTGAAAAAGATCTTGCGTTAACGCTGCTCGAGCGATTGATCAAAACGCCGGGTGCGGTGGATAGCGTCGATTACAGCATCACCATTAACGACTTGAAACATCGATGGGAATGGGACCCGCTTCGAAGCGATCCACGTTTTCAAAAACTCCTTGAAAAGCCAGCGAAGTGACTTTCTAGCGCCCGGCCGTTTCAAGCGAACACAGAACTTGTCGATTGCTAATCGTGTACAAAATATGAGGCTTGGTCTGCCGAACGCGCAGTGAATTCTAAAAAGTTTTTTGCCGAGCTAAAGCGAAGGAGAGTTTACACCGTCGCCGTCACGTACGCAGTCATAGGTTGGCTGCTCATTCAAGTCGTGACGCAGGTCTTTCCGCCGTTCGAAATACCCAACTGGGGCGAGCGACTCGCCATCGTCGCGATTATGCTTGGCTTTCCAATCGCCCTGATTTTTGCGTGGATCTACGACATCACCAGCCATGGAATCGTCCGGACAAGTGATGCGGACCCGCCGGCCAGGACAGAAATCGCTGAATCCCGGGGTTCGACCGAAAAATCCATTGCCGTTTTGCCGTTCAATGATTTGAGCCCGGCCAAAGATCACGCCTACTTCGGGGAGGGTATTGCCGAGGAGCTTCTGGGAGCGCTAGCGAAAGTTGATGGGCTGCGTGTTGCGGCGCGACGGTCTTCGTTCTGGTTCAAGGACAAAGAGGCCGAGCTGGGGGAAATTGCATCAAAGTTAAATGTTGGCCACGTGCTTGAGGGCAGTGTACGCCGGGATGGCAATCGAGTGCGCATTACCGCGGAACTGATTGACGCCTGCGACGGCTTTACCATTTGGTCGGAAACATATGAACGCGAAATGCACGGAATTTTCACGCTACAGGATGAGATCACGCGTTCCATTGTCGACACTCTCAAGCTCAAACTCGCGATCTCGCCTTCGCGTCCTTCCCGGAGCACAGCTGCCTACGATGCTTATTTGGGGGGTGTCGTTTATTCGGACAAGAACACCGAGCCCGAGTTGCGGAGAAGCCTGGAATTTTTCCACCGCGCACTGGAGCAGGATCCGAAGTTCAGTCGCGCGTGGACTGGAACTGCAAAGACGTGGCTGTGGCTGGCCGATTCCTTTGTGCCTCCACTCGAAGCCTACCCGAAAGTTCGCGACGCAGCGATGCATGCGCTACAGCTGAACGATCAAGAGGCCGAAGCACACGTCTATCTCGCCGAAGCCAAACGCATACTGGACTGGGACCTCGACGGCGCGGAAGCGGAGTTCAAACGGGCGGTCGAGATCGAACCAAATTCGACGCCATCGAATTACTTTATTGCCGCGTTTTATGCGGCGCGCGGCGATCGCGACAAAGCGCTGACTTATTTGCAACGCACATCCAAAATCGACCCGGCATCACTTTGGGTGAATAACTTCGCGTGCGAGCTCTATCGTTATTTCGGTCTTTACGACGAAGCGACTGAAGCCGGAGAGCGCGCACTCCAGCTCGATCCGACCTTTGCTCACTATGGAGAGCCGGCACTGGCAGCGCTGTATCGCGAGACGGGACGGTTCGATGACGCCATTGCCCTCTACGAAAAGGCGCGAGAGTTTACCGGGAGGCCAGGCTTTGGTCTGGCGATTACGTACGCTCGCATGAAACGGCGCAAGGAAGCGCTGGCAACTCTCAATACAGCTATCGCAGGCTGGGGTTATCGAGCGGGTGACGCCATTGCGCACGTCCACGTAACACTTGGTGCGCATGATGACGCAATTCGCGAGCTCGAACACGCGTGCGAGCAGCGCTCGTCATCCTTACACGGCGTCGGCATCGCTCCTGAGTTTGTGCCGCTTCGTTCAGATAAACGGTTCAGGTCAATTCTCGAAAGAATCGGACTTGAACCTGAAAAAGTCTTCGCCGCGACAAGGACGTCCTGAACCAGAGTTTACTGGATGATCGTATCGCGTCCGTGGCCGTGGGAGCGGACTCCGTATTTGTTTAAATCCTGCTGCGCCACGTGCATTCCGAAGAGCAGGATCGTGATCAGACCGAAATACAGAATCGACATCGTCCAACGTTGGGCCGGCGTGACTTCAAAATAGCGCTGTTCTTCCTCGGTTCGTTTGCGGAAAAGTGAATAGATCCGCGGGAGCGACAAGAGCACGATCAACCAGATGATGAAATTGGGATATTTCCATCCGAACCAGAGGAGCAATGCGAATCCTGGCAACCAAAGCCACCGCGAGAGCGCGGTCACGATCCGGCCGCCATCGAGCATTCCGACAGGGGTGAGGTTAAATAGATTGAGAAAATAACCAAACCAGGCGAGCGCGATAAAAAGTGGCGCGGCGAACGTTTCGCCCAGGAAGTTGCAAACCAACGCGCCAAAACTCCCCAGCATCGGGCCGCCGATCCCGACGCATGCTTCCATCCATGCATTGCGCGGCGCTTCTTTGAGGGCGATGAACGCGCCCATGAACGGAATAAAAACCGGCGCACCAACTTTGAGTCCGAATTTTTTGGCGACAAGCAAATGGCCGGTTTCGTGCACCAACAAAAGCAGGACAAATCCAAGCGCGAATTGCCAGCCCCAAATCTGGGTGTAGACCCAGACCATCAGCAACATCGTGCCGCCGGATTTCAGCAGGATGGGGAGAAATTTCAGCAGCGGCAAGAGAACAAACTTCAGCTTAGCGAAAAACTTCGCGATCATCACGCCAACCACGGCGAGCGGCGCGAGTGCCTTTTTCACCCGGCTCCACGCCGTTTCCTCGGACGGCGCTTTGTACTCCTCGGTTGGTTGAGTTTGTAGGTTCATGGCTTTGCGGACGTTAAGTCGTTGAATCGTTAATCCATTGCGCTGGCGAGAAACTGTAGGGCGTTTGATTCGCTCGCGCCAGCTCGCTCACCCATAAGGGCTTCCCGTCCATGTGGCTTGGCGCCCCCGGCTCTATTCTGTGAACTCCGAAAGTTTTCGGAGCTGACCAGACGCCTTACAGTTCCTTGAATGCCGCGCCCAGGTGATCGAGGACGTGGCGCGGTAATAATGATTGCTCGCTTTGACCGCCAGCAAAGATCGCGATCTCAGCGGCGCGCCCGCATAGCCATGCGCCGAGTCGCGCCGCATCGTAAAGAGATAAACCCTGGCCCGCCAAACCTGCGCAGACTCCGGTGAGAATGTCACCCATTCCACCCGTGGCCATTCCCGGATTGCCGGTCGTGTTATAACTTAGCTGGCGTTCTCGTTCAGCTACGATCGTTCGGCTGCCTTTCAATAATAGGGTTACTGGAAAACGCTGGCAGAATTTAGTCGCCGTTTTAGCGCGTGCATCTTTTTCACTGGGTGAAAGTCGTTTCATTTCGCCGGGATGCGGCGTGAGCAACCGTTTGCCTTTACAACGTTTTAGCGTCGAGATTTTCTCCGCCAAAATATTCAGGCCGTCAGCGTCGATTACCATTGGTTGCTTTGCTTTTTCGATTAGATCGAGAATTTCGGCGGCGCGGGATTTTCCAAGTCCGGGCCCCACTGCCCAGACATCGACTTTTTCCTTGAGCAAATCACGGTAAGACTTGAGGGGCTTGACCATTGATTCCATTGGTGCGGCACCCGCGACGATCTCGTAGATTTCTTCGGGAACAAAAACCTCGACCAACCCAGCGCCAGCACGCAACGCGGCCTGCGAAGTCATCAAGGCTGCGCCGATAAATCCCCTGGAACCAGCAACAACACCAATGCGACCGCATTGGTTCTTGTATGTACTGAATTTGCGCCTGGGAAGTAATTCACCTAAAGCGGGCAGGGCGGCGACAACTTCTTTCGCTCTTTTTTCTGGAGAGCGCAGTTCATCCAACTGCACAACTTCCAGCCTGCCCACGAAGTTCAGCGCGCCGTCGGCCAACAGTCCTGGTTTAGCGAATCCAATTGTGGCAGTAAAATCCGCAATAACACAGTCGCGATCGGCCTTACCTGAATCCCCGTCGAGACCGGTCGGAAGATCGACAGCGAACACATAAGCACCGTGATTTGCCCGTACATGATTGATACAGCGGCAGGCCGCGCGGATTGGATCGCGCAGCGGCGGCCTCGCGCCGAGCCCAAGCAAGCCGTCGAGAATTATGAGTGGGGCTGCGGTACCCAGGTACGCTTCTGCCGCCATCGCTTCCTCCGCGGCCCACAGTTGGTCAGCGGCTTCTTCAAAAAGTTCGACGAGAACGACGCCGAGATCAGCTTCGCCACGGGAGGACGGCCTCCCGCCCAGAACCTCGGGCGGTCTGCGGCGCAAGCTTTCAAGTTTCTTGCGCATCAGTCCGCTGCAATCCGCATCCTTAAAAGAAAGTCGGACCTCAATTTTCCATCCGAGGCGTTGTAAACGTTCAGCTGCAACCAGCGCGTCACCGGCGTTGTTACCTTTTCCCGCGAACACAATGCACTTGCCGGGTTTGTGGAAAAATCTGGTGACCGCTCGTGCGACGCCAGCTCCTGCCTTGTCCATTAGCGCTTCAACGTCTACTCCGGCCGCGAAAGCAGCTTCTTCTGCAGCTCGCATCTGCGCCGAAGTCAGGATTGGAAGGTCCAATTATCCCTCCTGATCTTTTGAGGCCGCTTTTGCCTCCGACCCCGGCTTCGATGATTTTTTCTTTCGCCGCGCACTCTTCTTGTGTGAACGCTTGGATCGGTGGCGTTCAGATTTGGCCACTTTGGTTTGGTCGATGTACGGTTGCAACGGGATGCTTTCGCTCGTAGCGACTCGTGTCGTCGTTAATGCGCTCCCCACGGCATTGCGGCCGCGGACGCCGGCTGCAATTTCTTCTGCGAGCTTTTGACGATAAGAAGCGGTTTGGGCGTATGCGGCTTCAGTTGGGTTAGTTAGAAAGCCGCATTCCACGAGTACTGCCGGAATACTCGTCTTGCGCAATACGTAGTAACCCCGGCGTCGCACATTGCGATTTGAGGAAGGTGCTCCGCCCGCTACGAAGTAATGGATGGCTGAAGCCAGCGGGAGGCTCTCACGATTGAAAAAATATGTTTCGATCCCACCAGCGCCGCTGCGGTTGGCGGAGTTGAAATGGATCGATACGAAAATGGCGTTGGAATAAGAATTGGCGATCGCAACGCGTGTTCCAAGTGGAACGAACACGTCGCTGTCGCGGGTCATCACGACTCGATATCCGCTTGCTGCCAGCGTCTTTTTCAATCGTTGCGCGACATCAAGGGTCATCTCCTTTTCTGCAACCGTTTGGCCTGGAATCCCGCCGCGGTCATATCCTCCGTGACCGGCATCGATCACTACGGTGGTACCTGATCCGCTGTCTTGAGAAACGCGCTTCGCCTGAGCTGTGGAAAAAGTGCCCAGGAATGCGATTAGCAGACTGGCGGAAAACAAATGAAGTCGGTAGAGATTTGTCGGCATCATTAATCGTCCTTCGGCAGTCCAGGCGGGCGAGCCGATAGCTTTGGCGCGGTGCCCCGCGAACGTTGCGCCGCTGGCGATTCAACAATGCCGCCGCGCACGGCTACGTCGCCGTTTGTGGCGCGGACGAGGCGCGGCCGGGTTTTGGTTTCCATGAAAGAGGAATGCGCCAGCAGTTCGCCATTCAAACCGATGCGCGAATACGCCCAGGCGCGTGGAGCGGAGCAATGCAAAACATGCAATTGATTGGTATGATCGATCTCTGCCTGTGGTTCTTCAAACGCGATGGCCCGGCCTAACGAATAAGTCGCATACACAATTCCACTATCCCGGTCCTGTACGCGCACGTACAAAGAAGTATGATCTGGAAAGCGGTTGGTGAGAAGCGAGTACGTGCGCGCGTTACCGGGCGCGGCAACGCCATCAGGGATGCCGACTGTTTGCTGCCAGATTGGCCGGGCATCGGTGACTTCAAAAACTCGCGACGGAGAATAAAAAAACTTACCGAGGTCGGCAAAATAAACATTCGTGCGCACATGATAAGGGCCGAAGTCCTGCACCGGATAAAGCGGAGTCAGATTAACCTGTTGCGTAACCCTCTGCCCGGCTCCGATCTTCAAGGGGGCCTGAGCGTTTTCGGCATTGATCGGTGCAATGGGTTGACCTTCGTTTCCAGTTATCTCAAACCCAAGCCATGATTGACCGTCGGCATCGTGAAGGTCGATATCGCGTCCGGCCAGATTCGTGATGCTGAGTGTCGCTACGACCGGTTCATAAGCGATGTACTGCAGTCGCTTGAATTTTACGTCCACCTGAATTTGTGCTTCGGCAGCAGCTGGGAGAAGGATTACGGCGATGATGGGCAGGCCATATCTAATCATACTGGCAAATGACGAAATCCGAATGACGAATGACGAAGGAATGCCTAATGACGAATTCCGAAATAGCATTTTGAACTTAGCCCGGCTTTTCGTCATTCTCCTAGCGCGCCGTAGCCGGCCGACAATGAGAATTTCGTCATTAATTCGTCATTCGTCATTCGTGCTTCGACATTGGGGGATGATGGGCCCTGGCGTTCATTGTGCCGAGCTGTTCTCGGACGCAGGAAAGAGCTGTAAGAGCCGCGAAGGTTCAGCCCGAACGGCCTGCAATTTATCGTCGTAATAAATCCGGATCCTGTATCCGAGATATTTTCGCTTTCCGCTCTCTGGCGTGGAACTCTTGGCTCTACCTTTTTGCCCCGGTCGAACCGTCGCCGCCGCCTCAGAAAGCGCTGACTCGGGCGACCCGACCCCGGTTTTCGGGCGGAGATAAGTAACCGACAGCACCTCTGGATTCGTATCCGTCCAATCATGCTTTGCCGTTAGCCATTCGTAATTCACGTCGGCATCGGTGAGCTTCACATCCTTGTCGCCAACCGTGTCATAAAATTCTACCAAGATCTTTACCTTGGTATGATCAACCGTTGTGCCTGGTTGTTTTTTTATCCCGATCCGTAACGCAAGGTTGGTCTCGGCGTCTGGATCGGTTGTCTCAGCAGCTTTGACTTCCGTGATGCCCATAACAGAGCCTTCCGCATTGCCGCCAACATCCTTGTGTGGTGCGGCATCGAGTGACGCGTTCGCCATGCCAGCATCTGTTGTCGCTGGGGTTGACACTCCCAGCTTTAAGCGCTGATCAGCCAACTCGTACGCCTCGCCGGCCGAGGGACCCATGTCATGTAGTTTACGCCATACATCGTTGGACTTGTCATAAAGCTGCATGGAATCGTACGTCTTGGCGATTTCCTCGAGCGCTGCGACGTTGCTGGGTTCGCTATCCAACGCTTCCTCAAACCGGGCCAGCGCGTTTGTCGTGTCGCCACGGTCACGAAGCTCGACACCTTCTCGTAAAAGTTGATCAACAAGCGACGGAGAAGGTGTCTGGGGCACCGCTTCAGGTGATGGAGCCGCGTTCGCCGCCGGCGGCGCTGTCGCCGGTGCGGAAGCGGCAGGAGCAGGGAGCCGTGCGACGGTCGTCGCGACTGCCTGCACCGTTGTTCGGGCAGGCCGGATCCGACCCATATAATAGGAAGTGACCGCAAAGATTTCCGCGACCGCCAGAATCAAAACCAAGCCGAGCCCGACGTTAAAGCTTGGATCGACTTGCGTAGCCCGTGAAAGAAGAGTCCGCATGCAGCAATAAACCCCATTTCTGTAAGCGCGCCCTCGCCAAGCTGTCAACTAGCGCCCCCGCCGCGTTAGACGGCTCAGCCGTTAAATCGTCGAACCGGACAACCATTGTAACCGTTTAACGCTTCAACGAATCACGAATGCTCCTAGCGTGAAATGTCGTCCTGGCTCAGCATCTTGAATCCTTCACCCATCAGCACCGAGGACGCGCATTCTGTATCGTCCACGTGCAGGGCAATCGCGGCGAAGCCACGGGGACGGATGAGCAGGGGATAAGCGAAATGAACATTCACCTCCGCCATGACCAAAGCGGCAAGCAATTTCACCAGTTGTGAAGCTACTTCTCGAATTTCTACGACCACCACTTCACAAACGCCGAATGGCACGTTTTTTTCGCGGAACAATTTCTCCACGCGTGCCGGATCGCTCGCGATAATCCGGGCGATGGCTGAATCGGTCGATTCGGATACGCTGAGCGCCACGGCGTGAGTACTCTGAGTGCTCAGCAGTTTCACAACATCCAGCATCGCGCCGACCTTGTTCGGCAGAAAAACAGAGAACTGTTTCACCAACGGCCCGTCCATTTTCGAAGTTATTTCCGGTAAATCTGCAGTCATTTCGGTAGCTTTCAGTGGCGGATGACACACCCTGCTGGAACATCGCAAGGCGCACCACGCAAACTATCTCATTTCCAGTCTTTCATTGGCAAACCAATATATTCGTTAAAGGGTTAAAGCGTTGAAGCGGAATAGGTGGAACGCGTTGCCCCCAACGCGGTGGCTCGGGGCCTACTATCATCGGCTTTGGGGCAAGCCGATCCACCGTTAACGTTTAATCGTTTTAACGCTTCAACGCCTAATTGAGACTGTTCATGTCACCCTACGACAATATAATGTCGCAATGCTAGCCGGAGCGCATTTTCTTTTCTACAGCAAGGACTCAGAAGCCGATTGCGCGTTCTTCAAAACAGTGCTGAGATTCGCCCTTCAATGGATGAAGAAAATGAATTAATCGCTCTGCGGCGGAAAAAACTCGACGCGCTTCGCGCCAAAGGTGTCGAGCCATTCGGGAGTGGCTTTGAGGTGACCGGATCGATTGCGGAGTTACGTGAAAAGTTTAAGGAAGGCGAGACCCTTCGCGCAGCCGGCCGCATCACCGCGCACCGCGACATGGGCAAAAGTCATTTCCTCGATCTGCGCGACGCTACGGGCCGCATTCAAATCTACATTCACGCGAAAGAGGTCGGGGCGGAATTGATCGATCTTTTTCGGTTGCTCGATCTTGGCGATTTCATCGGCGTCGAGGGAACATGTTTTGTCACCAAAAGCGGCGAACCAACTTTGAAGGTGCACAGATTTCAGTTGCTGGCCAAAGCGTTGCGGCCGCTTCCCGAGAAATGGCACGGCTTACAGGACATCGAAGCCCGGTATCGGCAACGTTATCTCGACCTTCTTACGAACGAACGGTCGCGGGAAGTTTTCGAAAAACGCATTGCGATGGTCAGAGAAACGAGGCGTTTTTTTGAGGACCGCGGCTTTCTGGAAGTAGAGACGCCGATTTTGCAAACTATCCCCGGCGGCGCTGCGGCCGAACCGTTCAAAACGCATCACAAGGCGCTCGGCATCGATCTCTATATGCGCATTGCGCTGGAGCTTTATCTCAAACGTTTGCTTGTGGGTGGGTTCTACAAGGTTTTCGAAATCAATCGCAACTTTCGCAACGAAGGCATCTCCAGAAAACATAATCCTGAGTTCACGATGCTCGAGGCCTATTGGGCGTATGCCGATTTTGAAAAGATGGCCAATCTTACTGAAGAACTGATTTGTCATCTGGCAGAGAAAATCTGCGGTTCACTAACGATCGAGCACCGCGACGCTGAGGAAAAAATTGTCCGCACGATCAATTTGAAACGGCCCTGGCGCCGTGCTCGTTACCATGATGTGGTGCGAGAAGCGGCTGGGAAAGATTGGTTTGAGTTATCGCCCGTACAGCGGCGCGACCGCGCCACCAAAGAATTCAAGTTGGAGATCCTTCCGCAACTGACTGATTTCGAAGTGACCCAGCATCTTTTTGAAAAGCTCGTAGAGGAGAAGACAATTGACCCATTGTTTGTTACCCATTGCCCGAAAGAACTGGTGCCGCTCGCAAAACAGAACAGAGCCGACAACTCGCTCGTCGACGTTTTCGAGTTGATTATCAATGGCGCCGAGATCGCGCCAGGTTACAGCGAGTTAAACGACCCCTTGGTGCAGCGCCAGCGTCTGATTGAACAAGCCGGCGAAGAGAGGCAAAAGATCGACGAAGAATTTCTTCTCGCACTTGAGCATGGCATGCCGCCCGCCGGTGGGATCGGCATTGGAATCGATCGGCTCGCGATGCTGCTCACCGGCGCAGAGTCGATCCGCGACGTGATCCTTTTCCCGCTGCTAAGACCGAAGAAGTAGGGGCGCGAGTTACTCGCAGCCAGTCGTCATCATCCACGCTCGAGATCAAAAGTGACTTTTGCGTTGACCCGATAGTTTGTGATTTTGCCCTCGTCCACTTCGGCGGTGAATTCCTTGACGTAGATCGAGCGAATGTTCCGCAGGGTCTTGTTGGCTTCCTCTACCGCGCCTTGCGCGGCATCCTCCCAGCTCTTTGGCGATTGCGACATCAATTCGATAACTTTAACGACTTTGGCCATGGTGTTTTATTCTCCTTCACCTATTTATCGCAGATGGCGCGCAACCTGCGCGTTTTTGGTCTCCCATTCGGCTTGCGATGCGCTAGGGTTTGGAAAAGTTTATGTGAGAATCCGGAGTTGCTACAACGAGCGTGATGCCGCCTAGCACAGCAACAGATGCAAGCCCGTAACGCAACGTAATTGGTTCACCAAGCAACAATATTCCGCCAGTGGCAGCCAGTACCGGAACGCTGAGTTGAACAGTAGCAGCGCTTGCAGCTTTCAGTCCCGGTAGAGCGCTATACCAAATTACATAACCAAGACCTGATGTGACTGCGCCCGATATTATAGCGTAGTTAATCCCAGTAACGTTGTAATTTGCCCATGGCGCGAAAATGATGCTGAAAACAGCTGCGAACGGAACCGCGCGGACAAAATTTCCAGTCGTGGCGCCTGCCGGATTCCGTTCTCCTTTGCCGCGCAGTGAATAAACACCCCAGGCTATACCGGCTCCCAGCATCAGGATCGAACCGGTTAATGGCGGAGCGGAAAGTCCGGGTAATACAAGCACGATGAGTCCAGTGACTGCGACGACGAAGCCGACAATTTGGATCGTGTTTAAACGTTCGCCTTTGTGCAGTCCCCAGAGAATCATCGCAGCCTGAACCGCTCCAAACAAAAGCAGAGCGCCGGTTCCGGCTGTAAGAGATGTATAGGCGAATGAAAACCCTGCCGCGTAAGCGAATAGCGCGACCGCCGAAATCCAGTTGCCATGTTGAAGTAACGAGCGACGCGTGACAGGTGACGAGCTAGAAAAACCGTCGAACTGAGGAGTGGCCGTTGTATTAACTATCAGCATCGTTCGAACGCTCATAATGAGCCAAAGCGCAAGGGTCCCGGAAAAGACACGAACAAATGTGAAAGTGGCGGGATCGATGCTGCTTTCCTTCAATGCGGCTCGGCATAAGAGCGAATTGCTGGCGAAGGCAATCATCGCCAGCAGCGTGAGAATGAAAATTCGCGCGGTGCTCAGAAAACTTCAAATCTCGAATTTGACGGGAACGTGCTCGGCATCGTGCGCCGTTTCGTTGCCACTCAATGCAATCTTACTACTCGATTTTTTCCCAGAACCCACGCCGATTTGGAATGTTCGGGAAAACAAGTTGGCCCTGGTAGAAAGTGAACGGATTGGAGCGGTCGTTGCCACCGAACGACAACGTCAGTGTTTTGCCTTCAACGCTCCAATGGCCTGTCACCGGCTCTCTGCGCTCGTAGGCTGTTACGGTCCAGTTCTCAACAGTGCCATTGGAATGAAGGACCAGATGTTCATCTATCGGGCCCGTATAGCCGATCGTAGTTTTTCGCCAATGACCAATCAACCCGCTCGAATTTTCCGAAGAGGGACCACTTGATTCTTGAAATCTGATGATGCCCGAGCCGGCAGCTTTTGTCGAAAATGCAGCGAAGGCGAAAGTCGCGCATAGCGCGAGCAAAGTGACGTGGATTTTTTGGAAACCGCGTTGTGTTCTCATGGGGACCTCTGCGCCGAGTCTGAAGCGGTGACCCATCGATGACAACTCTATTCGTGGTTTGTTGCGCGGCATCGAACTCGAATCGATGTTTAACGGGATAAGATGAAACTTCCAACGATCAGCGAACGAGGCCGATTTTCTTCACCGGCACCCGCGCCGCAGGCCCTGGCATGGTACGGCCATAAATTGTGGATGGGTTCACGCGATCTGCGCCGGATCTACGTCATCGATCCGAAAGAGTGGAAAGTGCTCGAAGGAGAAGAACCACCTGGTATACCTTGGGCGGCTGTTGCGACGAACGGGACGCTTTGCTTTACTACTGGCGAAGGTCCGAACGACGATCGTTACATTCGCCGATTCACGCCCGAGACCGGCTTTTCGGAGCAGGATAAAATCGCTTGCCCGGAATTTACCGGATCGTACCTCAGCTACGACGGTGAGAGTCTCTATCTAAGTCAGTGGTATAAACATCGCATCCTCAAGCTGGATCTGAATGGCAATATCACCCGCGCTATTCACATAGGCGCTGAGATTTCCGGTCATGTCTTTGTTGATGGAATGATCTACGTGTTGCGCGGGACCGAACAGAACGGCGAGAGCTGGACCATCGCGCGCCTCGATCCGCAAGAGGAAAAGCCGGAGATTAAAGACATCGCGGTCGTGCCTTTCGCATGTCGCTCGCTAACCTTCGATGGCGAATGTTTTTGGTCGAACTATCGCGCGAAGGACACCATCATTTCATTCGCTCTTCCGAATTGAAAGAGGCAGCTGCCGCGCGACTAATTCTTCGCCGAGTAATTGTCGATCAAAGCCTGGAAGCGCGGATCCTTGCGTAACGGATCCCAAATCGGATCAAGTCTTAGTAAGGGAACTGTGACTCCATTTGGCGTACTTAGCGAACGATCAAGAAGCTGAAGGGCTTGCTCGCTTTCGCCTGTCCTAGCGTAGATTTGAGCGAGAGCAATCGTTATCTTCGGCCCATCGAAGGCGTCTTGAGATTCCGGCAGAAGCTCGACGGCGCGTTTACCTTCGGCAATGGCCGCGTTTTTCTCACCGAGACCGGCTAGGATCAGACCGAGGATTTTGTGTCGCGATGCCTCGTCCGGGCTTTCGCGCAAGGCCTTTTCGGCAATCGGTCGAGCGCGTTCAAAAGCGGAAAGGGCTTTTTGTTTGTCGTTCAGAAAGGTATAAATCGCGCCTTCAAGAAGTTCTTTTGGGGTACCATCGTAAAGAGCATCTTGAGGCGCTTCCTGTAGAATCGCGAGAGCGTCGGAGAATTTCCGTTGCAGCATCAAAAGGTTCAGCCGAGAGAAGGTAACCCGACCGTCCGGATCGACGTCTGTCGGCACTTGCATCAACTCGCTCTCCAGGACGCTGAGATCTCCCTTCCAATCAATCGCAGTTTGTGCTTTATCCGCGCGCGGACCAAGTGAGTTGGGCGCGGCCTCGATTGCACGGTCGAAAATCTTATCTGCTATTTCAAAATTTCTGGTGGCGGAATAATTGTCTGCAAGATTCCACAGAACCCACGCGTCCTTCGGACTAAGGGACGCGGCTCTCTCCATACTCGCGGTGGAGTCTATCCATTTGCCTTGGCGACGCTCGATCGCACCAATGGCCAAGTAGACTTCAGGCGAGTTGGGTAAACTCTGCTTTGCAATGGTGAATTCGTCGAGCGCTGTCTGATAATCGAGCTCGCAATAGTAATGATAAAAACCCATTGCGAGATGCGCCTCAGGCAGATTCGGCTGCAAACGAAGCGATTCTTTCGCTGCGGCATGCGCTTTTTCTTTTCGCGTAGGCGTTGGATCAAAGTCGTGATAAATCCAATCGTGGACTAATGCCAATGCAGCAAAGGCACCTGCGAAGTTTGGATCGAGCTTCGTTGCTTTTTCAAGCAGGTGCGCAGCCTTTTCCGTATTGCTGCGGAGTCTGTCAGGCCGGTAGAACAGCTCGTGCCCCTGCATAAACGCCAGATAAGCTTCGCTGTTCTCGGTCGGCTTGCGCTCGATTTGCGCCTTCTCCATTGGTGACAGTTTCGCCTGCAATTCGCGCACAATTTTTTGTGCGAGATCGGCCTGAATCGCAAAGATGTTGGTCAAGTCGCGGTCGTAATTTTCTGCCCAGATGTGTTCGTCGTTGTTTGCGTTGATGAATTGAACGTTCACCCGAACGCGATTGCCAGCTCGACGGACGCTGCCCTCCAAAAGTGTGGCAACGCCGAGCGCTCTCCCAATCTCGTGGGCGTCGCGCGTGCCATCACCTCGATAGGACATTACCGACGTACGCGAGATGACCTTCAGATCGCCGATCTTTGAAAGATTGGTCAGAATGTCGTCCTGTATGCCGTCGGCGAAATAAGCGTTCTCCTTTTCATCGCTCAGATTTTGGAAGGGCAGTACCGCGATGGACTTGTCGAGCTTATCGTCGCAAACCTTTTGGAAAGCGGGATCGGCGCGCAAAGGGTCCCAAAACGGATCGAGCCTAAGAAGGGCAGGAGTAACAGGCCTGTCGTAAAGCCAGCTAATATATGGCGTTTGTAACAAGTGCGTGAGAGTCGAGATCGCGCGGCTATTCTCGCCAAAAGTCACCTGAACTAGTGCCAAATTTTCCTCGCAGCCAGGTCCGTTAACTCGATCTTTAGCAGAGGGTAGAAGCATGATTGCACGCCTCGCTTCCTCCATGGCGGACTCTTTCTGCCCCATCACGGCATAAGCTTGAGACAGCATTACCACAAGGGAGGAGTTGTCTGGTTGATCTCTGTAGAGCTGCTCGAGCCTGTTGCGCGCCTGTTCAGCAGTAAGCTTTGCTCCAGTCGTATCGCCAGCGAGCCGCTGGATGATAGCGAGCCCAACTTGAGCCGCGGCCTTGGAGTACTCAGAATCAAAACGAAATTGAGCTAGTCTACCTTGTAGCAGTCGGATGGCCTCACCGTAATTTCGTTCAAGTCTCAACTGATTAATCTCTATTGCGAGAGTTTCGTCATTAGGCGTTTGGTCGTTTATTCCGAATAGGAACCTGGCGGCTTCTTGCAGGTTACCCTGGGCTTGATAAATGCTGGCCTTTGACGCCATCGCATGCTGGTCGTTTGGCATAATGTCCAGTGCCCGATCATAGAGCTTCAGCGCCATCGGGAATTGTCGAAGCATGCCGTAGGTCCATGCCGCGGTCATGAGTAAGTTCACATTGCGTGGATCCAAAGCTAGGGCTTGCTCGAAGTAAGCAATACTTTGATCCCAGTGTCCCTCGCGTCTAGTAACTGCGCCGAGGGCAAAAGGGACCTCGCTGCTGCTTGGCAACATCTTGCTGACCTGTTTGAACGTGGTCTTGGCAAGCCCGTAATCAGGCAACACCCGGTATTGATACCAACCTAGTGCAAGCAGAGTTTCAGGCGAGTTCGGCTCCAGTTTCTGCGCAGTCTCCAGAGCATGTTTTGCTGCGTCGCCCCAAGAGGCGGTAGCAGTGTCGTCGCGGTAAAAGTAGAGAAGGGCGTCCATGCGAGAGAGCCGGGCCCAAGCGAGTGCAAAATTGGGGTCAAGCTTCACCGCCTGCTCATAAAAACTAATGGCTCTTCTGACGAGATCGTTCGAGTAACCGCTACGTGCTTCAAAAGCTAGGCCGCGTAGGTAGGCATCGTAAGCCTCGGGATTGTTTGTCGGTTTAACTACCAAGGCTTGCTCCTCGCGACCAGTAAGCTTCGCTTGCAACGACTCCGCTATTCGTTTGGCGATCTCGCTCTCGACGCCAAAGATGTCAGTCAATTTGCGATCGTAGCTGTCGGCCCAGAGGTGGGAATCGGTTTGGGCGTTGATCAACTGCACATTCACCCGCACTTGGTCGGCTACCTTTTGAACGCTGCCCTCAAGAATGTTCGCTACGCCAAGCTGCTTCGCGATCTCGCTGAGATTGCGAGGTTTGTTGTTATAGTGCTGCGTGGAAGCGCGTGAAATGACCTTCAGCTCCGCGATGCTAGCTAGCCGTGTCAGGATCTCTTCCTGGATACCTTCTGCGAAATAGGCGTTGTTTGGATCTTCACTGAGGTTTTCAAATGGAAGTACTGCGATGCTCTTCGGAATTACGACTGCGGGTTTATGCTTCCAAACACTCACACTTAGACCAATTGCGAGCGCGATCAGCAATGTGGCTAGGACCGTCGTGCTTGGATTGCGGCGCACCCACTTACGCGTGTGTGTGAAAAATCCGCTTGGCTTGGCCTGGATTGGCTCGTGCTTTAGCCAGTGTTCCAGGTCCTCGGTCAGGGCGAGAGAGGAAGAGTAAC